>Ga0209768_10000958_pt1 | contig 18770 bp, 19 predicted proteins | sample LauGreSBDMM110SD_3_FD_187564 | JGI IMG/M metagenome (GOLD analysis project Ga0209768, IMG submission 187564) | Freshwater lake microbial communities from Lake Michigan, USA - Sp13.BD.MM110.SD (SPAdes) (version 2) | ecosystem: Environmental > Aquatic > Freshwater > Lake | place: Lake Michigan... | reverse complement strand
AAGTGACTTGAATTTCGTCAGGGGCGAAGACTCTTTGGTCAGAGCGCTATGGGCAGGCAAGGCCTTTGTTTGGCAAATTTATCCGCAAGATGATGGCGCTCATGGCCCCAAATTGAACGCTTTTTTAGACTGGCTTCAGGCGCCAGACAGCCTTCGACGCTTTCACCTTAGGTGGAATGGACTTTCTCAAGAAGCCTTACCAGAGGTTGACTTGCCGACTTGGCAAGCTTGCACTTTGGCTGCAAAGGCGCGTTTGATGCAACAAATGGATTTGGTCAGCCAATTGCTCCAATTTGTCGAAGAAAAGGGCTAAAATAATGGGCTTTGGGCCAAGTAAATCTTGCGCCCTTCACTTAAATGGTTCTGCAGGGATTGGCCTAAATGGATCACCCCCAAGAGGATTAACCCCCTAGATTGGTTCCTTGGGACAACATTGGACAGATTATGAAAGTAGCTCAAGAAATTCGCGTCGGTAACGTCATCATGCAGGGCAAAGACCCCATGATCGTTTTGCGCACCGAGTACAGCCGTGGCGGCCGTGGTGCTGCCACCGTGCGCATGAAGCTCAAAGCCTTGCTGAGCAACATGGGCACCGAGTCTGTGTTCAAAGCCGACGACAAAATGGACCAAGTCATCTTGGACCAAAAAGAGTGCACTTACTCTTACTTTGCCGACCCCATGTATGTTTTCATGGACACTGAATTCAACCAATACGAAGTTGAATCAGAAAACATGGGAGATGCCTTGCACTACCTCGAAGACGGCATGTCTGTAGAAGTGGTGTTCTACGACGGCAAGGCCATTTCCGTTGAACTGCCCACCAGCGTTGAACGCGAAATCACTTGGACCGAGCCAGCCGTCAAAGGGGACACCTCTGGCAAAGTGCTTAAGCCCGCCAAAATTGCAACCGGCTTTGAAGTGCCTGTGCCATTGTTTGTCAATCAGGGCGACAAAATTGAAATTGACACACGCACAGGCGAATATCGCAAGCGCGTTTAATCAACTTGTTTCATTGGCCATGGCTGCTGCGCAAATAGACCTCCTAGGAGGTCTTTTTTGATGGGCCAAAAGCCTTTTTAACTTCGGGCCGCAAGCGCCAAGCCAGTGGCGCGCCACTAGCAACAGCAGAGCCCACCACCCAAAATACCACCGAGACGCCAACCACAGCACCAGCAGCGCCAAAAATCAGGGGCGTCACTACACTGGAGGCGTTTACCGTCATGGTGCGCAAACCTAGGGCTTCACCTTGACGATGGGCTGGCGTAATTTGGTGCAAGGTACTCATCACCATGGGCTGAACCACACCCAACACCACACCCAAACACACCGAACAAACTCCCATTGCCATTGCTGAGTCAAACAAGGGGTAAGCCGCAAAGACGAGGCCCGCGCAAATCATGGCACCTGTGAGCAGTCGGTATTCCTGAAGGTGCCGCGCAATCAAAGGCAAGATGACTCGGATCATGGCCGAGGCCACAGCAAATGAACCCAAAATGGTGCCCACCACCGAGGCACTGAAACCACGCTCATGTCCCAAGACGGGGACTACAAAGGTATGCACATCCCAACAGGAGGACAGCAACCAATTGACAAATAAAAGCCGCCGCATGAGCGGCTCGTGAAGCAAATCCCATACGCGTGCATTAGCATGTTCTGGAAGTTGCGGCTCGATGGGTTTTTCTTCAATGTTGCGAATCCATAACCACGCCAACAAAGGAAAAATGGTAAGCATCACAAAGGTGGCGCGAAAGCCATCGGCGTCGGCAGGCAAGGCCCCTGCATAGTCAATCATCAAACCAGCAAAAAACGGGCCTAAAAAATTCGAAGCTGCAGGTCCGATGGCCAACCAACTGAAGGTTTCTTTCAGCTGATTGGCATTGGCTGAAATGCGGCCTACGTGCCTTTGCAAGGCAATGACCGCAAAGCCTGTGGCACCACCCGTGGTGAGTGCACCGATGCACAAAACTGGAAAGACGGGCCAAACAACGGCCAGTCCTGCGCCAAAGCAAGCCATGAACACACTGATTTGCACGGGCCGCCTCAAACCATGCCGATCTGTGAATCGGCCCGCAGGAATGGCCATGAAAACTTGCGTGAGCGAGAACAGGGCCAGCAAAACACCTACGGCCATGGTGCTGTAGCCTTGTTGAAGTGCTAGCAGCGGTGTTGCCAAACGCATGCCTGTCATACAGGCGTGTAAAAAAATCTGACCGGTGATCAGTTTGGCAAGCTCACGCCTCACGGATTTTCGTCGTCACTGACATCGGCTTCATGGGGCAGCAAACCGGCCGCTTTGCCTTCAGGCAATGCCTCTACTTGGCGCAATGCACGGTGCATCACATTGCTGCGCGTTTGCGCTTTGTCCAGTGTATTCAAGACAGTTTGAGTTTGTTCTTTGACTTTGGCCAAAACGTCGCCAAACTTACCAAACTCTGTTTTAACGGCACCCAAAACTTGCCAAACTTCACTGGAACGTTTTTCGAGCGCCAAGGTTCGGAAACCCATTTGCAAAGAGTTCAGCATGGCCATGAGGGTGGTGGGGCCCGCCAAGGTCACGCGGAAATCACGTTGCAAAGATTCAATCAGCCCCGGTCTACGCAACACTTCGGCATACAAGCCTTCAGTCGGCAAGAACATAATGGCAAAGTCTGTGGTGTAGGGCGGCTCCACATATTTCTCGGTCATGGATTTGGCTTCTAAACGAACCCGCGCTTCTAGAGCCTTGCTGCACAGATCTGCCTGAATGACATCTGCACGCGATTGCGCATCTAGCAGGCGCTCGTAGTCTTCGTTGGGAAACTTCGCATCAATGGGCAACCAAACAGGTTCGCCATCGTCAGTTCGGCCTGGCAATCGAATGGCAAAGTCCACACGATTTTTGCTACCTGGCCGCGTGGCGTGTTGCGTTGCATATTGATCGGGCGCCATCACCTGCTCTAGCAATGTAGCCAACTGAGCTTCGCCAAACATACCGCGCGTTTTGACGTTGGTGAGCAAATGTTTAAGGTCACCCACGCCTTGCGCCAAGGTGTTCATTTCTCCAAGGCCTTTGTGCACTTGCTCCAAGCGATCGGCCACTTGTTTGAAGCTTTCGCCCAAGCGTGCTTGCAAGGTGGTCTGCAGTTTTTCATCGACTGTTTGGCGCATTTCATCGAGCTTGGCTGTATTGCTTTGTTGAAGCTGGGCCAATTGAGTTTCCAAAGTGCCGCGCATTTCTGTGAGGCGTCTTGCATTGGTCTCCGATAATTGTTGTACCTGAAAGGTGAGCGTATCTGACAGCGTTTTTTGCAACAAGGCCAACTGCTGTGCAAATGCATCCATCTGGCTGTTTTGGGTTCGGGTGGCTTCTGCGCTTTGTTGAACCAAGCTTTGTTGGAAAGTGCCCAAAGTTTGAATCAGCTCTTGGCGCCCGCCCCTAGCTGACTCGTTGATGGCGCTGCGAAGTTCTCGCTCCAATCTCTCATTGGCCAATTGGAGAGAAGACGTCAATTGGCCTAACTCATCAGAAGATGATTGACCTTCACGCCGTTGACGCCACAAAGCAAACAGCAACACCAGCGTCAAAAAGCTGATAGCCGTCAGAGTCCAAAGTAGCATGCTGCTGTCCATGTGTGAAGGCTGTTTGATTCAATGTTTCATCAAGTCGCTGACTTGGCAGCAACTTGGTTTAGCGGCGTGAGCGCATGACCCGAAGTAAAGAAGGAAACCAAGTTATCGGCAGCCAGTTGGGCCATGGCCAGGCGCGTTTTGACGGTTGAGCTGGCGATGTGAGGGGTGAGCACCACATTGGGCACCGTCAGCAGCGCAGGATTGAGCGCAGGCTCACCCTCGAACACATCCAGACCCGCTGCCGCAATTTGTTTGTTCTTCAAAGCGACCGCTAAAGCTGCATCGTCCACAATGCCCCCGCGAGCAATATTGACCAAGGTTGCAGAGGGCTTCATCCGACTTAGCTCCTGGGCACCTATGGTGTGATGTGACTCAGCACTGTAGGGCACCACCAGCATGACATGGTCAGCGGTGCGAAGTAGCTCATCTTTAGATACATAGGTGGCCTTGCAAGTCGCCTCGAGGTCTGCACTGAGGCGGCTTCGGTTGTGATAAATGACACGCATGCCAAACCCATGAGCAGCCCGTTTGGCAATGCCTTGGCCTATGCGGCCCATGCCAATAATTCCAAGCGTACTGCCATGAACTTCAGCGCCAGCAAACATGTCATAGCTCCACTTTGTCCACAAACCCTGGCGCAAATAGTGCTCGCTCTCAATGATTCTCCTGGCTGTGGCCATGAGCAATGCAAAGCCAAAGTCAGCTGTTGTTTCTGTGAGTACATCGGGCGTATTGGTTGCGGTGACACCTGCTGCCGTCATGGCGGGAACATCAAAATTGTTGAAGCCAACCGCCATGTTAGCCACAATTTTAAGTTGGGGGTTGGCTTGCAAGAGTGCGGCGTCAATGCGTTCGCTGCCCGTGGTGAGCGCTCCTACCTTGCCATGCATTTTTTGCTTCAAAACTTCAGCAGTCAAGACCTCGTCAGACTGGTTGCTTTCAACTTGAAAATGCTGCGAAAGCACCTCAAGCACTTCCGGAAAAATAGCGCGTGCGACCAAGATAGAAGTTTGCGTCATGTTCGAAACCAAATGAATGTCATCACAATGAACAAAGGAATTAAAACGCAGAAAGACCAAGCCATGTAGCCAAAGAAACTAGGCATCTTGATGCCACGGTCTTCAGCAATGGCTTTCACCATCAGGTTGGGCGCGTTGCCAATGTAACTGTTGGCGCCCATGAACACAGCACCGGCAGAAATGGCCGCCAAAGTAGGCGCCAAAGTGGTCATCAAAACCTTCGCGTCACCCCCTGCCGTGTTGAAAAATACCAAATACGTAGGCGCGTTGTCGAGGAAGGAACTGAGCAAACCCGTGATCCAAAAATACATCATCACATTGGGCGAACCATCTGGGTTGGTGACAGCCGAAACAACAGCACCAAACGGGCCATTGACACCCGCTTTTAACATGGCAATCACAGGAATGATCGTTAAGAAGATGCCAGCAAAAAGTTTGGCAACTTCTTGCATGGGCCCCCAACTGAATTGATTGTCTGAATGCACTTGCGATGGCGTTAACTTGAGTGAGCTCAAAATGATCAACACCAGCCCCAGATCTCGAACCAAACCTGGCAAGCCAACGTCAGTTCCTGCGACATGGAAAGACACATCGGTTTTCCAAAGACCACTCATCAAGACCAAGGCCACTACGCCAGCGAGTAGTAAAAAATTCACTTTCCCATCAAATCCAATCTGACGCGAATCAGGTGTGGGGTCAGCAGCTTGGAGCTCTTCCCGTTTGTGATAGTACCAAGAATCCAAAACGAAAAATATAAAAAGCAGTGAACCGATTAAAAAAAGTGATTCTGGAAAAATATTTTTCACTGTCCAGAAAAAATCAACGCCCTTCAAAAATCCTAAAAACAAAGGCGGATCACCCAATGGGGTGAGCGACCCACCCGCGTTGGCAACGATGAAAATGAAAAACACAACCACATGTGCCACATGCTTGCGATTGTCGTTGGCTCTAATGAGCGGGCGAATCATGAGCATCGAAGCGCCTGTTGTGCCCATGAAACTAGCCAAAATAGCGCCAATGGCCAAGATGGATGTATTCAGGCCGGGGCTACCATGTAAATTTCCGCGAATGAAAATACCACCCGAAACCGCGAACAACGCTGTCAAGAGAACAATGAACGGGATGTACTCTGCAAATAGCGCATGAACCAAATTAACACCTGCAACATCGGCGCCAAACAAGACTGCAAAAGGAATGAAAAATGCCAAGGACCAAGCAGCCACTACCTTGCCGTAGTGGTGATGCCAAAAATGAGGTGTTAAAAGTGGCATCAGGGCAATGCACAACAAGATGCCGGCAAACGGAACGCCCCAAATAGCGCTCAGTTGAGAACCATCAAAGTCTGCAGCATAAGCGCTACCGGAAGCGAACAGCCAACCCAATGAGGCGACCCGCACAAGTCGGTGAGAAATAAAAGATTTCATGTCACAACACCTTATTCAATAAGACCAAGTGGGCATAGATCGGCGATCGATCAGGGGCTTGGCGTGATTTCAAAAACTTGGGCAAGATAAGCCAAATACTTCTCATCCTCACACATACCTTTTCCTGGAGAGTCAGACAATTTAGCGACCGGCTGATCGTTGCAGCGGGTCATCTTGATCACAATTTGAAGGGGTTCGTAGCCCAAATCATTGGTCAAATTGGTGCCAATGCCGAAAGCCAGCATACAGCGCCCATGGAATTGCCTGAACAGCTCAATGGTTTTAGGCACTGTGAGCCCATCACTGAAAATCAATGTTTTTGTCAGCGGATCAACACGGTTGGAACGGTAATGGGCCAGCATGCGTTCACCCCACATAAAGGGGTCGCCGCTGTCATGACGGGCACCGTCAAACAGTTTGCAAAAGTACATGTCAAAGTCGCGCAGAAAGGCATTGAATCCGTAAACGTCGCTTAAAGCGATGCCCAAGTCGCCGCGGTATTCGCGGGCCCACGATTCAAAGGCAAAGACCTGACTGTCGCGAAGTCTGGGTCCTAAAGCTTGGCATGCCTGCAAATATTCGTGAGCCATGGTACCCAAAGGTGTGAGGCCCAGTGTGTATGCAAAATATACATTGCTGGTGCCCGCAAACTGACCCGCCTGGCCTGACCCCAAGCGCCCCGTCAAAACTCTTAAAACCTCTTCATGCCAAGCTCTTGAAAAGCGGCGACGCGTGCCATAGTCAGCAATTTTGAGTGCCTTTAAATCATCCGCCTGCAATTGCTTGATTTTGGTATCCAGTCGCTTCCGGCCTTCCAACAAATCGGGCAAGCGCTGCGTATTTCTGAAATAAACCTCGTTGACGATGGCCAATACAGGAATCTCAAACAAGATGGTGTGAAGCCATGGTCCTTGAATGATGATTTCTATTTCGCCTGTCAGACTGGGAGTGACTTGAATGTATTTTTCGTTAAGCCGAAACAAACCCAAGAAATCAACAAAGTCACTTTTGATAAAGCGCAAATTGCGAAGGTAAGCCAATTCGTCTTCTTTAAAATGCAAACTGCACAGTGACTTGATTTCGCTGCGAATTTCATCAACATAAGGCGCCAGTTCCACACCCGGATTGCGACACCGAAAGCGATATTCCACTTGTGCACCTGGAAATTGATGCAGCACCACCTGCATCATGGTGAACTTATAGAGGTCTGTGTCCAGCAAACTGGTGATGATCATGTCAAAAGGGGCTTATTGATAGGGTTGTCAGAAGTGTACGTGAAGCAAGTCAATTTGAAGGCGCAGAGGTATCAGGATAAACGTGGTGATCAGGCTCATTTCACTCCTGAATCACGCCTCCTGATAAGGTCAACACCTTGTCTGCCATGGCCGTTAGGGTCTGATTTTGCTCGGCAATCAAAAATGTATAGCCCTGTGACTTGAGTTTTGCCAAAGCACGCGCAATGGCCTGGACCAAAACGGGTGCAATGCCCTCACAAGGCTCATCCAAAATCAACACATCAGCCTGCGTCATCAAGGTTCTGCCAATGGCCAGCATTTGCTGCTCCCCCCCGCTCATTTGCGCAGCAGGTCTTTCTAACATCGTTGCCAAGCTTGGAAACAAATCCAAGACTTCTTGAAGATTGAGGCCAGGCTGTCCGTCAGGCCTGAGTTTAGGCAGGCTTGGAATGGCTATTTCCAAATTTTGTCGAACTGTCAGAGCAGAAAAAAGACGGCGGTCCTCAGGCACATAGCCTATACCCTTGAGCGATCGCTGATGCGGGCTTAAGGGATGCAAGGCTTGGCCTAGCCAAAGTAAGTTGCCCGTCGACTGCGGCATCAGGCCCATGATCGCTTTGAGCAAGCTGGACTTTCCTGCACCATTCAAACCTCGAATCAACAACATGTTGCCACGAGAAACAACAAAGGACACATTGAACAAGACTTGGGCTTGTCCATAACTGGCATTGAGGTTTTGAATCTCAAGCACGAGCAGACTCCTTGTTCAGAGAAAAATTTTGACCTAAATACCTTTCACGCACCACTTGATTGACAGCCACTTCTTGCGGCGAACCTTGCGCCACCAATTGGCCGTCGATCAAGACCAAAACACGATCGGCCACACCAAACACAGCATCCATGTTGTGTTCGGTGTACAAAACCGTTGTGCCCAAATGGGTCATGCGTTTGATGCGTTCCATCATGTCGGCTCGCTCTTCAGGTGCGAGCCCTGCAGCGGGTTCGTCAAGCAACATCAGGCCCTGACTGGCGTCTGCCAATCCTGCCATGGCCATGGCCAATTCCAAACGTTTTTTGCCACCATACGAAAGCCGTGCTGCAGGCGACCGAAGCATCTCCTCACCCAGATCGCTTAAGCCAGTTTGAGCCATCCAATGCATTGCTTCGTCAAGCAAACATTCATCCAAGAGATCTTGCATTGAAACCCCACGAGATGCCTGCAGGACCAATTGCAAATTTTGAAGGACTGTGAGCGCTTCAAACACTTGTGCCACTTGAAAAGTTCGAGCTACACCCAAGCGGGTGCGCATCTCAACCGTCGACAACTGCAAATCATGACCTCGCCACACAAGGCTTCCAGCCAGGGCTTTTTGTTGACCTGCCAAACAAGCAAAGCAGGTTGACTTGCCCGCGCCATTGGGCCCGATCAGGGCCACACATTCCCCGGCTTTTATTTCAAAGCTCACTCCCCTCAGCGCTTGGACACCGCCGTAACTTTGCCGCAGATCCTTAACGCTCAATACGGTATTCATAGACCTCGAACGCCTGTGTGCTTTACAAATTTCCTGAGCCCCAAAATTCCTTCAGGTGCAAAGACCATCAACAGCATGATGAGAAGTCCCAAAAAACCTCTCCAGTATTCAAAGTGACGCCCTATTTCTGAGCCCACCCCCACCAAGAAGAGACTTCCTGCAAATGCACCCCAAAGCTGATGCACTCCACCCAATAAAACAACCATCAAAGCATCCACTGAATTGGACACAGATGCCACTGAGGGAAAGACAGCGCCTTTGCTGATGGCCCACAAAGAACCGGATAAACCCGCCAAGCTAGCGCTCATTAAAAATACATACTGATTCAACTTCGAGACATCCAGTGCGCTGGCTTGCGCTCTTTGTGGGGCATCACGCCCTGCCTGCAAGGCTGCGCCAAAACTAGAACGAATCAATCGAGAGAATCCGAACATGGACACAAAGCACAGCAAAATAAGGACCGCTTGAAAAGTCCAGCGCGGCATGCTGTTAAAAAATTGCAAGCCAATCAATCCGTTGTCGCCCCCCGTGAACGACACCCATTGACTGGCACTGGCCCACACCATTTGAGCAAACGCCAATGACAACATGGCCAAATAAACGCCCCTACTGCGCTGGAGTAATTTCCCCATACAAAGTGCAGCCAAGTAGGCTACCACCACTCCTGCCAGACAAGCCATGATCGCATTAAATTGCCAGTGCAAATGACTTAAGGCCGCAGCATAAGCGCCCAAACCAAAATAAGCCGCATGGCCAAAGCTGACCCATCCCGACAAGGCCATCATCCACTGCAAACTCAAGCCAAACAGCATCATGATGAGCAGATTTTCCACGACACTTTGCGTGTATTCGCCTGCAGACAACAGGACGAAGCCGCTAGCGGCCAAAGCCGTCCAGCCTATCCATTGAAACAATCGATTGGCAGCACCCAATTGAAATGCCATGACCTTTTCTCGAGGTGCTGCACCTGGCAGCTCTCCCATCAAACCTTGGGGCCTGACAGCCAGCACCAAGGCCATGGTTAGAAATACCAAAACCAAAGTGGCTTGAGGAAAAAAGTGAATGCCAAAAGCATGCACACACCCAATCAAGATGGCGGCAAAAAAAGCGCCAGCGATACTGCCTAGACCGCCCATCACGACCACCACAAACGTCTCGACCACCATTTGCAAGTCCATTTGCAAATTAGCGGGTTCTCTTGGCAATTGCAATGCACCCGCCAGCCCCGCCAAGCCACAACCCAGAACCACCACACTCAACAGGAGGGGTGCTGGATTGACTCCCAAAGCATCCAGCATATCGCGATCTTGCGTAGCGGCGCGTACACGTTGCCCCCACTTAGTTTGAGTGAGAAGGACATGCAACAGCCCCCACACGACAGGACCCAAACAGAGCGTCACAATTTGCCATTGAGGAAAGAAATCTTCCCCCACTTGAACAGCGCCCTTCAAACCCGGAAAGCGCGGGGCAAAGACTTCTCCGGGCCCTAAGACCCAAAGTAAGACATCGTGAATGACCAAACTCAAACCAAAGGTGGCGACCAAGGGATAAAGGGGCGGCGAATGGCGCAAAGGTCTAAATAGAAAAATTTCAGTCACGCCGCCCAGCACGGCTGCTGCTGTGGCGCCAATCAGCATGGCCAACAAGTAGGTGGTGCCATGCTCAGACCAAGCAGGCAACCATTGGGTGACCATGGTGCCAGCGATCAATGCGCCCAACATGTAAAAACTACCATGCGCAAAATTGACAATGCGGGTGACGCCAAACACCAACGTCAAGCCCGCAGCCATGATGAAAAGTGTGCTTGCGTGGCTTAAGCCATTCAAACACTGATTGAGCCAAAAACTCATTCAATCCAATGCGTGAAGCTGCTGGCGTCGACGCGTGTGGTCTTGAACGTGTTCACCAGTGCCGATTCATCGGCGTATCCCAATGACATGCCACAGACCATCATCTCTTTCTCGCCTGCACCCACGTGTTTGTAAATGATTTTTGAAAAAGTATTCCAGGCGGCTTGGGGGCATGTGTGTAAGCCACGCGCTCTGGCTGCCACCATCACGTTTTGCAAGAACATGCCGTAATCAAGCAAGCTTCCTCGACCCATGACTTTGTCAAGGGTGAAGATCAGGCCCACGGGCGCACCAAAAAATCGAAAGTTTTGTAGGTGCTGCAAATGCATTTTGTCTTTTTCGCCCTTGCCTATTCCCAACACCCCATACAAACCAAATCCACACTCACGGCGCCTGTCAATATAGGGGCTCACCCACTTGCTAGGGTAGTAATCGTATTCTTCTGCATACTCAGCGGCCAATGCAGGATTGGCAGCCATGGCGTTGTGTGCTTCACAAACATCATTGACCAGCTTGTCTTTGGCAACGCCCTGCAGCACATAAACTTTCCAAGGCTGCGTATTGGTTCCACTAGGAGAACGCGCTGCCACTTGCAGCAAATCCGCCAACACAGACTTCTCGACAGGCTTGTCCAAATAGGCTCGCGTAGAAAATCGACTCAAGATAGCCGCATCGACGCTGTCAGGGTCAGGAATGACCGTGCTTACTTGGGTTGTAGTCAGTTCTTTCATGAGAGTTTCTCCAAGACTTTGATAAATGATTCAGACAGGGCTTGCGGCCTGCGGGTTTGTTTGTTTACATAGACATGCACAAAGTGCCCACGTGCCGCAGTCAGTGGCGCATCCTTTGCAAACAAGCCCACTTCATATTTCACGCTAGATGTGCCGCGATGCGCCACTCTGATGCCAGCCTCAATGGTCTGGGGAAATGCCAACGGTGCAAAATAATTGCATAGAGTTTCTACCACCAAACCAATGGTTTCACCTTGGTGAATGTCCAACACACCCTGCTCAATCAGGTGCGCATTGACAGCCGTGTCAAACCAACTGTAGTACACAACATTGTTTACATGGCCATACACGTCGTTGTCCATCCACCGGGTGGTGATGGGGCGAAAAGCGCGGTACTCACTTCGAGGCAACGCTTGGGGTTTAGAAGTGTCCATTGTGGGATTGTGAGATGCAGATATTAGAAACCTCGATTTTGCCAGTGAAGCCAGTGCAAATGCGCCAAGTGCCATGTGTTCATTTGCACTGCCACGGTGGTCTCTAAGTCATGGCCATAGCCACCGCCCATGCAAATGATCATGGGTACTTTTTTCTCTTTAGCCCAATCAAACACCCTTTGATCCCTGGCAGCCATTCCAGCCTCAGTGAGTTTTAGCCTGCCAAGCCGGTCGCCCTCATGGGCGTCAGCACCCGCCAAATAGATGAGAAAGTCGGGCGAGAAACGACTTGAGGCCTGAACCAGGGCTTGTTCCAAAGCTTCTAAGTAAATTGGGTCCGTACAACCATCTGGCAAACCCACATCCAGATCGCTGGTAACTTTTCGGAATGGAAAGTTCTTTTCACCATGGATGGACAAGGTAAAAACACTGGCATCCTCAGCAAAAATACTGGCTGTGCCATTGCCCTGGTGGACATCCAAATCAATCACCATGACCTTGAGAGTCTGTTTTGAAACTCGAAAATGCTCCATCTGCAGCACCCTGGCAGACACGGCAATGTCATTGAAAACACAAAATCCACCCCCTTGTGCCGCACTGGCATGGTGTGTGCCACCGGCCAAGTTACCTGCAATGCCCTCTTGCATGGCCACCCTGGCTGCGGCCACAGAAGCGCCTACCGACCGAAGGGACCGCTCTGCCATGGCCGGGGTCCAAGTAAATCCAATCTCCCTTTGGGCTTGCGGGCTCAAACTTCCCGATTTGACTGCCTGAACGTATTCCGGCTCATGCGCCAAGGCTAACTCGCCATCCGAGGCTGCAGGCGCCTCCAACATTTGCACCTCAGGAATGGCAGAGGCCATTCTGTTGCGGAGCATGCTGTACTTGGCCATGGGAAAGCGATGCCCCTCTGGCAAGGGCAATACAAAGTGGTCCGAATAGAAAGCTTTCATGGCTGAATTGTGACCTTTTCGCATTACTTTCAATTTCTAGAACGCCGACTCTAAAATGCTGCAATGCAACAAAAATCCCTTGTAATTGAATTCAAAGCCCCTAAAATCCAACCCATGCTGCACTGCAACAAGATGTTAGGCCAAGCGACATGCGAAGCCGGTTCAGAGCAGTCCCCTTGAGACTTTTTAGACTTTTAACTTTTTTAAATTAACGGAGAAATCATGATGACTACAGAACAAATCGTTGCTTCACACAAAGCCAACGTCGAAACCCTCTTTGGTTTGACATCCAAAGCCTTCGAAGGCATGGAAAAATTGGTCGAGTTGAACTTGACAGCCACTAAAGCTGCCTTGAGCGAATCAGCTCACAGCACCAAAGCTGCATTGAGCGTGAAAGACGCCCAAGAATTGATGGCTTTGCAAGCCAACCTGTTTCAGCCTTTGGCTGAGAAAACAGCTGCTTACAGCCGTCACCTCTATGACATCGCTTCTGGCACTTCTAACGAATACACAAAAGCTTTAGAAGCACAAACAGCTGCTGCTCAAAAGCAGTTTTCTAACTTGGTTGACTCCGCAACTTCTAACGCACCTGCTGGCTCCGAGACAGCTGTTGCCATGATGAAAAGCGCCGTGAATGCTGCCAACAACGCTTATGAATCAGTTCAAAAAGCTGTAAAGCAAGCCACTGATATGGCTGAAGCCAACATGGCTGCTGTGACCAACACAGCTGTTGCAACTGCCAAGACAGCTGCTAAAAAGCGTTAATCAACGCGCTCTGAAAAAGGCCCGAGCCGCTCTGGCCTTTCTCTGACAAAAAAGCCGGTTTTTGAACCGGCTTTTTTTATTTCTGGGTTTTAAGCCATGTTTACGGCTTCGCTGCATAGCCGCTGAGTATTTCTTTCAGCTTTGGCAATGCTTTGAGCATGGCCTCCCTGCCCGCTTCAATGGACTTGCGCCGGGCCGCAAAGTCAGCACTCTTGACACCCATCAATGCGGGTCTGACCACCAAATCGGCATCTTTCAACAAAACAGTGTTCAAGCTTTTGCCCATGATGTTGAAGGTCTGCATCAATATTTGAAACGTATCTGATGCGGGGCTGCCTTCAGGGTCAGTGGAAATATCAACGGCAATGACCACATTGGCCCCCATTTCACGCGCCTGCCGAACTGGAACGGGTGATACCAGGCCACCATCTACATACTCTCTGGTTCCAATTTTGACGGGTTGAAAAACCGCAGGCACTGCGCTAGAGGCCCTCACAGCTGAGCCGGTGTTGCCTCTTCTAAACAACATGGGGTCGCCATTGTGCAGATCAGTGGCCACAATGCCCAAGGGTATTTTCATTTGCTCAATCAGTCGGCCTCCCACTTGTGTATTCACGTATCGGGCCAAGGCTTCGCCTCTTAATGCGCCCCGATTCAGAATGGGCATCATCCAATCTGTAATTTCGGCTTCTTCCATGGTCTCCGCCACACGCCTCAGTTGGGTGCTGTTTTTGCCACTGGCGTACAAAGCGGCAACCAAGCTGCCAGCCGACGTGCCTACAACCAAATCAGGTTGAATGCCAGCCTCTTCCAGTATTTGAATGACGCCTACGTGTGCAAATCCTCTGGCTGCGCCCCCACCTAGGGCCAAGCCCAAATGAAGAACTTTAAGGGAAACGACAGGTTCAATCGCGATGGGTACGACAGGCTTTGTGCCTGTCGTTGTTGTCTCAACAGCACCAGGCGTTTTGACAACATTTGTATCCGGCGCTTTGACACTGGCACAGCCTGTCAAAACAAGTACACCGATCAAACTCATGCGGCACGCAACGAGCTTAAGAACATCTGGCCAAACAGGGATTGGCCCTAAGGGCCATGGCTTCACTTGCATAATGTCGAATCTAATTTTGAAATGCATTGGTTTTAATGGAACACCTTCAACAAACAACTTTGCCGCGTTGGCCAAAGGGGTTCATTGCGATGGGCGCTTTCATGGCAGCCCTGTCGGTCATTGCGTCAGCTTACGCCTCGCATGGCAACAGTTTAATCGGCAGTTCACCCGCCATGGTCCAAGCCAGCTTGAACTTGCTGCAATTTCATTCAATTGGCCTTATTTTGGTGGGCATCTTGGGACAATCTAGGTCCAGCGAAAAACGCCTGCTGGCTGCAGGCGTTTTGTTCTTGCTAGGTTGCTCGATGTTTTCGATCAACATTCTGATGCGCGCATGGTATGACGTCCAAACTTTCAGAAGCTTGGTGCCTTGGGGTGGCACCTGTTTCATCCTAGGATGGTTGGCGCTTGCCCTGTCCTATGTGCGCAAGAGCCCACAACTTAAGCCGCCACCGGTGTCCGAATCAGGTGATCAAACGCACTGAGTGCCGCCTTGGCACCGTCGCCAGCTGCAATCACAATTTGTTTGAAAGGCACGGTGGTGCAATCGCCGGCTGCAAACACGCCTGGCAAATTGGTGTGGCCTTTGGCATCGACCACAATTTCGCCGAACTTAGACAGCTCTAAGGTGTCTTTCAAGAACTCGGTGTTGGGAATCAAACCAATTTGGACAAACACACCCTCCAGGGCAATGTGCTGCTCTTGGCCAGTTGCACGTTCTTTAAAGCGAATGCCATTGACCACACTGCCGTCACCTGTAATTTCGGTAGTCTGAGCGTTGGTATGCACGGTCACGTTGGGCAAGCTGTTGAGCTTGTTGACCAACACAGCATCGGCTTTGAGCTGATTGGCAAATTCAATGACGGTGACATGCGCCACGATGCCTGCCAAATCGATGGCCGCTTCAATGCCGGAGTTACCCCCGCCAATGACGGCAGTGCGTTTGCCTTTGAACAAGGGGCCATCGCAATGCGGGCAATAGGCCACGCCTTTGTTTTTGTACTCTTGCTCGCCAGGCACATTGACATTGCGCCACCGCGCGCCGGTCGACAAAATGACTGTTCGGGCTTTCAAGACCCCACCGTTTTCCATGTGCACTTGAATCAGACCACCCTGTTCTTCTGCCGGAATGATTTTTGCCGCACGCTGCAAATTCATGATGTCAGCACCATACTGGCGCACCTGTGCTTCCAAGGCTGCGCCAAATTTGGGGCCATCGGTTTCCAAGACTGAAATGTAGTTTTCAATGGCCAAGGTGTCGTTCACCTGACCGCCAAAACGTTCTGCCGCCACACCCACACGAATGCCTTTGCGTGCGGCATAAACGGCAGCTGCAGCGCCAGCAGGGCCCCCGCCCACAATCAGCAGATCGAAATTTTCTTTGGCATTGATTTTGATGGCTTCTCGGTCGGCAGAACCTGTGTCAATTTTGGCCACAATTTCTTCCACCAACATTCGCCCTGAACCAAACACCTTGCCATTCAAAAACACCATGGGCACAGCCATGACTTCCCGCTCGGTCACTTCTTGTTGGAAGGCACCGCCTTCAATGACCACAGTTTTCACTTTGGGATTGAAAATGGCCATCAGCGACAAAGCCTGAACCACGTCGGGACAGTTGTGGCATGACAATGACATGTAAACCTCAAAATTGAAATCGCCGTCGAGCACCCTGATCGCATCGAGTACGTCTTGTTCTACTTTGGGCGGATGGCCACCGGTCCATAACAATGCCAACACCAAGGATGTGAACTCATGTCCCAGTGGCAAGCCTGCAAATCGAACGCCTTGCGTTTCGCCTTCCCGAACCACGACAAATGAGGGAGTACGGGTATCCGAACCCGATGTGTCGAGCATCACTTTGTCTGACAAAGACACGATGGTCTCTAGCAGGCTGCGCATCTCAAGGCCGGTCTCGCTGTCGTCCAATGTGGCGATCAAGCGGATGGGGTTTCTCAGCATGCCCAAGTAGGTTTGCAATTGCGATTTGAGGGTGTCGTCTAACATGGTTTTTTTCCTAATGCAATTTCAAATTCAAGTCGGTGCGCTGCACAGGCTCACGCTCAACGCCCTGAGAATCAGGGCGTTGAACTTTTCATTGATGTGTCCGAACTTAGATCCTGCCGACCAAGTCGAGTGAAGGTGTCAAAGTCTTAGCGCCTTCTTTCCACTTAGCAGGGCAAACTTGACCAGGGTTGGCTGCTGTGTACTGAGCGGCAGTCAACTTGCGCAATGTTTCAGATACATCACGGGCGATTTCGTTGGAGTGCACTTCCATGGTCTTGATCGTGCCTTCTGGGTTGATGATGAAGGTACCGCGCAAAGCCAGACCTTCTTGAGGAATGTGCACGCCAAAAGCGTTGGTGAGCGTGTGTGTTGGGTCGCCCACCAAAGGGAACTTGGCTTTGCCCACTGCGGGTGAAGTCTCGTGCCACACCTTGTGTGAAAAGTGGGTGTCGGTGGTCACGATGTAAACCTCGGCACCGGCCTTTTGGAAGGCTGGGTAGTTGTCAGCAGCGTCTTCAATTTCTGTGGGGCAGTTGAAGGTAAAAGCGGCAGGCATGAAAATCAAAACAGACCACTTGCCTTTGAGGCTTTCGTCTGAAACTTCAATGAACTTGCCATTGTGGAAGGCTTGGGTTTTGAAGGGCTGTACTTGCGTGTTGATGAGGGTCATGGTGTTACCTTGAGGGTGATTTTAAAAAAAGCTTAATGAGAAAACTCATTGAGGCCAATCGTAAACCCTAATAGTGACAACCCTGATTGTGATTACTTATGAGTGCGATAGTTTTCATTTAGCTCACCTTGCATAATTGACGTTAACTTAAGGTCAACTCATCAAGGGGCATTCATGGACATCCAAGGCAAGGTTTTCATCGTGACGGGCGGCGCATCGGGTCTGGGCGAAGGCACAGCACGCATGTTGGCGGCCTTTGGCGGCAAAGTGGTGATTGCCGACATGCAGGCTGAAAAGGGCGAGGCCATCGCCAAAGAATTGGACGGTGCTTTTGTCAAGTGCGATGTAAGCAACGAAGCCGACGGTCAAGCCGTCGTAGCCAAAGCTGTTTCATTGGGTAAATTGGTCGGTTTGGTGAACTGCGCGGGAATTGCACCCGCCGAAAAAACAGTCGGCAAAAACGGCGCACATTCCTTGGCGGTTTTCAGCAAAACCATCATGGTCAATTTAGTGGGAAGCTTCAACATGATTCGCTTAGCCTCCGACGCAATGTGCAAGAACGATCCCGAAGCCACAGGCGAACGGGGGGTGATGATTTCCACGGCCTCCGTGGCCGCCTACGATGGTCAAATTGGTCAGGCGGCTTATGCAGCGTCCAAAGGCGGCGTGGTGGGCATGACCTTGCCCATTGCGCGCGATTTAGCACGCAACGGCATTCGCAACATGACCATTGCGCCAGGCATTTTTGGCACGCCCATGGTGTTTGGCATGCCGCAAGAAGTGCAAGATGCACTGGCTTCGGCTGTCCCCTTCCCTAGCCGCCTAGGTACACCCAATGATTACGCCAAGTTGGTAAAGCACATCTTGGAAAATGACATGCTCAATGGTGAGGTCATCCGACTAGACGGTGCCATTAGACTGGCACCCAAATAAGTCATATTCTCTGCTCAGATTTGGATGGCCTCTATGAAGTTTCCAAAGTCTTGCAGCAAGCTGATGCTTGCTCCCAATGATTACGCCAAGTTGGTAAAGCACATCTTGGAAAATGACATGCTCAATGGTGAGGTCATCCGGCTAGACGGTGCCATTAGACTGGCACCCAAATAAGTCATATTCCCTGCTCAGATTTGGATGGCCTGTATGAAGTTTCCAAAGTCTTGCAGCAAGCTGATGCTTGCTATTGTCCTTTTGGCCGGTGCTTTAAGTGCTTGTGCACTGAAGCAAAACTCATTCAATTACGCCACGCCAGACCAACCCAACGATCCGGTGGGCTATCAGGAAAAGCCAGGCTGGGCCACCCAAGGATTTGCCGTTGCGGCGGCCAACCCGTTGGCCACCGATGCTGGCTATCAAATGCTCAGAGTTGGCGGCTCAGCCATCGATGCGGCCATTGCGGTTCAAATGGTTCTCACTTTGGTTGAACCCCAATC
>Ga0209768_10000957_pt1 | contig 18774 bp, 17 predicted proteins | sample LauGreSBDMM110SD_3_FD_187564 | JGI IMG/M metagenome (GOLD analysis project Ga0209768, IMG submission 187564) | Freshwater lake microbial communities from Lake Michigan, USA - Sp13.BD.MM110.SD (SPAdes) (version 2) | ecosystem: Environmental > Aquatic > Freshwater > Lake | place: Lake Michigan... | reverse complement strand
CGGCGATGCCGGTCGCCTCGGTCGGGTGATCCTGAATCTCTCCATTAACGCCATCCTGCATAACGAGTCAGGCGTGACCGTCACCGTGACTACGGGCGTCGTTGACGGGTGCTCCGAGTTGCGGGTGGCCGATAACGGCCGCGGCATCGCGCCGGAGAGCCTCGGAGGTATCTTTGAGCGGTTCCGCCGGGTCGACGCCTCGCGCTCCCGGCATACCGGTGGAGCCGGCCTTGGGCTCGCGATCGTCAAGCAGACCGTCGAAGCCCATGGCGGCACCATCGCCGTGACCAGCGAGGTCGGCAAAGGCACCGTCTTTTCCGTCCGTCTGCCGAAGGCCTGATCAGACTGTCGCCAGCACGCGCGACTTGATCTCTGCGACGGGCATCGCGTTGAGCAGGACGGGCGAGAGGCGGTTCTCGTTAATCAGCGGGAGGGCCGTGAGGTGTTCGCTGAGCACCAGATTGCGGTTCGCAGCGACTTCATCGACGCGGTCCACCGGCGTAAAGCGCGGGGTGGATTTCAGGACTTCCGGGTTCGTGCGGATGAGCTCGCCGATGGCCAGCACCACCTCGGCGAAGCGGTCGAGCTCAGCCTTCGTGTAGGACTCGGTCGGTTCGATCATCAGGCCGAAGACCTCAGGGAAAGCGACGGTCGGGGCGTGGAAGCCGAAATCGAGGAAGAGTTTACCGACGCGGCCGATGATGCTCGCCCGCGGGATGCCGGAGGCCTCGATGCGTTTGAAGTCTTCTTCCGTGAGCGTGAGGATGAACTCATGCATGCGCGGCACGCCATCGGCCGCCGCGGGAAGTGAAGGGAAGGACTTACCGAGCTTCGAGAACAGGTAGCGGCTGGAGAGGACGGACATCGCGGACATGCGGCGCACGCCTTCCTTGCCGAGGCGCTGCAGGTAGGTGTAGACGCGCACCTTATGGGCGAAGTTGCCCCAATGACGATGGAAGGAGCCGATGCTGTGCTTCGGTTTGATCGGTACGTAGGCGTCGCCCTGCTTGGCAATCTGGAAGCCGGGGAGGAAGTCGACGAGGAGCTCGGAGACGGCCACGATACCGTCGCCCGGGCCACCGCCGCCATGGGGGACGGTCCAGGTCTTGTGCAGGTTGTTATGGACGGCGTCGACGCCGAGAGCGCCGAGGTTCACCCAGCCCGCGATGGCGTTCATGTTGGCGCCATCCATGTAGACGAGGCCGCCGATGCGGTGAATCTCCGAGGCCATCTTCTGGAAGTCGGTCTCGAAGACGCCGGAGGTGTTCGGGTTGGTGACCATCATGCCCGCGATGCGCGGTCCGAATTCGGCAATCTTCGCGGCGAAGTCGACCTGGTCGACGCGGCCGTCCGGAGCGGACTTCAGTAGCATGATGCCCGAGGGCGAGCCGTCGGGGTTACGCTTGGTCGCGTAACCGGCGGTGGTGGCCGTGGCAAAGTTCGTACCATGGGCCGAAGCCGGAATCAGGATGATATCACGGTGCTGGCCGTGGTGGCGGTGGTAGGCTTGGAATAGCTTAAGGCCGACGAGTTCACCCTGGGCGCCGGCGACGGGCTGGGTGGTCAGGCCGGCGAGGCCAGTGATCTTGCGGAACCACTCCTGCGTCTGCCAGAGGAGTTCAAGTGCGCCCTGCGCGTCTTCGATCGGGGCCTGCGGATGGAGGCCGGTGAAGCCTGGGAGTCCAGCGGCCCAGTCGTTGATGTGCGGGTTGTACTTCATCGTGCACGAACCGAGCGGGAAGCAGCCCGTGTCGGGCGACACGTTGAGTTCGCCGAGCTTCGAGTAGTAGGCCTTCAGTTCGGCGAGCGAGAAGGAGGGGAGGCCGACGGCGCCTTGGCGGAGTAGGGCTGCCGGGATTTCGGCGAGCGGTTTCGTGCCGACGGATTGGCCATAGAGGCCTTCGAAGAAGGCGATGAGCTTATCCGTATCGGCAGAGGTCTGCAGGTCGCTGAAGGAGACCTTGAGTAGCGAGCAATGGCAGGGCGTGCGGCCGGTGATGTCGACGCCCACGTGGAGGCCGGCGGCGCGGCCCTTGGCGATGACAGCGGCGGCGGGCTCGGGGAGCATCAGGCTGAATTCGTTCCAGAAAGCCTGCTTCGCGTAGCAGACCTTCAGGCCCGGGATGTTGTGCAGTTTAGCGGCGGCGCGGTGGGCTTGATCGCGGCCAGCGACGCAGCTGGCGGCCATGCCGGCTTCGCCGCGGGCGAGGATGGAAGCGCCGGCGATGGTGGCGATGAAGGCTTGGTTGGAGCAGATGTTGGACGTGGCCTTATCTTTTCGGATATGCTGTTCGCGGGTGGCCATGACCATCACGATGCAATCGCGACCGGCGTTGTCCTTGGCCTTGCCGACGAAGCGGCCAGGGGTTTCGCGGACCTCGTTCTTCTTGTCGGCGTTATGGCGGACGGCGAAGAGGCCGAGGCCAGGACCGCCGAAGTTGGCGCCGATGGCGAGGTGCTGGCCTTCGCCGACGAGCATGTCAGCACCGGCACGGCCGTATTGAGCCGGGGCCTTGAGGCCGCCGGTGGCGAGGAGCATCGGATCAATGACCGCGACGGACTTCACGCCGGCGTCGGCGCAGGCGTCGGTGAGGGCGTCGACGTCCTCGAGTAATCCGAGGGCGTTGACCTGCGGGAAGATGACGGCGGCGAGCTGCTTGCCGAGGTGCGCGGAGGCGGCGGCGATACCCGCAGCGGTCAGGCGGCCGGTGTCTTCGTCGGGCGCCAGAAATTCCAGCTTCACCGAGGTATCCGCGACGTGCGTGCGGAGGACTTCGAGGTCACCAGGCAGAAGGTTGGCGGCGACGAGTACGGTGTTCGCTTCGGCGACGCCCATGCGGACCGTGCAGACGGCGGCTTCGAAGAGCGCGCTGGCGCGCTCGTAGAGCGAGGAGTTGACGGCCTCGAAGCCGGTCAGCTGGGCAAGCGTGGACTGGTAGATCCAGTGGGTGATCAGCGTGCCCTGCGAGCGCTCGGGCTGGTAGGGTGTGTAGGAGGTCGTCAGGTTGCGGATCGAGCAGACGTGGCCGACGATCTCGTGGGTCCGGTAGACCTGCAGGCCGTCGCCGAGGAAGGCGGTCTTCACCGAGTTCTTCTGCGAGAGGGACTCCATGCGATCCGCGAGGGCCTGGTATTCCAGCTCGTCGGGGAGGTCCTGGACGCTGGGGAACTTCACCGCGGCGTCGATGTGGGCATACATCTCCGGAAAATCCTTGGCGCCGATGGCGGCGAACATCGCCTGAATGTCGGCTTCGGTCGCCGCGATATAATGACGGGCGAGTTCGCGGGTGATTTTGGACGGGTCGTAGGGCAGCTGAGCCATGTGTTCTATGAAAGGTTTTGAAGGACGTTATGGGTGTCGCAATCGCCCACCAAAGGAGGGTGGGGGTATTAGAGAATCAGTGTTTCGGCATTAGGTTTGGCAATCCCCCAGATGCCTTGTTAACAAGTCCTTATCTTCTGGCGCGTTGCCCTCATCGGCGAGCCGGCCACCCTCGGCTAATGACTAAAAAAGAACGCGCCGCCTATGTCGGCAAGACGCTCGCCCGGCTCTACCCGGCCACCCCTATTCCCCTGGACCATACCGACGCCTTCACCTTGCTGGTCGCGGTGGTGCTTTCGGCCCAATGCACGGACAAGAAGGTCAACGAAATCACCCCAGCGCTCTTCGCCGAGGCGGGTTCGCCGGCCAAGATGGCAGCGATGACCGAACTGCGGGTGCTGACGCTGATCCGCCAGCTGGGGCTCGCCCCGCAGAAATCCAAGGCCCTTGTCGGGTTAGGCAAGATGCTCATGGCCAAGCATGCGGGGCAGGTGCCGCGGACCTTCGAGGAACTCGAGGAACTGCCTGGCGTCGGCCACAAGACCGCTTCGGTCGTCATGGCGCAGGCTTTCGGTGTCCCGGCCTTCCCGGTGGACACGCATATTCACCGACTGGCGAAGCGCTGGAAACTGAGTCCCGGGAAATCCGTCGAGCAGGTCGAGAAAGACCTCAAGCGCCTGTTCCCCGAGGACAACTGGAACAAGCTTCACCTCCGCATCATCTTCTACGGACGAGAACACTGCACCGCGCGCGGATGCGATGGCAAGACTTGTGGGATATGCGCTATGCTGGCTAAGAAATAGAGGACTGGATGGACCGCTGAATGGAGGACTGCGTTGAGGACTGAATGGATGATGAGACGCAGCTCAATGCCGCATATGCATTGATCAATGCAGTCCTCCACTCGGCCCTCAACGCTGTCCTCTATCCAGTCCTCAACTCTTACTTCACCAACGCCTCATGCTTCGCGCGAAACTCCTCGCTCCACGCGGAGGGTTGATGCGTCGATGCGGCGATGCGGCACACCGTCCGTGAGGCTTTGGCGTGAAGGAGGGCGAAGTCGGCGCTGCGGAACTCGAAGTCGACCGTCAAGCCGGCGGCGCGGACCTTGCGGACGCTCATGATTAGCTTCACCTCGCACTCCGGGCGGATCGGCACAAGGTAATGCACATCGATGTCCCGGATGACCACCATGACATCGGGCGCGATGGCGGGATCAATCGTGTCCTTACCCATCAGGGCCACGAACAGCATCTTCTGGGCCCGCTCCATCAGCAGCACATAATGCGAATGATGGAGGATCCCGAGACCGTCGGTCTGATCGAACCAGGTCTTCATCGTCACGATGAAGGTTTGGTCAGGCTGGAGTCCATCGGCGGGCATGGGTCGAGGGTTGGGGTGAAATCGTCTTGGAGCAAGCGAACGCGTTATTTCCGTCGCAGCGTCGCGGCGAGGCGGTCGAGTTCGGCCCAGGTGTCGACGGCGGGCTTGAGGCCGAGGTCGCGGCGGGCGGCGGAGACGTCGAACCAATGGTCCTTGGCGAGCTCGACGGCCACGAACCGGGTCATGGGCGGCTCGCCCTTGAGACGGAAGAGCGTCCAGACGCCTTCGAGCAGGGCGCCGAGCCGGTAGGCCGAGCGCTGGCTGATCCGCTGGATGACGGGCTTTTCGCCAGCACCGACCAGCAGGCGGTTGATGAAGGCCCAGAGCTTCACGGGCTCGCCTTGGGAGAGGAAGTAGGCCTTGCCGTTGGCCCGCCCGGCGAGGAGCGCATCGAGGGCGCCGAGGTGCGCGTCGGCTGCGGTGTCGACGTGCGTGACGTCGACTTGGTTCTCGCCGTCGCCGACGATGCGCAGCTTGCCGGTGCGGGCGCGGGCAAGGACCCGCGGAAAGAGATGTGGGTCGCCGGGGCCCCAGATCAGGTGCGGACGGAGCGCGCAGACCTTAAGCTTATCCGAGGCAGCCTTGAGGGCGACTTCCTCGGCGATGGCCTTGGTCTCGGCGTAGGCGCAGAGCCAGTTGTCCCCATAGGGCAGGGACTCGTCGGCTCCGCGGAACGCCTCACCGCTGAAGACGACGCTCGGGGTGCTCGTGTGCACAAGGGCGCGGACGCCGTGCGCCTTGCACGCGTCGACGATGTTCGAGGTGCCGTCGATATTGATGCGCAGGTATTCTTCCCAGGGGCCCCAGACGCCGGCTTTGGCGGCTACGTGGAAGACGTAGTCGCAGCCTTGGACGGCTGCGTCGACCGTGGCGCGGTCGGCGATGTCGCCGCGGAGGAAGTCCACTTGGTCGGCAAGTTCGCCGGTGAGCGGAGTGCGGCCGAGCACGCGAATTTGGTAGCCGCGCGCGAGGCAGCGGCGCACCACGGCTTGGCCGAGGAAGCCGGCGCCGCCGGTGACAAGGACGAGGGGCGTCTTCATCGGTCGAGGCGGCGGGTCCATTCCTTGGCGAGCTGGAGGCGATGGATCTTGGCGTTGTGACGGACGTCCACCGGCAAGGCGCGCTGGAAGACGATGTGCTGCACGCGGCTGGCCTGCGGATGGACGCGGGCGAGGTCTCGCAGTTCGGCGATGAAGCGTGAGTGGGCCGCTTCGTCCGCAGGGTAATGTCCGCCGCGAGGCTCGACGACGAGAGTGGGCGTCTGGTCCGGGGCGGTGCCGATTCCGATCAGCGCGCAGCGGAAGACCTGCGGATGTTGGCGGAAGGCAGGTTCAATTGATTCGGTCGGCAGATCGCCGTCGGCGGTGCGGACTTTTTCTACGCGGCGCCCGAAGAAGAACAGTCGACCGGCCGCATCGAGCGAGCCCAGATCACCCATCCGATGCCAGACGCGGTCGCCATCGGCGATCTTCGCGAGCCGGGTGGCCTCGGGTAATCCATCGTATTCGCGGGTCACGCTCGGTCCAGTCGCAATGATCTCACCGACTTCGCCGGGCGCGCAGGGCCGGGCCTCGGCCAAGGTCGCAATCGGGCCGTCGGTCTCGCGGATCACACGAATTTCGACGCCGCTGACCGGCCGACCAACGCAGGTGCCTTGGCCCCGCAGGGCGAGCTGGCGCGCTTCGCCGAGCAGTTCATCCGACGTGATGGTCGTGACCGGCAGGCATTCCGTCGCGCCGTAGGGCGTATGGATTTCGCAGTGCGGGGCGATAACGCGGAGCTTGGTGAGCAGTTCTCCGGAGACCGGGGCTCCCGCGATGAGAAGGCGGCGGAGGTCGGGCAAGATCAGCCCGTGCGCCACGCAGTGCTCGGCGACCTTACCCCAGATCGCGGGCGAACCGAAGGAGGAGGTGACTTTCTCCGCGATGAGTGCGGCGACGAGCGGAGCGGGGTCGGCGGCGAGCGGCTTGGCCGGGTCAAGGAGTGGGGTGACCGTCGTGGTCCCGAGGGCGGGGTTGAAAAGCGCGAACAGCGGCAGCATGGCCATGTCCGTCCCGCCGGGCTGGATGCCATAGGTCGACCGCACCACCTCGATCTGGGCGTCGAACATCCCATGTGTATAGCAGACGCCCTTGGGTGCGCCCGTCGAGCCGGAGGTGAACAGGATGGCCGCGAGCGTGTCTGGGCCGACATCGGCAAGTGGGCGAGGCGAGCCCGCGGCGGCGGATAAAGCTTGGCGCCAGGAGGCTCCCCCGACCATCACGCGGTGGCGGAGCGTGCGGAAGTCTGCGATGGGCAGGCGGCTGAGCAACGTGGCTTTCCGTCCCCCAATGAGCGCGCTGGGGCGGGATTGGCGGACGCAGCCACGGAACGCCGCCCAGCCCATACCGGGGTCGATTGCCACCGGCACTGCGCCGAGTTTTAGGAGACCGAACATCCCGATGATCAGGTCGGGACCGGGGCGGACCGCCAGGAGCACCCGCGTGCCTATAGTGATACCGTGATGTTCGAAATACTTGGCGGCCGCATCGGTTTCTTCGTCAAGCCGGCGGAACGTCCGCACCTCGTGTCGCACTCCGCCGGCGGCGTCGACGCCGATCGGCGAGCGGGTCGCTGGACTGTCCGGATGCCCGATGGCCGCGATCCGGAGATGACGGGCGGCATTGCTTCCGGTGTCGTTCATGGCCTGCAAACGAAGAAGCCCCGAATCCGGGGCTTCTGCAAGGGCTACTTGCCGGTTTAGTAGTCGGTCAGGGTGACCGCGCCCCAGAGCAGGGTGACGCGATCGCCCGAGGTCAGACGTCGGGCGTTGAATTCCCGCATATTGACGCCCACGGTCGCTTTCTCGGACGAGCCGTAGGAGCCAGACTCGACCTTGACGATGCCAAGGAAGTTGTGAGAGGGCTCCAGGGTGACGTTCTTGCCGCGGTAAGGGGTGTCGTACGTCGTGCAACCGATGAGGGCGGAAGCGATTAAGGTGGCAAGGGCGAGCTGCTTCATTGGGGGGTAGAGCTGAAGATTGTGCGGGGGAGGGGGGCTGACAAGTCAGAATCATTCACGAAGCCGCCCAGTCCCGCCAGAGGATGACCAGTTCGGGTCCGCCGAAGAACCAGACCGCCCCGGCGATAGCCATGCTGGGGACGAAAGGAACCACTCCGGCGTATTCTTCCCCCTTGATTTTGGCTTGAATCAGGCCGGGCAGGGCGGTGACGACCCCGATGACCGAACCTCCGAAAAGGCAAAAAATAGCACCCTGCCAGCCGCAGTAAGCCCCCACGCCGGCGCAAAGGATGATATCGGCTTCGCCCATGGCCTCGCGGCCGGCCATGACGCTACCGATGGTCCGGATCCACCAGACGAGTGCGGTACCGACGGCCACGCCAAGCAAGGCGTCGATCAGCGCGCGGAACCGATTCACGGCTTCGATTGAATGCAGGGTCTCGCCATGAATCGAAGGTGCCAGCATCGCCAAGATGATGCCGCTGCCGACCAGTGCGAAGTTCGGCGCGTCGGGCACCATCATGTCATCAAGGTCGCAACCGGCGAGCAGGACGAGCAGCGGAAGATAGACGCAGGCGACCGCGGCTTTCGCCGGCGGCAGGAAAGACCAGGCCGCGACGAAGAGCAGGGCCGTGATCAGCTCGACGAGTGGATAGCGGACGGAGATGCCTGCTCCGCAGCACTTCGCCCGACCGCGGAGGGTCAGCCAGCCCACGAGCGGAATGTTATACCAGAAAGGAATCGGCTGACCGCAGGCGCAGCGCGAGCCCGGGGTGACGATGGACTCGCCCTTGGGCAGGCGATGGATGCAGACATTAAGGAAGCTGCCGACGCACGCCCCGAAGGCTCCGGCGGCCAGCGCCGCGAGGCCCGGGTTGAGCTGGGCGAACTTCTGCAGGTCGGCGAGCGTCATGGTCAAGAGGTGGTTTCGCCAAGGGCGGCGCGCATCGGGGCTTCGGGAGGGAGCATGCCATGCCAGAGGCGGAAGGCGAGCGCTCCTTGCCAGCGCAGCATTGAACGCCCGTCGCCGCAGGCGATGCCGTGTTCGCGGGCATCCGTGAGCAGGCGCGAGGCTTCGCTACCGTAGGTGGTATCGAAGACGAATTGTCCGGCGGCGAGAAGCGCGACAGGGAAGGGTGAGGCGTCGGTTGGCTTCAGGCCGAGCGTCGTGCAGTTGACGACGACGGCGTCAGGGGAGGCCTTGATCTCAGCCAGGCCGGCGGCTTGGGCCCGCGGGTCGGCGAGCGCGGACGCGAGTGCGGCGGCCTTGGCGGCATCGCGATTGTGCAGGTGCAGCGCGGAGCAGCCGTCGGCGAGGCAGGCCGCGGCCACGGCGCGAGCCGCGCCGCCAGAGCCGAGCAGGATGACTGGACGATTCTTGGTCGTGCGACCGGAGCATTCGCGTAGCGCCTCGAGGAAGCCTTGACCATCGGTGGTGTCGCCGGCCCAGCCGGTCGGCGTGCGGACCAGCGTGTTGACCGACGCCGCGCGGCGCGCCTCGTCCGAAAGGGTTTCGGCGATCGCGAGAGCTTGGATCTTGTGCGGCACCGTGAGGTTTACGCCGGCGAAGCCCTTAGCGTGCAGGAGCGCGAGCGCCTCCGACAGTTCTTCGGCGGTAATATGTAGTCGATGGTAGCGCACGCCGGCGAGGCGGGGGTTCGTCGGGAGCAGCGTCGCGATGGCGGCGTTATGCATCGCCGGGCTGAGTGAGTGCGCGATGGGGTCGCCGAGCACGCCGAGCTGGCCAGGGGCGAATTCAGTCGAGCGTAAGGACGCCAGCGTGAGGGTGTCAGGCGCGCTCATCGGTCTTTTCCAGGGCGTGGACGAAGGTGAGGAAGAGGCGGCTGCTGCGATCGTCGCCCTGCGCCTCGAACTGCGAGACAAGGTTCCGGCAGCAGCGGGCGAGCGTCTGGTGTGTGGTCACGGGACGCAGAAAGGCCTCATCGGCCGGCAGTTGGTTGTCGAGCAGCAGGAGCTGGATCTCCGCGCGCGTGCGGAAGGCGCCGCCTTCGTAGCAATCGATGTACAGTGGTTCGCGACCGCGGAAGATGCCGACCATGAAGCGCCCAGGGAGGCCGACGGGTTCGACGGGCAGGCCGAGGCGGCGGGCGACGAGCAGGAAGATGAGGCAGAGCGAGATGGGGATGCCGCGGCGGCTGCGGATGACCTGGGAGAGTAGGGAGGACGCCGGGGCGGCGAAACTTTCCTGCGCGCCGCGGTAGCCTTCCTCGCCGAAGATGACGCGGCAAAGCAGGCGGCATTTCGCGCGCACATCAAGCGGTTCGGCGATGAGGTCGCGGGTGCGGTCGGCGAGGCGGTCGAGTTCGGCCGCATAGGCACCCTCGGCCAGCGACGGTTCCGTGGCGCGCTCGAGCAGCAGGCAGGCTTCCTCGAGGTCGCAATGCGGGTCGCGGATGTGCTCGACGAACGCGTGGGCGGCGGCCTCGGGCGTACGCAGGTCGGCGAGCAGCGTGCGGGCGTGGGCCGCGAGGGCATCGTCTTTCGTCAGGGTTTCGAGCCAGAGGACGCCGGGCAGACCGGCGGCCTTGATTTTACCGAGCACGGCGAGCCGGACGACCGGGGAGGGATCGTCGAGGAGGCGCACCAAGGTCGCCAGCTCCGCAACATGCTTCATGGTGGTTTTCTACCTGCGCAGGAGGCGTCTCGGCAACAAGGGAGTCCGCGCGGCGCGGTCTTTTAGAGGTTGACGGCCGCGCGGACGGCGTGACGCCTGCCGAGGAGTCGGGCGGCGGTGAACAAGGGTTTTCGGATTGAAGGGAACCGTCGCCCGAGGGAGTCTGGGTTTCATGACCGCTACGCGTATCCGCTGCGGGGTGGCCGGCACGGGTTCGCTCGGCCAGCACCACGCCCGCATCTACTCGACCCTGCCCGGCGCCGAACTCGCTGGCATCTTCGAACCCGACGATGCCCGGGCGGCCGAGATCTGCGCCAAGCACCACTGCCATCGGTTCGCCACGCTCGACGAGATGGCCGCCGGTTGCGACGCTGTCAGCGTCGTGGTCCCAACCAACCACCACGCCGCCGTCGCGCTCCCGTTGCTCGCCAAGGGCGTGCACCTGCTGATTGAGAAGCCCCTCTGCGTCACGCTCGAGGAGGCAGCCCAGATTCTCGAGGCCGCCGCCAAGGCCGATCGCATCGTCCAGGTCGGTCATATCGAACATTACAACCCTGTGATGTCGTACCTCGAGAAGGCCGTCACCGATGCCCGCTACATCACCGCCGAGCGCCTGGCCCCCTTTACCCCGCGGGGCACCGAAGTCGGTGTTGTGCTGGACCTGATGATCCACGACATCGGCATCGTCCTGCAGCTGGCCAACTCGCCCGTCGAGCGTATTGACGCCGTCGGCGTGTCGGTCGTGACCAAGACCGAGGACATCGCCAACGCCCGCCTCGCCTTTAAGAACGGCTGCGTGGCTAACCTGAGCGCCAGCCGCGTCTCGCTGAAGAAGAACCGCGAGATCCGCGTCTTCCAGACGGGCGGCTACCTCTCCATCGACTTCATGGGCCAGAAGGGCCACACCGTGCGCGTTGACCCGACCGCCGAGGGCGGCTTCGCTAAGGAGGAGATCCCGATCGAGAAGGGTGAGCCCCTCGCTATCGAGCTGGCCTCGTTTACCGCGTGCGTCCGTGACCGCAAGAGCCCGAAAGTCAGCGGCGAGCTCGGGCGCACCGCTTTGGAAGTCGCCATCAAAATTACCGAACAGATCTGCGCCGGCATGGCGCGCAAATGAGCGCGTTCCCGACCATCCCGGCGCACTTCGCCCGACCCCGCGCAGGCGAGGTCGATGTCCTCGTCGTGGCCGGGGAGCATTCGGGCGATCAGCATGCGGCCAAGGTCGTCGGGGACCTGCGCAAGGCTCGTCCCGGCCTGCGCATCGCCGCCTTCGGCGGCCCTGAGTTGCGTGCCGCGGGCGCCCAGCTGCTCATGGACATGACCACGTTTTCCGCCGTGGGTATCGTAGAGATCCTTTCGGCGTATCCGTTTTACCGGAAGCTCTTTGCGCGCATGGTCGACTGGACCACGCAATGGAAGCCCAAGGTCGTCGTCCTCGTCGATTACCCTGGGCTCAACCTCCGCCTCGCGAACGAGCTGCGTAAGGCCGGTCTGTCGCGCGCCGGCTTCGGCGAGACCGCGGTCATTCAATATGTCAGCCCCCAACTATGGGCCTGGAAGCCTAAGCGCCGCTTCACCATGGCGCGCGATCTGGACGGCGTCGGCACGATTTTCCCGTTCGAGCCGGCGGTCTATGCCGACACCAAGCTGGATGCACGGTTCGTCGGCCATCCCTTCGCCGAGTCTGACCATCAACCTGGATTGACGTATGACCCCGAAGGCCCGGTGCTGCTGCTGCCGGGTAGCCGTCCGAAGCCCGTCCGCAAGATTTTCCCGGCCCTCGTCGAGGCCTTCGCGCTCTTCCGCCAGGAGCACCCCAAGCGGCGTGCGCTCGTTCTCCACACCGGTGGCGAAGTGCATGCGGAGCTTTATCGCCTGTTGGCTGAATACGGCGATCAGGCCAAGGGCATCGACCTTCGTCCTGTCTCCGAAGGACCGGCCGCCGGTTGCGCCGCACTCGTCAGTTCTGGCACCATGTCTCTGACCGTCGCCCTGGCGGGCATTCCCGGCGCGGTCGTGTATCGGGCCAATCCGCTTACCTGGATTGTCGGCCGCCGCTTGATCGCTGGCAGAATCGACGATCTCGGTATCGCGAATATCCTCCTCAAGCGGCAAGCGTGGCCTGAATACCTGCAGGGTGCTTGTGAGCCCGTGCCCTTGGCGGCGCGTCTGCGCGAATGCGTCGAAAATCCGGGCCCACGAACCCAGGCCGTGGCCGATGCCGGCGAACTTCTACGGATGCTTTCCGTCCCGTCCGGCGCCACGCCCGCCGAATGGGTCGCCACCTTCTTGCCCAAGTGAGCACGTCGCTGAAGATTGCGGTCCTCGGCTGCGGGTATGTCGGCGCTGAGTTCGCCCGCCAAGCCCGTGCGGCTGGACATGAAGTGCTTGGCATTGTCCGTTCGGTAGACTCACGCGATAGACTCCGTGCGGAAGGCATCTCTGCTGAGGCCTTTGATATTCAGGCCGGTGATTGGGCGCTGCTCCCGAAGTATTTCGACGCGGTCGTCTATGCGGCCAGCACCGGTGGTGGCGGACCTGAGGCTTATTCCTTAGCTTACGACGTCGGTGTGAAGCGCGCGCTTGCGTGGGCTCGCGACGTCGGTGCACGCTGCTTTATTTTCACCAGTTCCACGGGTGTGTATCGGCAGGATGACGGCGGCAAGGTCGACGAGTCTTCTCTCGTGGGTGGTGCGCCGACGGCGGATGCGATTCTCGGTGGCGAGCAGGCCGTGCTGGCTTCTGGTTTCGCGAAGGCACGCGTGTTGCGCTTCGGTGGACTTTACGGTCCGGGCCGTCATCACCTCGTCGATCAATTGCGCCGCGGTGATAATGTCATCGGCGGCCGCGTGGATCATTTCATCAATTATCTGCATCGCGATGATGCGGCTTCGTCGATTCTCGTCGCGATCATCGGCGGACCCGCCGGCGCGCGTGTCTACAATGTCGGTGATGGGAATCCCGTGACGAAAGAAGCGCTCGCAAAATGGATCGCGACGCGGCTCGGCCAGGTTTCTCCCGTGTTCGATTCGGCCGCTCCGGCGGGTCCCAGGGTGGCCAAAGGGGGGCGGACGCAGCCCAATCGTATTGTTTTGACCGAGCGAATTAGGGCGGAATTACCGTGGAACCCCGTATTTCCTGACGTTTTTGCGGGCTTAAGTGAGCTTTTCTGATACCGGAAGCCGTCTTGGGGTGCGGGCTTTAAGGCCGTTTCTTCACCCGTTCGTCTTCATCCTGTAACAATAGGATGAGATAGTCCGCTCGCACAACCGCACCCACACCTATGAATAGCACCCTCAAGTCCATGCTGATCGCCGCTGCCGCCATTACGTCGGTTTCGGCTTTCGCCCAAGACAAAGCCACGCTCGATCTTCTCGTGAAGAAGGGCATCATCACCGCTGAAGAGCGCGCCAAGACCCTCCAGTCTGCCGCCGCTACCAAGACGGAGTCCGGTATGGACCGCGTCTTCATCAAGGAAGCCGGCGCCAACCGCCTCACCTTCTCTGGCCGCGTTCAGGGCCAGTGGGAAGCCGCTGCCTACAGCGAGACCCTCGCTTCTACGGGCGTCGAAACTCAGGGCGTGGACCTCAACAACGTCATGATGCGCCGCCTCTACCTCGGTGCCAAGGTCGACGTAGGTGCAGGTTTCTCCGGCGAGCTCGTCTGGAACTTCGGCGACAGCTCCCAGGGAACTTCTGGTGTTCGTGCCGGCGCAGCTGACAAGGCAGTGGTCACCTTCGAATCCGATCTCGGCAAGTTCGATATCGGCTACCAGAAGGTTCAGTTCGGCCAGGAAGAGAACACCTCCTCCTCCGGCCTCTACACCGTCGAGCGTTCGATGGTCACCCGCTACTGGGCCGAGTCCAACAACGCTCGTCGCCTCGGTTTCGGCGCCCGCCACGTCGGTCTCCACTACTCCAACAAGGTCGTCATCGGTGAAGGTGGCCCTGGTACCCTCGCTTACGGCGCCGCGATCGTCGACGCCGTCCAGGGTTACAACAGCACCACCATCAATGACTACGGTTACTACGCCAACGTCTCCTTCGACTGGAAGCCCCTCGGTACCACCATCGGCGTCAACTACGGCCTCACCTCGTCTGGTGCGACGTCGACCTCCGGCGGCTTGCCCACCGCAGTGGGTGGCACCCTCGACATGGCTGAAGGCATCAACCCGTACTTCAAGTATGTGACTGGTGACCTCACGGTCCTCGGCGAGTATATCATCACGTCTCTCGACGCTAGCTCCACGACTGTTGCTAACTCGGGTTTCCTCGACCGCGATCCGAGCGGCTACAACCTCACCCTGGCCTATAAGCTCTCCGAGAATCTCGAAGCCGTGGTGCGTTATTCCGCCCTCGACACCGACGGTCGCGGTCAGCAGGTCAGCGATGGTTTCCGTGATGTCGTGACCACCGGTACTTCTGGCTCTACCTACAATAAGTCCAGCAGCGTCTTCTTGGGTCTGAACTACTACTTCAACAAGAACAACGCGAAGATCCAGCTCGGTTACGAAAAGGCCAAGCTCGAAGGTAAAATCACCTACAACGGCACCACTGGTATCGCCACTTACTCCGCTGACCATGCCGATGCGGATATCTTCCGCCTCCAGGCTCAGGTTCTGTTCTAAATCCTAGGATTTAAGCTTCATAGCACGAGGGCCGGCAGGGATGCCGGCCCTCTTTGTTTGGCGGAGTCGCCGACCAGCCCGGGCCATATGGTCCGGGCTGTTCCGTCTTCATGATACGACATGGCGGACACCATCACCCGTGCCCAGCGCAGCGCCCTGATGGCCAAGTTGCGGGGGCGAGCGGCAACGCCACCACCAAAGGCGCCTGGGTGCCCGTGCTGAAGGCTTAGGCGTGATCGGGCTGGGCGCCGTCCGCAGGCGAGAGCGCCAGGGCATACGCGCAACCTGCGTCGGGCGGGCTGGCAGGTCTTGCGCCGGTGGGAGCATGCGTTGCGCGCGAAGCCGCTTCCGGTGCTGGTCATGAAGCCGTGGCGCCTCTTTACGTGGGCACAAAAAAGCCCGACCGGGCGGTCGGGCTCATCGGTCGGCTCAGGCCGGGCTCAGAGGGCGCGGTAGTTGGGCGACACGTTACCGGCGCCCTTGGCCTGCTCGCGGAGACGGCGATTCTCTTCTTCGAGTTCGGCGATGCGGGTGATGGCCGCCGCGGTCTTGGCGTTGGCTTCGCGGAGGGCGGCGGAAGCGGCTTCGAGGTCAGCTTCGGCCTTCTTCTGTTTGGCGATAGCTTCCTTCAGTTCGGAGCCGTCACGGAGGCGGGCGAGTTCGGCGGTGAGTTCGTTGACGCGGTTGGCGGCTTCGTTTCGGGCCTTCTCGAGCTCGATGGCCTTCACGGCGGCCTTGCCGGCGTCTTCCTTGGCCTTTGCGAGGTCGGCGGTGGTCTGCGCGGAAGCCTTGGCGGCGTCGGCTTTCGTCTGGGCGAGGGCGGCGTCGGCCTGGGTGGCGGCCTTCTTCGCGGCGGCGGCTTCTTTGGCGGCCTTGTCGTTCAGGGCGTTGATGTCGGCGACGCTCTTGAGGCGGGCTTCGGTGGCTTCCTTGCTGATCTTGGCGGCACGGGCGTTGGCTTCTTCTTCACCGCTCCAAGTCACGATGGCCACGCCACCGAAAGCGGCAGCGATGAGGATGAGGATGATTTCGCGGGTCTTCATGGATGATGGGTATGGTGCATCCTTGTCCGGCATGTTCCGGGGGTCAAGAGCCTACCCCTTACTTACGACAGGCGGTTCTTGTAGTCCGCGTAACCGAAGCGGCGGATGACGTGAGTCTGGCCGGAGGCGGGGTCGAAGCTGGCGATGGCGGGAAGGGGCACCCCGTTGAAGGTGGTGTTCTTCACGAAAGTATAATGAGACATGTCCATGAAGACCAGTCGCTGACCGATTTGGAGCGGGGCGGGGAAGGAGTAGTCGCCGATAACGTCGCCGGCGAGGCAGGTGACGCTGCCGAGGCGGTAGGTGTGGGGCAGCTTGCCGGGCAGGTCGGCATCCATGATGTCGGCCCGGTAGGGCATCTCGAGGGTGTCCGGCATGTGGTTGGTCGCCGAGATGTCGATGATGGCGATATCCATCCCGTTATGGACCAGATCGAGGACGGTGCCCACTAAGACGCCGGTGCCGATGCCGATAGCCTCACCGGGCTCGAGGTAGACTTGGAGGTGCTGGCCCCAGCGCTGGCGGAAGCCCGTGATGACGCGGATGAGGCGTTCGAGGTCGTAGCCCTCGCGGGTGATGTGATGGCCGCCGCCGAAATTGACCCACTTCATCTGCGGGATGAACTCGCCGAACTTTGCTTCGAAGGCCGCGACCGTGCGCTCGAGGACGTCGGAGCCCTGCTGGCACATGGTGTGGAAATGGAGTCCTTCGAGTCCATCGAGGTCGGCCGGTGACTTGATCTCGGAGCGCAAGGCGCCGAGGCGGGAGCCAGCGGCGCAGGGGTTGTAGAGTTCGACGTCGACCTCGGCGTGCTCTGGGTTGACGCGGAGGCCGAAGGACAGCTTACGACCGGCGGCCTGGGCGGCGGCTTTGTGGCGCTTCCATTGCGTCGGCGAATTGAAGGAGATGTGGTCCGCCACGCGCAGCAGGTGGGCGAACTCCTCGTCCTTGAAGGCTGGCGAGTAGGCGTGGACCTCGCCGCAGAATTCCTCGCGGCCGAGGAGGGCTTCGTGGATGCCGCTGGCCGTGGTGCCTACGAGGTATTTCGAGATGAGCTTCGCCTCGCTGAACTGGGCGAAGCCCTTGAGCGCGAGGATAATCTTGGCGCCGGAGCGGTCCATCACCGAGCGCAGGATGCGGAGGTTCTTTTCCAGCAGGCCGCGATGGAGGACGTGGCAAGGGCTCGGGACCTGGCTCAGGTCGACCTTGCGGAAAGCTTCGGTGAGGGCGTCGGACACGGTGGTGAAATTGGGAGCGACGGGGGGCGGTGCAAACGAAAAGCCCGCTTTGCGGCGGGCTTTGTCGGCGGCCACTCAGGCGACCGGGAGCTCCTGCACGTGCCAAGGCAGGCCACGCTTCGTGAGTTCTTCCATGAACGGGTCCGGGTTCATCTCTTCCATATTCCAGACGCCGGGCTTGAGCCACTTGCCGCCGGCGAGCATCGCGCCACCGATGGCGGCCGGGACGCCGGTCGTGTAGCTGATTGCCTGGGACTTTACTTCGGCGAAGCATTCCTGGTGGTCGCAGACGTTATAGATGAAGACCTTGCGGGGCTTGCCGTCCTTGAGGCCCGTGATTTCGCAGCCGATGCAGGTCTTGCCCTTGGTCCGGGGGCCCAGCGAAGCCGGGTCGGGGAGGAGCGCCTTGAGGAACTGGATCGGGACGATCTGGCGGCCTTGGAATTCGATCGGGTCGATGCGGGTCAGGCCGACGTTCTCGAGGACGCGTAGGTGCGTGAGGTAGTTTTCGGAGAAGGTCATGAAGAAGCGGATACGCTTCAGGCCCTTGATGTTGATCGCGAGCGACTCGAGCTCCTCATGGTAAAGAAGGTAGCTATCCTTCGGGCCGACGACCGGGTAGTCATACACGCACTTGACGGAGAGAGGGTCGGTTTCCTTCCATTCGCCCTTTTCCCAGAAGCGTCCGCGCTGGGTAATCTCGCGGATGTTGATCTCCGGGTTGAAGTTCGTGGCGAACTTGTAGCCGTGGTCGCCAGCGTTGGCGTCCATGATGTCAATCGTCTCGATCGTATCGAAGAGGTGCTTCTGGGCGTAGGCGCAGAAGACGTTGGTCACGCCGGGGTCGAAGCCCGAGCCGAGGAGGGCGGTCAGACCGGCCTTCTCGAAACGCTCGCGGTAAGCCCACTGCCAGGAATATTCGAACTTCGCGAGGTGGGGCGGCTCGTAATTGGCCGTGTCGACGTAGTGGATGCCGGCGTGGAGGCAGGCGTCCATCAGGTGGAGGTCCTGGTAGGGCAGGGCGACGTTGATGAGCAGGTCGGCGCCGAAGGACTTAATCAGGGCGACCGTGGCCTTGACGTCGTCTGCGTCGACGGCGGCGGTGCGGATTGTGCGGCCCGTGGCGGCCTTGACGTCGGAGGCGATGGCCTTGCACTTGTTCTCGTTGCGGGAGGCCAGCATGACGTCCGCAAAGAACTCGGGGGCCATGGCGCATTTGTGGGCGACGACGTTACCGACGCCGCCGGCGCCGATGATTAGGACTTTCTTGCTCATGGGTGACTGATTTCTGTCCACTCGGGACGGAGGGGGAAGCAAAAAGGATGCACAGTCCCGCCAAGGATGGGTGGCGCTCCGGTGACGCCCTCCGGACAGCCCTTTCCGGACCGGCGAACCGGTTGGAAAGTAAGCCCTTTTGGCTGGCGGGATGGACGAGACTCGAACTCGCGACCTCCGCAGTGACAGTGCGGCGCTCTAACCAACTGAGCTACCACCCCGGTAGCCAAAAGGAAGGGTAAGAAAGGTTT
>Ga0209768_10000951_pt1 | contig 18830 bp, 16 predicted proteins | sample LauGreSBDMM110SD_3_FD_187564 | JGI IMG/M metagenome (GOLD analysis project Ga0209768, IMG submission 187564) | Freshwater lake microbial communities from Lake Michigan, USA - Sp13.BD.MM110.SD (SPAdes) (version 2) | ecosystem: Environmental > Aquatic > Freshwater > Lake | place: Lake Michigan... | reverse complement strand
GCCAAATAATATTGTACTAAAAACCGGAGGTCGCTGTGACATCGTGCCGTCAACAGAAACCTCGGGGTCTGTATTAAATCGCTTATCTACTGTGTAGGTAAATAAATTTTGTCCCCTAACATATACCCTCGCCGAATTTAATTTGGCTTTGGCTAGAAAAGATTTAGGTAAATTATAAGATAGGGTAATGTCTCTTAAGCGGATATAACTACCATCATATAAAAAACGAGAGCTCTCATAGCTGGCATTAGAGGATTGAGTGCCTAAGAAAACGGGCTTAGGAACGTCTGTGATTTGACCCGGTGTTGTCCAGCGACGTGCATATTCATATTTGCTTAATCCATTGCTTTGATCTGAGAAACCTATGTTGGCATCTGATTTTTGAAAATAACCGTATTGATCATAAATCGTATTTCCCCAATAGGCATATAATTGAAAACTAAATTTAAAGTCATGATATGAAAAGCTATTGGTCATACCTGTATAAAACTTTGGTAAGGCACTTCCTTGGCTGATTCTAGGTAATGCAGTTGTAAAAACATTGGTCGTAGAATCTTTTGCACTTGAAGTGTACCATAAAGCCTCCCCATTCGAAGGATTTACGCCAGCATATCCTCTTTGATAGTGCGTATAAAAATCGTTTCCAATTTTACGATCATACGCAGCACTACCAGCATAAGCGGAGTCAATATCTGTAATCCTATTTCTATTGGTAGTAAAATTGAAATCTGTTACCCACTTAAACCCCTTTGGCGTTGAAGGTGAAATATTCACAGAAGAAATAGTTAATTCTATACCACTATTTTTCATTGCACCATTATTTACGGTAACACTACTAACGCCATTTAAACTTGGAATAGATTGACTAATTAATAAATTACTACTTAATCGATCATACCACTCTACCGATCCCGAGATGCGCCCTTTTAAAATCGAAAAATCTAGTCCAATATTTAAAGGGATATTTTTTTCCCAAGTTAAGTTGTCATTAGATAATTGAGTTAAGCTTAGGCCTGATTGTAAATTATAATCACTTCCCGCACTATATAATCCCTGAGATTCAAAATTGTCAATACCTTGGTTACCTGTATAACCATAACTTGCTCTTAACTTTAATTCATTCACCCAGTTTGATTTAAAGAAAGTTTCGTTATGAATATTCCAACCTGTACCTACTGACCAAAAAATAGCCGATCTAAAATTTCTTGCAAATCTTGATGAAGCATCTTCTCTTAATGAACCTGATACAAAAAATCTATCATCGTAAGTATAATTGGTATTTAAAAATTTACTAATCAACGTATTGCCCGTTGCCGTACCTGTAGTTAATACAGGACTTGATCCCCCAGCAGGAGTGGTAGTTCCTGGAGCGATACCGTTTACTTCGATACTAATATCAACATCGTTTCTTTTTTGTGCTTCATACCCCGCAAAGGCCTCAAAGGTATTCTTCGTATCGAATTCCTTTTTGTATCTTATTATATTAGTAGCCACCCAGTTGGTAATGTCTTGGCTATAATTTTCAATCGCTCCACCTACCGCAATATATAAGTTACCTACACCTGGATCATAATAGATACTCTTAAATGCATGGTTAAAATCCAATGCATATGTACCTTCAAATGTTAAGCCTTTAGCAATTTCATATTTAGCAGAAGTGTTCGCAGAAAAATTATAGGTCTTTGCGTTTCTATTGGTCGTGTTAATAACGGCTACCGGATTATACCCACTATTATACCCTAGCTCGTAAGTGGTGCCATCGCTTTTATACACTGGCAACCAAGGTGCCAATCGATACATGGCTCTAATAGGATTGGCAAAAAAGCTTCCTCCTAAGAAGTTACTCGTTCTTTGAAAACTTCCACTAAATCCCGCTTTCACGCTTAATTTTTTAGTCAATTCAGAATTTACATTAACACGGAATGTTGCTTTGTCATAATCAATTCCCTTCGTGGTTGCATCTGATTTATAATAACTTCCTGAAATAAAATAAGTGTTTTTATCGGTACCACCACTCGCATTCAAATTGTATTGACTGTATTGACCCTGTCTTAAAATTTCTTTAAACCAATCTGTATTGATAGCAGGATTTATGCCATTTGCACTTAATAAAGAATCGAAAGTGAATGGAGATTTCCCCGCGTTTACCCATCCTTCCTTATAATACTGAAGATACTCTGCAGTATTTAATGTTTTTTGATCCGGCGCTAGTGTATTATTATTATATCCCTTTTGAAAGGTGAAATTAATTTTAGCTTTTCCAGCTATTCCAGATTTGGTCGTAATTAATATAACTCCATTTGCAGCTCTAGAGCCATATAAAGAAGTTGCAGAGGCATCTTTTAGCACTGTCAAACTTTGAATATCATTCGCATTCAAACCAGCAATCGTATTACTATTTAATCCAGAAATATCTCCACTCACAACTGGTATCCCATCAATTACATAAAGAGGTGTTGCAGAAGCGTTGATTGATCCAATACCTCTAATTCTAATTTGTGGCACACCACCCGCTTGTCCAGTAGCATTGGTAGATTGAACACCCGCCATATTTCCTTGAAGCGTTTCTTGCACAGATGAATTGGGTGCACTTTCTATGGTTGTATTTTTAATTGTACCAATTGCCCCAGTAAATGAATTGCGTTTTTGATTGCCATAAGCAATTACTATAACATCATTTAAATTGTTTTCAGACTCTTGTAATAGGACTACATTATTGCTTTCGTTTAAAATAACTGTCTTTGAAATCATATCTACCCTACTAAACTCAACCTTGTCTCCCTTTTTTATTTCAATAGAAAACGATCCATCTGCCTTTGAAGTGGTGCCTTTTTTTGAATTCAAGAGTTTGATAGAAACATTAGCCAAAGGAGTATTATCCTTTGAATTGAGCACTGTCCCTTTTACAGTTTTGGTCTGCTCATTTTTGTCGGCACTCTGCGCGAAGGTTGGTTTTTGTAACAAACAAAATAATAGGCTAAGGCCTAAGATAATGATAGGTTTAATTTTCATATTAGATTGGGTTTATAAATAAAGCAAAAGCGCTTTGAGCGCTTGTAAATTATTTTTATTGGCTTAGAAAAGTGAAATTTTGGTATGTGTAAAGAATTGTCGAATTTCGGATAGTTTTCAGAAATTAACATAAAAACTTTCGAAAATATTATAAATAATTGAATTACAATGTGTTATGATTAAAACATGTATTTGGATTCACTAGCGAATAGTATCATTTTTAAAGACCCTATCAATGATAGTGTGATTATAAAAATGAAAGTCTACTAAAGTTTATTATAAAGTGCGCGTAATTTTTCGCGGGTCATAATTTGTTCCCAATCTTTTCCCAAAGCATTTTCCCACAATGGTTTCATGCCCAAGGAAACATTAATCATAGCATCAAATTGCTCATCGGTTAAATTTGCACAAATACCCATTGGAATATCTATATTATTTTTCTCTACCATGTACTTAAACTCTTTCACTCCGGCAGGATAATATTCTTCCAAATGATTCATTACAATACAGTTGCCGATGCCATGCTTCGTACCTAATAAAAAACTTAAACCGTAGCTAACTGCGTGCGCAACACCTACTTGGCTATACGCAATACTCATACCTCCGGCATAGGAGGCCATCATTAATTGATCATCACACTCATTATCCCATTTGTCTTTTTCTACAAATACTTTGCGACATAGTTCCAGTGCCTTTTCGCCATAACTTTTACTGAACTCATTTAAAAAAGTACCTTCTAAACTTTCAATGCAGTGAATATAACAATCCATGCCCGTGTAAAAACGTTGATTGGCCGGTGCATTTTGCGTTAATTCAGGATCTAATACAATTTGATCAAATGGAGTAAAATCAGAATTCATACCCAGTTTGCGCACCGGACCCGTTAATACGGTGGTACGGCTTACTTCGGCTCCTGTTCCACTTAAGGTTGGAATACCCACTTTATAAACGCCGGCTTGTTTTACTAAATCCCATCCCTGATAATCCGCAGAGGATCCCGGATTGGTCATCATTAAAGAAACCGCTTTTGCTAAATCCATCGCTGAACCTCCGCCAATGCCAATGATTCCACTAACTTCCCCAAATTCTGCTTTTAGATCAGCGGCCAAAGCGTCTACCTGTTTTGTTTTAGGTTCATGTGTAACGTCAACATACACAATTTTATCTTTCCCTTTTAATGGGACACGAGAAGCCAATGGCTTTCCTACAAAAAAATGATCTACAAAAAATATCATTGGATAGTCGCCTTTTCTTCGAGGAGCTAAAATTTCATCTAATTGATTGAACGCACCACGACCATATACCACATAGTCGACCATTTTAAAATTGCGGAACTGCATAACTAAAATTTTATTGAACTAATTTCTTTTGTAATTCCTCCAAAGATACACCTTTTGTTTCAGGCACTTTTGTCAATATCCACACTAATTGCAAAACCATCATCACTGCAAAAAAAGCAAAAATCGGCCAAGGATTACTATTAAAAATTCCATCATTTTTATCGTTAATGAAAATAGGAGCAACGAGTGTAATCAATGCAGCAAATATCCAATGCGTCGCAGATCCCAATGCTTGTCCTTTTGATCTTACATTATTAGGGAATATTTCAGCAATCAATACCCAGATCACCGCTCCCTGACCTATCGCATGAGAAGCAATAAAAAGTAACAAAAAAGTTAATAAAAATAATTGGGAAGCGCTGATATAAAAAGAAAGCGCTACCATGGACAAGCTAATTATATATCCAAAAGAGCCAATAATTAATAGTGTTTTACGACCAATTCTATCAATTAACCAAAGGCCCACGAAAGTAAAAATCAAATTCATCAACCCAATGGATATTGAACTTAACAATGATTGTTGAGAAGCAAATCCCGCTTTTTCTAAAATTCTTGGGGCATAATAAAGAATAAAATTAATACCAGAAGCCTGATTAAAAAAAGCAACAAAAATAGCCAATGAAATTATTTTTGAATGCTTAGCAATAAACAATTTTGCAGCACCGAATTTTTTTTCTTCGGTAGCGGCTGTTTTAATTTCTTCAATAGTTTCGTCTATATTTTCAACACCAATTATTTCTAATGTTTTTTTAGCGGCCCCTTCATCATTTTTTGTAGTTAATAACCAACGAGGACTTTCGGGAATACTTGTTGTTAATAAAGTATAGATAACCGATGGAATAAGTAAAACCGCTAACATCCAACGCCAATCATTTTCTCCACCAAAACCTTTCAATAAATAATTTGATAAATAAGCAATCAAAATTCCAAACACAATATTAAATTGATACATACCAACCAGCTTACCCCTGTTGTTTTTATTTGAAATTTCAGAAATATAGGTTGGTGCTGCAACCGAGGAAACTCCAATTGCAATCCCACCAATCAATCTAAAGAATGAAAATGTATATGGATCCTGTGCCAATGCCGTGCCAATGGCTGATGCGATAAACATGACACCTAACCAGATTAACACTTTCTTGCGCCCATACTTTTCAGTTGGTGCGCCAGCAAACACGGAGCCAATTACGGTTCCCCATAATGCCATAGACATAATAAAAAAACCGTGAAACAGTGGTGTAGTGTGCCACAGCGCTTGAATTGGTTTATCGGCACCAGAAATCACCACCATATCAAAACCAAAAATAAAACCAGCCAATGCAGCAACGATTGTGGATTGAAAAAGTTTTCCTTTATTCATTGAATGCGTTTTTTTCGATAATTAAATTATTTTAATAATGCCGCCGCCTTCATCAAATCTTCTGGGGTATCAATTTCTACGCCCATATATTCGGTCACCACCATTTTAATGGCAACTCCATTTTCCAAATAACGCAGGCACTCAATTTTTTCTGCTGCTTCTAATGGAGACATGGGCCAATTGGTGAAATCTAACAAGGTTTGTTTTTTAAATGCATACACACCTATATGTTCATAATATTTTGCGGCTGCCTCTTTATCTCTTGGATAAGGAATTACACTGCGCGAAAAAAACAAGGCATTGTTGTGAATGTCTACCGCCACCTTAACATAGTTTGGATCTTCAATAAGTTGCGGATTGCTTAATACTTGCATTAAAGAAGCAACCTGAACAGTCACATCTGAAAAAATATCAATTACTTTTTGAAGGGGTTCTTTTTTTACAAAAGGCTCATCGCCCTGTACATTTACGACTATATCAATATCTAAATTTTCAATGGCTTCCGCAATTCTGTCGGAACCACTTTCGTGGGAACGCTTGCTCATAATGGCTTTCCCGCCATTGTTCACTATTTCATCAAAGATAATTTCGCTATCCGTTACCACATACACTTCGTCAAATAACCCCGTAGCTACCGTATTGTCATAAGTGTGTCTAATCACTGTTTTATCTCCCAGCATTTGCATTAGCTTGGCCGGAAATCGAGTTGCTGCATAACGCGCAGGAATAAATGCACCTATTTTACGCATGATTAATAATCTGATTTAATTTTTTTATCAAAGGGTGCCTTTAGTTGATAAGCGAAGGATTCGTCTTTAGTGTTATCCAATACATCCAAACCATATACAATTTGATCCATGGGGGTGTCATTGTAAGTTCCTAACAATCGATCCCAAAAAGAAAATATATTTCCATAATTACTATCCGTTTGAGGACGTGTAATATGATGGTGCACTCTGTGCATATTTGGGGAAACAATAATGTAGCCAAATGTTTTATCAAACCATTTTGGAATATGAATATTGGCATGATTAAATTGTGTGAGCACTACGCTTAAGCTTTGATACAACATTACCATCCAAATAGGCGTACCTAACACAAAAACGGCTAATAACGCAAACACCGCTCTTACCACCGACTCTCCGGGGTGATGTCTGTTTCCGGTAGTAGTGTCAACATGTGTATCTGCATGATGTACCATATGAAATTTCCACAAAAATTTTACTTTATGTTCTATCATGTGAACTAAGTAAGCGCCTATAAAATCTAACAATAATAAACCGACAATGGCTTCTAACCATGGGGCAAGGCTTACCAAGTGAAGCAACCCAAAATTTTGGGCCACTGTCCAATCGCTTGCTTTAACAATGACTAGTGCAAAAACGAAATTTATTACAATCGTAGTAAAGGTAAAAAACAGGTTGATGCCTGCGTGTTTGAATTTATTGTACTTAAAGTTAAATAGGGGTGCTGCAATTTCAATTAACCAAAAAAAAGTAATCCCACCCGCCAATAATAAAGCACGGTGCAAACTTGGTATATCTTTGAAATATTGTTGAATCGTCTCCAGCATGCATTTGTTTTTAGTACATAAAAGTAAATAAAAAACCCGATGTTCTTATGCAGAAATCATCGGGCTTGGTTGTTTTTATAGGTACGGATTAACTGTTTAACATTAATGGCATCACTAGCATTAATAGGTCTTCGCCTGGTGCTTGCTCGGATGGCTTAATTAAACCTGCTTTACTAGGTGTTGATAATTCTAAATACACATCGTCGGTATCAGCAGCATTCAACATTTCAATTAAAAACTTTGCATTAAATGCAATTTGAATGTCCTCTCCTTGATATTCACAACTCATGCGCTCGTTTCCTTCAAAACTAAAGTCAATGTCTTGTGCAGCCATTTGTAATTCATTGCCTGTAATATTTAAAGCCACTTGGTTGGTGCTCTTATTACTAAATACATTTACACGACGTAATGCATTTTGGAAATCATGTTTATTTACCGTTAAGCGATATGGATTGTCAGCAGGAATCACCACTTTATAATCTGGGAAGCGCGCATCAATTAATCGACAAATTAATTGTGTTGAACCATGGTCCACAAAAAGGTGATTATTGTTATAGCTAATGGTAATAGGATCTTCATTATCAGGTAATGCGTTCTTTAATAAATTCAATGGTTTTTTAGGCACAATAAAACTTGTGTTTTGTGTTGCCTTCGCATCGGTTCTTTTATAACGCACTAAACGATGGGCATCGGTAGCCACAAACTGAACGCTGTCTTTTGATAATTCAAAAAACACACCCGTCATGGCAGGACGCAAATCATCACCACTCACCGCAAATAATGTTTTATTAATTGCGGTTAAAAGACCCGTGCTGGTCATCTTAAATCCTGAGGTATCATCGGCTGTAGGCTCTTTTGGAAAATTATCTGGATTTTCACCCATTACCTTATACTTACCATTATCGCTTGTAATTTCTACTGCGTAGTTTTTATCAATGTTAAATGTTAAGGGTTGGTCTGCAATATTTTTTAAAGAATCAATTAAAATTTTTGCGGGAATACATACGCGACCATTGGCTTTGCTTTCTACTTCCATTTGTACGCGCATCACTGTTTCTAAATCGGTGGCAACGATATTTAATTTTTTATCTTCTATTTCGAATAAAAAATCTTCTAAAATTGGCAATACCGTATTTGTATTAATAACACCAGAAATTTGTTGAAGGTGTTTTAAAAGAGAAGAGGAAGAAACAATAAATTTCATAGAATTTTTGTTGTTTGGCTTTTGAAATATTCAGGTTTATAAACTAAGGCAAACCTAATGTAAAATGTTAAGATTAAAAAGCTATTTTAGCACTACTTATTGACATAGATGAAAAAAATTAGAGTCGGCAAAGAGCAAGCTATACTAAGCATACGTCATTTTTGCGCGTATCAAGAAAGAGCGCAACAAGAGGTGAGGGATAAGCTATATGAACTGGGGATGACCAAGTCAGAAGTGGAAGAAATTATTGCCGATTTAATTTCAGAAAATTTCTTAAATGAGGAGCGTTTCGCAATTTCGTTTGCCGGTGGACACTTTAGAATTAAGGGTTGGGGGAAACTTAAAATCAATCACGCCCTGTATCAAAAAAAAGTGAGCAATTTTAATATCAAAATGGCTTTACAATCCATAGACCAGGATGATTATCATGCCAAACTTTTGGAGCTAGCCAATAAAAAGTGGATTAGCCTAAAGGGCGAAAGAGGGCTTAGCCGTATGGCAAAAACACATGCCTTTTTGCATCAAAGAGGCTTTGAACCTGCGCTTATACAGCCAATTTTACAAAAATTATACAAGCCGGGCACTTAGGGTAGTTCTTATGGGGTTTATGTATCTTTAATTCATAAAGTAAAAACAACAGTTTGTCATCACTTCATTTTACCATTATTCAGACCTCCTTATTTTGGGAGGATAAGGGGGCCAATCTAGACAAATTGGGCCAAAAGATTAGGTCCATTCAAGAACCCACTGAAATAATTGTGCTACCCGAAATGTTTAATACAGGCTTTAGTATGCAGCCAACAATAATGGGGGAAAACATGGAAGGGCCAACGGTAGATTGGATGAGAAGATTATCGGCCGAAAAAAAAGCAATCATTACAGGTTCCCTAATCATTGAAGAAAATGGAAAATATTACAATCGTTTAATTTGGATGTTACCCAACGGACAGCTAGGATATTATGATAAGCGCCATCTATTTGCATTTGCTGGAGAAGATCAACATTATAGCCCTGGGAATAAAAGATTAATAGCTAGTGTAAAAGGCTGGAAAATTAATTTACAAATTTGTTATGATCTTCGTTTTCCGGTTTGGGCACGTCAACAAAAAAACGAAGAAACACAAAAAGAGTATGATGTGTTATTATACGTTGCCAACTGGCCTGAAAAAAGAAACCATGCTTGGAAAACATTGTTAACAGCGCGCGCCATAGAAAATCAATGTTTTACAATTGGTGTGAATCGGGTGGGCTTGGATGGACACAATATTGCGCACAGTGGAGACTCAATGATAGTAGGGCCTTTGGGTGAAATTTTATACCACTGTGCCTATGAAGAAGATATGTTTCACATTCGTTTAGAAAAAGAAGAAGTGAATAATACAAGAGCGCAGTTTCCTTTTTGGAAAGACGCGGATGACTTTACTATTTTATAATTAATAGACAAATTAAGATGTCAGCATTTTACGCAGCACAAGAATTATTTACCGGCACAGAATGGATTTCGGAAGTGACGGTAGAAGTAAATAATGGAAAAATTATTGGAATTAGCAAAGAAGGTTACGATCATAAAAACGCATTTCCATTAATTGTACCCGCCTTAATTGATTTGCAAATTTATGGGGCAGATGGAAAATTATTATCTGAATTTCCAGATTCAGATTGTATCGAAAAAACATATCAATATTGTTTAAAGGGTGGTGCCGCTTTTTTTCAACCCACCGTTGCTTCTCAAACAACAGAAATTATTTATAAAGCAATTGACGCAGTGAAAGCCTATAAAACCAACGGGGGTATGGGTTGTATTGGTTTGCATATTGAAGGGCCCTGGATTAATGCGCAAAAAAAAGGAGCGCATCAGGAAAATATAATACACAACCCAACGCTTCAAGAAGTGCAGAAGATATTAGATTATGGAAAACAATGGATTAGCATGATTACCTTGGCACCCGAGGTTTGTTCCAAAGAAATTATTGATTTGATTCAGTCCAATGGTATCGTTGTTTCCGCCGGACATAGTAACGCAACTTATGATATGGCCACCGAATTCTTTAACCAAAATATTGGCGTGGCTACGCACCTATTTAATGCAATGAGTGCTTTTCAACACAGGGCGCCGGGTATGGTGGGCGCTTTGTTTAATCATCAAAAGGCTATGTGTAGTTTGGTGGCAGATGGGTACCATGTAGATTTTAATGCTATTAAAATTGCAAAGCAGGTAATGGGCGATAGACTGTTTTGTATAACTGATGCTGTAACTGCTACCCATACTGGTATCTATCAACACGCATTAAACGGAGATAAGTATGAATGCGACGGAACCCTTAGTGGGTCTGCGTTAACACAAATAAAATCAATGAATAATTTGGTAAACGAAGTGGGGGTGGACCTGGGAGAGGCGATTAAAATGTGTAGTGTATATCCAGCTAAGGTGATGAATATTGCCGGAATCAATGCACATATTGGCATTAATGAAAATGCCAATCTACTTTGTTTAAGTGCAGATAGAGAATTATTAAAAATGGTCGTAAGTTAGCGTCGAGCGTTTACTGTTGCGCACATCGAACGTTTACTCTTGCACACATCGAGTGTTTACTATTGCACACATCGAACGCTTCGCGTTCTCTTACTTTGAAAAGGCATTCCAACCCTGCGCATTAATATCAAATACATTATTGCCCTTGGTAATAATTTTAGTACCCTCTTCTTTGTCACACATGTATCCAATAACACTTATTTCTTCTTGTAAGGTAATTTTATCGTAGTCGGACTGTTTCATGGTAAACAATAATTCATAATCTTCTCCTCCGTTTAGCGCACAGACCGTTGGATCTAATCCAAATTTAAATGCAGCCGCTTTGGTTGCTTCGTTTATAGGAATTTTTTCTTCATATATTCTGCAGCCCAAGTTGCTTTGTTTACAAATATGTAAAATATCGCTACTTAATCCATCGCTTATATCCATCATTGCGGTGGGTGTAATTTCTTGTTCGGTTAAATAGTCTATAATATCTTTTCTTGCCTCTGGCCTTAATAATCTTCCTACAATATAATCTTCGTTTTCTAACGTAGGTTGTACTTGTGGATTTTCTAAAAATATTTTTTTCTCTCTTTCCATTAAAGTCAATCCTAAGAAAGCAGCACCTAAATCACCAGACACACAAATTAAATCTCCACTTTCTGCAGTACTTCTTTTTACATACTTATCGGGTGCTACTTCGCCAATAGCGGTAACCGATATCACCAATCCTTTTTGTGAAGTAGAAGTGTCTCCGCCTATTAAATCCACACCATATTTTTCACAAGCAATTTGTACACCTAGATAAAATTCTTCTAGGGCTTCCAAACTAAAGCGATTGCTGAAAGCCAGGCTCATTGTGATTTGTGTGGGTTGTGCATTCATTGCATAAATGTCACTCAAATTCACAATCACCGATTTATATCCCAAGTGTTTTAGCGGGGTATACATTAAATCAAAGTGTACTCCTTCCACTAATAAGTCGGTGGTGATAACAGTTTGTTTTCCAAAATGATCAATCACCGCTGCGTCATCGCCAATGGATAAAGTGGTGGACGCATTGAAGGTTTCAAAATTTTCTGTGAGATGGTCTATTAAACCAAATTCTCCTAATTTTTCTATTTCTGTTCTTTCTTCCATAATATAATTTATAAAGATCCGCCTTTCATTAAGGCTAATAATTGATCGTGAATTTTACCATTGCTTGCGATGATGCCAGGTTGATAAGGATTAAATTTATCGCCTTTTAAATCCGTTACGACACCGCCCGCTTCTTGTACAATTAAATATCCAGCAGCACTGTCCCAGGCTTGTAGTTTATGCTCGTAAAATCCGTCAAACCTTCCTGCAGCGGTCCAGCATAAATCTAATGCAGCACTACCCAATCGGCGAACGGGTATGGATTTGCGTATTAGTTTTTCAAGAATTTCTAATGGGCCATTTGCAGCGTCTAAGTATTGATAGGGAAAACCAGTGACCAAACAACTGGTTAATAAATTGTCTTTATCGCTTACTTTGATTGGTTTTTCATTTAAAGAAGCGCCTTTGCCTTTTTCTGCAAAAAACAACTCGTTCATAAACGGATTAAAAACCGCACCCATTAACATTTCACCGTCTACTTCTACACCAATGCTTACACAACAAATGGGAATGCCGTTGGCAAAATTAATAGTACCGTCAATGGGGTCAATAATCCATTTGGTTTTTGAATTGGTTTGCACCGACCCGGTTTCCTCGCTTAAAATAAAATGATCGGGGTGTTTGTCTTGTATAATCTTTATAATGGCTCTTTCTGAAGCGTGATCTGCGTCGGTAACTAAATCATTGATGCTTTCTTTGCTTGAAATGGTAAAACTTCCATTAAAATAACGTCTAAGCTCTGCTGCACCAGCATCAATAGCCCTTAATAGCGTGTTTTTTATCATATCGCAAAAGTAACTTCGTTTGGTGGAATAACATTCCTATTTTTGTATATAATCTTAAAGAATAAAAACCCGATTTTGTAGATGCCTATTTTCGAGATTAACCTGCCAAAAAACCTGAATAAGGCTTTGGGAATTCCTCAGAGGACGCCCCAAAGATCTCAGCTACGTGTGCTTAAAAAGCTTTTGCGAAGAGCCCGCTATACTGCTTTTGGTCAAGCATTCGGTTTTGAACAAATTTTACAAAGCAAGCGGGTTGAAAAAATGTTTCAACAAAATGTGCCTGTTTATTCCTACAGCAAAATATACAAGGATTGGTGGCACAAGACACTAGAGGGAGAATCAGATATTTGTTGGCCCGGAAAGATAAAATATTTTGCCCTAAGTAGTGGAACCAGCGAGTCGGCTAGTAAATATATACCCATCACCAATGATTTGCTCAAGGGCAATAAGGTGATTATGATCAAACAACTACTGAGCTTATTAACGTATCAGGGCATTTCACTAAGCGCTATAGGAAGCGGAATGCTCACATTAGGAGGTAGCACCGATTTACAAAAAGGACCCGGATATTATGCAGGAGACCTTAGTGGAATTACCGCAAAAAAATCTCCGTTTTGGTTCCAACCCTTTTATAAACCAGGTAAAAAAATAGCCAAGGAAAAAGATTGGAATAAAAAACTAGTTGATATTGTTGAAAAAGCGCCTAATTGGGATATTGGTTTTTTAGCAGGGGTACCTGCATGGATTCAAATGTGTCTTGAAATGGTAATTGAAAAGTATAAGGTCAAAAATATACACGAAGTGTGGCCCAACTTGACTTTTTTTGTGCATGGGGGTGTAAGTTTCGAACCCTATAAAGTAGGATTTGAAAAATTATTAGGAAAGCCTATTACCTATGTGGAAACTTATTTAGCAAGTGAGGGTTTTTTGGCTTGGCAGGACAAGCAAAACGCAAAGGGCATGCGCCTTTCTTATAATCAGCACATATTTTTTGAATTTGTTCCTTTTGATGAAAATAATTTTGATGAGAATGGAGACATGATAGAAGCACCACAAACGCTTATGATTCATGAAGTAGAAGAGGGAAAAGATTATGCAGTTTTAATAAGTACCGTGGCCGGTGCATGGAGATATTTAATTGGAGATACCATTAGGTTCATTGATAAAGCGCGCGCAGAAATAATAATCACCGGAAGAACAAAGCATTTTTTAAGTCTTGTAGGGGAACACCTAAGTGTAGACAATATGAACAAGGCAATACAAGTAGTATGTGAAGATTTAAATATTTCCATTCCAGAATATTGCGTGACCGGCGTGCCCGCAGATAATTTATTTGCACACCACTGGTATGTTGCCTGCGATCATGTAGTAGACGAAAAGTTACTAATTAAAAAAATTGATGATCAATTAATTTTGTTGAACGATGATTATGCTGTTGAAAGAAAAAGCGCTTTAAAAGAGGTGCATATTACTATCTTATCTGAAAAAACATTTATGTCTTTTTTAGAAAGCAAGGGAAAAGTAGGTGGACAACATAAATTTCCAAGAGTATTAAAAGGTGATCTTTTGTTGGATTGGAAAAACTTTATCTCAATACATTAATATGATTGCACCTATCATCAAGGGTTTGTTGCTTGGTATTATTTTAAGCATTTCCGTTGGACCTGTTATTATTGCTATCCTAAAACAAAGTTTAACCAATGGCAAATCGGCAGGCTATGCCTTTGTATCGGGTGTTTCAGCCAGTGACATTACATTGCTTATAGTTTGTAATGTTTTTACACAGTTATTTGATGTTGTCTTGGCGCACAAAACCATTATTGCGGTGGTGGGTGCTGCTTTCTTGTTCGCAATGGGTGTACACACTCTTTATTTTAAAAAAATATCACTTGATAATTTGAACGAGGAAAATAAAAAACAAGTGCGCAGACGAGATTTAGTTGGCGTTTTTGTTTCAGGCTACTTAATGAACGTACTTAATCCGAATGTTTTTTTGTTTTGGTTTGCATGGACGGCTGCAATTGGGGTAAGTGCATCAGAAAGCAATAATCCAATTTTATATAAAATTCTTGCTTTTGGATCCTGCTTGCTATTTGTTTTAATATCAGATCTGGCGAAAGTGGTGCTGGCGGGAATATTAAGACCAAAGCTTACCGAAAAAATCTTGGTTAGGGTAAATCGTGTTTCGGGAATCATTATACTCATTTTTAGTGCGGTGCTTTTTTATGGTGCCCTAACCTATTAGGAGACGGCAGCTGTTGTTGGTAATTTTTTAACAATTATGCATGGAGTATCTTTGATAGAAGACGCTTATTATAAAGATTAGTTAGTAAATTGTACTGTGAAAAAAATTACTTCTTTAATATTAATACTGTTTTTTTTAGTGGGCACCGCGCGCGCGCAGGGCGGTCAACTATTGGCCTTAAAAGAAAAAGGCATTATTGTACGTTCCTTTACAAGCGGTAGTTACATTAAATTTAAATTCGTAAACCAACAATGGATTACGGGATATGTAGACTGGATTAAGCAAGACTCTATTCAGGTAAATCAGTTTGCTTTACAACCCATCATGACCTCCTATGGTACTTATGCTGAAGACACTTTAAAAGTAGGACCCATAAAACTTCATGTTAATGAGATTATTGGATTTTCAATGGAGAAGGGGCACTACACAAGTGTATTCACTAATGGTACTTTGCTGCAGGTTGCAGGTCCGCTTTATGCAGGTTTAAATATTTCCAATTCCATTATTAAAAAAGATCCTGTTTTTAGTAATCGCAATCTTCCTCAAATTGCAGGTGGAATTGTGACTTGGCTATTAGGATCCTTGCAACGCAAAACACATCCAAACTATAGGCCTATTGGAAAACGCTTTAGCGTTGAAATCATATAATAATAATTGTGATTAAAAAAATATTTCGGTTTTTTTTATATTTAATTATTGCCTCTTTCGTGTATGTGCTTATTATTAAATTGATAGCGCCCCCCATTACCATTACACAAATTACCAATGCATTTGGTTTAGGATTAAAACGAGATTATATAAGTTGGGAAGAAATGGGGTATAATATTAAACTAGCCGCCATTGCAAGTGAAGACCAATCTTTTACAGATCATAGTGGCTTTGATTGGGACGCCATGGAAAAAAGTTTACGCCCAAAAAAGAAAAATAAGAAATCAAAAATTTCTTTTGGTGGCGGTGCTAGTACAATTTCACAACAAACTGCTAAAAACGTTTTCTTATGGCAAGGCGGTAGTTACGATAAATACATTCGCAAGGTTCCAGAATTTTATTTCACCTTTTTAATTGAAAAAATTTGGGGTAAAAAAAGAATACTAGAAGTATATTTAAATGTGATTGAAACCGGGCCGGGTTGTTTTGGTGTGGAAGCAGCGGCGCAACATTATTTTAACAAGTCCGCAAAAAATTTATCGCGCGCTGAGGCTGCGATGATTGTGGCAGGTTTTCCAAATCCTAAAAAATTTACTGCAAACCCAATGACAAAGCGCGTAGCATGGCGTTATCCGCAAATATTAAGAGAGATGAATAATATTGAAGGGGACGAAGATATAAGTGCATTATTAAAAAACAAATAAGCTGTCTTATGCTGCTTAAATTAAAAACTAGGGTTTGTGTTTATTTAAGTTTTGGCTAATTTTTCAATGAACGCAATTGCGTTTTGAGTTCTCTCCACTCCTGTTCCACCAACAATTCCCCAGGGCGTCTTTTGGTTGATAAGCGTTTCTTTATAAATCGTAAATAATTCCTTTCGGTGTTCTTCATTTGGATATTCGCGCATTTGATCGGCTGTCCAAGGAAGGTCGATATCACACAATAAATAAGCGTCGTATTTTCTTTCATTTATTTTTTCTAAAATAAAAGGGTGGCAGTTATTAAACACATATTCACACCATACTTTCATCACATGCATATCTGTATCAATTATTAACAAGTCGCGCGCTTTTTCCACATGCGCATCCTCGCCAAGCAGTTGTCCTTTTGCAATGGTGAGTAAATCGTCATAGGTATAGTCCGTTCCGTTTTCAGATAGATATTGGCGCGCGTATTCGGGACACCAGCTAGTGTTATAATGCTTTGCGAGTGCTTCACATAATGTAGATTTACCAGTAGACTCAGGACCTATTATCACTATTTTTTTTATGCTACTCATTGGTTCAATTAATATTTATGATATAATCGTTTTTATATTTTCGTTTCCTGATTTTAATTATTTTTTACTGCTTTTTTATACCAAGATTGCCAACCAGCGATTGCCAAAAATAATAATATTAAAAATTGAACACTCGTAAACGCATACCCTTTTGTAAAATAAAGGGGGATAGAGGCTATGTTGGTTAATATCCACCAAATCCAGCTCTCCACTTTTTTCTTGGCCATTAACCACATCGCTGTATAAGCCGTTGCGCTTGCAAACGCATCGGCCCAAGGAATTGCCTCGGGAGCAAATGCTGTTTTTGCATAAGAAAGCGCTGCATAAATAACCACATAAAATATGGTAAAAAAAGCAAGCTGTTGTAGCCACTCTTTTTTTGTACTAGCTGTGATTTGTAATACCAATGTTTTGTGATCTTCTTTTTTGCGGGTCCACAAATACCATCCATAAAAACTCATTATGGTATAATACAAGTTAACGCTTGCTTCGCCCAATAAATGACCCTTGTAGCTTAAGTAAATATAAAAAGTGGTGTTAATAAGCCCCGTGGGAAATACTAAAATGTTTTCTTTCCTGCTATACCATACCGATACAATACCCGCAATCACCGCAACTGCTTCCATCCAACCGGTTTGAATCAATCCATTATATATTGCTTGTAAAATTTCTGGCATTGCTTGCTCTTTAATTATTTTGATTTGATTTGTTATATAGATTTACAAAAATCATTTCGCAGTTTTCATTTTATCTAATTGCGATTCTAATAAAAACATTTCGTCTCTTGTTTTTGCGGCTTCCATAAAATCCATTGCTTTTGCAAATTTATCCATTTGTTTTTTAGTATCCTTAATGGCTTTTTCTATTTGTGGTATCGTTTTAAATTCACTATACTTTGTGCTATCCTCTGCTAATACATTAATTTCATCCGTGGTGCGCACATTCATATTGTTTAGCGAGTATCCTTTAATATCTAATACCGAACCCTGTGCCATCACTTGTTCAATACTTTTTACCACGGTGGTTGGGGTGATATTGTGTTCGGCATTATATTTGGTTTGTTTTTCGCGACGGCGATTGGTTTCATCAATCGTGCGTTGCATACTTTTTGTAATACTATCCCCATAAAAAATAACACGACCATTTACGTTGCGCGCGGCCCTTCCTGCGGTTTGAGTAAGTGATTTTTCATTTCTTAAAAACCCCTCTTTGTCTGCATCTAAAACGGCCACCAGAGAGACTTCTGGAAGATCCAATCCTTCTCTTAATAAGTTTACACCCACTAATACATCAATGATGCCCAACCTTAATTCACGTAAAATTTCAACACGTTCTAGTGCATCTATATCGCTATGAATATACTTAGACTTTATTTGAATTTTTTGCAAAAAGCGATCCATTTCTTCGGCCATCTTTTTAGTAAGCGTAGTGACTAATACGCGATCGCCTTTTTCTACCTGCAGCGCAATTTCATCTAATAGGTTGTCGATCTGATTTTTGGTGGGTCTCACTTCAATGGGTGGATCCAATAATCCCGTAGGTCTTACTACTTGTTCCACAATGACGCCACCCGTTTTTTCTAATTCATATTCACCAGGTGTCGCGCTTACAAAAATAGATTGACCAATAAAATTTTGAAATTCATTAAAATTAAGTGGTCGGTTGTCAATGGCACTCGGTAATCTAAATCCATACTCCACTAGGTTCATTTTTCTACTTCTATCTCCAC
>Ga0209768_10000945_pt1 | contig 18861 bp, 14 predicted proteins | sample LauGreSBDMM110SD_3_FD_187564 | JGI IMG/M metagenome (GOLD analysis project Ga0209768, IMG submission 187564) | Freshwater lake microbial communities from Lake Michigan, USA - Sp13.BD.MM110.SD (SPAdes) (version 2) | ecosystem: Environmental > Aquatic > Freshwater > Lake | place: Lake Michigan... | reverse complement strand
GCTTTTACGTAATCTCCGGCAAACCCCCAATCGCGCATGGCGTCCAGGTTTCCCATCACGATTGTTTTCTGTTTCCCAGTCGCGATACGCGCTACGGATTGCGAAACTTTTCGAGTCACAAACTCTGGGGTACGCCGAGGAGATTCATGATTAAACAAAATCCCAGAACTTGCATGAAATCCGTATGACTCTCGGTAATTAATCGTCATGTGGTGCCCAAAAACTTTTGCCACACCGTAAGGGCTGCGTGGCCAAAGCAAAGTCGTTTCGCGCTGTGGAATCTCTTGCGCCTTGCCAAACATTTCAGAACTCGAAGCTTGATAAAAGCGCGGGCGGCCAGCAGCATCTGGGCAACTAATTCGAATTGCCTCGAGTAAGTTCAAAACCCCAATTGCAGTAACCTGGGCAGTTTGCTGAGCTTGCTCCCAGGAAAATGCGACATGGGATTTTGCCCCCAAGTTGTAAACCTCATCAGGGGCAGCAATTTCTAGGGCCCGAAATAATGTAGTGGTATCCGTTAGATCCCCATGGATCAATTGAAGTCCAAGCACTGCGTTGGTTAGTTGAAGCTCTCGTTGTGGATCTACGGAATGGACAAGCCCAAACACTTTGTAGCCTTTTGCCAGCAACAACTCAGATAGATATAAACCATCTTGACCGCTAACTCCAGCTATAAGGGCAGAACGCATAAGTACTAAAGTATCGGACTTCTAGCGCAATCTTGTTACTTATGACTTACTTGCCAAGCATTCCACGCGCTTTGGACAGTATCGCGAAGCTGAAAACGACTTTGCCAACCAAGGATTTCTTTGGCTTTAGAAACATTCGCAACCAAAGCAGCGGGGTCACCTGCGCGCCGTTCCACAATTTCAGGATCAAGTTCAATCTCGGTCACATTTTGGATCATAGATAAAACTTCAAAAACACTGGCACCAACGCCAGTTCCAATGTTTATTGCCTCAAATCCTGGTTGCATGGATTCAACTAAATCAATCGCAGCAACGTGTGCTTCCGCTAAGTCCTGCACATGCACATAGTCACGAATACACGAACCATCAGGAGTGCTGTAGTCATTTCCAAAAACTTTTGGGGGCATCTCAGAATCAATGGCTTCAAACACAATCGGCACCAAGTTAAAAGCGAACTGGTCACCAAGTTCAGGCTGGCCAGCACCTGCCACATTGAAATAGCGCAGCGCAGCAACCTTGAATCCACCAGAAACAGTGAGCGCTTGCGAGATGATTTCACCTTCAAGCTTTGTCAAACCGTAAGGATTAATTGGTGAGCAGTTTTCAAATTCTGAAATAGTTTGGCCAGGCTCTATTGTTGGAGCGCCATAAACCGCAGCTGATGAACTAAAGACAAGATTCATCACACCGTGCTCCTTCATTGCAGCAACTAGATTTTGAAACCCACCAACATTTTCTTGCCAGTAATAATCAGGCCTCTCAACAGACTCTCCGACCTTTTTCTTGGCTGCTAAGTGAATAACACCTTTAATGTAATGCTTTGCAAAAACCGATTCAACTGCGCCAGCGTCAGTTAATGTAACTCTCTCAACCTCGATGCTTGAAGGCAGCCGAGCTGCAACACCAGAGGACAAGTCATCAAGTACGACAAGGTCACGACCTGATTTCAAGGTTTCCGCAACCACGTGCGCACCTATATATCCAGCGCCGCCAGTAATGAGCCAAGTCATGACTTAAGTCTGGCAGAAATAAGCCTGAATCCCTCATGCATTGAGTTGATGACGGCGGGCAATTGTCTGAAGGCTGTTACTTTAGGGAGAGAAAAAATCTTCTCAGCAATGGCTTTGATGTTATTTTCGAATTACTCTGATAATTTTTTGAATCAAGCGCTTCTTGTGAAGATTTTCAACACGAACTCTAGTGAACTCTGCCGCACGCTCCATCGTAAATTCTGAGAGTACATCGATGCGGGCTTGATCACCTATGCGAGATCGAAGACTCTCATCCCTGCTTAGTTCACGCATTGCGTTTGCGGCAAATTCAATGTCTGGTTGCGCCCAACGTGAATCTTCTGGGTAAGGAAATGCGTCAGCACCAACGGGAACAAGTTGAAATGGCACCAAAATTGAATTTTCTGGCTTCATGAAATCCATGTTTCCTGAGTATCCAGTAGCAATTACCGGTTTACCTAAGGCCATAGCCTCAGCAAGTGTGAGGCCGTACCCTTCGCTTCTGTGCAGTGAAATATATGTTTGACATTCGTTTAGAAGACTGTGAAGTTGTTCTCGAGAAAGATATGTATCAATGATTACTATGTCGTTTCGCTCGGAAGCAGCATTTCTGAGCTGGTCTTGTTGAGATTTGTTCCTGTGGCCATTTACAGTCTTAATAACTAACTTCGGTCCAGACTCCTCGGGAAAAGCCAAAATATGTGCAGCAATCAGGTCAAGTGGATTCTTGCGTTTAAAAACACTGAAGTAATCGAACATAAACAAATTAAATTCATCTTGTGCGCCAATTCCAATTGCACTTCGATCAAGTTTTTCTGTGATGTTTGGAGCAACAATCGGTCCCGGAAAAACGAGTACTGGCTTCTCGGTCTGTGCCTTAATCGCATCACGAACGAAGCTCGAGATTGCCCAGATTTCATCGACAAAGCCAAACACAGGAAAAAGATTTTTTGGAAAACTTTCAATTTCCCAAGCCCACACACCAACGAATTTGGAGTGGGATCTAAGTTCAGGTGGGAGTTGGGCTAACCAAGCAGCAAATTGATCTGCATTTACAGATCCAATTGTGACCGGATACAAAGCTTTTGAGTCCGTTAACTCAAATTCCTCATCCTGCCTTGATTCAGTTTGGCGATTGACCAGAGTAGTCACAGGTAGCCCAGACGCTATTGCTGCCCGTGCGACTAGTCTGCCAAATTGTCCAACACCAAATTCGCCTTTGAAATAACCAGCAACGTTCACACCTAAATCTTTTGTAAGCAATTTCTTATTGACGCTATCTAAGGTGTGATCGTAGATTTTAATTGTTGATTCATTGATAACTTTTTCATCGACACCAAATTGATGTGCCCATTTCAGCACTCCAGGAGCGTCAGTACTAGTGGCTAGTGGAAAGGCCAGTTGTAAATCCGACCTTCCCTTCCACACATCAAAGAGCGATACGTTCAATCGTCCAGATTCAGGGATCTGACGATTTAGCCAATCTAAAATTTCGTCGGTGGATCCGGTTGAAAGTGGAGGAAGATTTAAGTTTCCTTGTAACGCAGCGATCAAGTCCGTGCGGTAGCGCCTGCGAATTTCGGGCGTAAGCCTTATGCCGTCGATGAAATTTAAATATCCATATTCGAGTGCCTTACTTGTTCCCCACCCAAATTCAGAAGCTCGCACCCCATAACGGTCAGCAATCTCTTTTACTAACGGTTCATCGGACATAACTACGCGTGGCGCGTCTGCCACGTGGCTACTTAGTAACCATGGCTTATTCGGCTTGTATCCACTGAAATGAAAGAAACGAAGTGGATTTTTGTTTACGTAATACCCAGAATCTACTTTTGTAATGTCGCGTTCATGCAAATTCCAGTAGGCAATGTTGTATCCGTAATCGCGGATAACAGAAAATGAGTAATAACTAGGAACAAAATCTATCCATCGCTGATCAGTGAACAAATTGTTTTCGACATCTGAAATACAGTCATAAGTCAATCGTTCGTTCCACCAGGCCAGGAATTCAAAAGTTTGTGGTGAGTTTTTTATAGATATAAATCCCAAATTGAAAATGCCAGATGACATAATGTCGTAATCAGAGGGAGATAGGCCATCTCGAGGAATCGCATGCAGGGTATGCGGCGTCAAAGCAATGTTTGCTGATTCTAAATGCTGGGGAATCTCAATTAGTTCCGAAAATACTTCGATGTCAGGGTCTAGGTAAATGGCTATATCTGAGCCGGTATCAAGTAGGTATTTTAATCCCAGAGGCTTTAGTGCAGTAGATAGTTCGGTGACGTCGTAATAAATTGCCATTCTCATAAAGACCTCAGGCGCAAGGTCAAGATCACTTGGTTTAATAATGGTAATTTCAGGGCCTAAATCAATGGATATTCCGGGAACATCCCCGTCCACTAGTAGTAAATAAAACTTTGATTCTGGATGAAATTCAAGAAAAGAGCTAGCTAAGATTTTTGCAAAAGGCAGGTAATTAGCCGCACAAATTGTCAATCCATTCATCTCAAACTCCCATCTAAACTCACAAGCGTACTTCCATTGTATTTCTGAGGTGGATCTATGGTTTTCAAAGATTCTTATCCATCATTGCCTCGTCACATTCTGCGCGAGCAATTCTTCGCGAAATTTCAGAAATTAACTTTCCGGCTCTGGACTTAGTCATTTGCTTCGTTTCTGCAGGCGGATCTATCACTTTGCTTTTAGAAGCTGTTAATCCTTGAAGAAGTGAGTTCATTACTTCGGCTACACCAATTTCAGAAACATTCCTGCGGTCACTTTCAAAGTATTCAAATGGTGCTTGCGGACCAGTAATAATTTCGAAAGCTGGGAAATATGAGACATCTTTTAGCTGACTAGAAACTTGTTCGGCAACCACGCGAAGTACGGATTTACTGTAAGTACTAGCAAGCAATACGTGAGATTGGGTAGCAGTAGCAACAAGTGGCACCGGAGAAACGGTAATGATAAATCGCACTTTTGGGTTTGATTCTCGAAGTAACTCAATAAATTTTGTGAGATCCTCAGTAATCTCTTCAACTGAAAAATTCTTAAATTCGTGTTTTTTCTCATCAAAAATTCCACTGATAGTTCCTGGGCAGGCTGGAAAGACAGAACCATCTACTTTTGATTGCCAAGCTTCGGTCAAGCCAAGAGTGAAAACGAATACGGTCGCATTATGAAATGCCGCAAGTACCGCTTTTAAATGTGAGGCTTTTAACAAATCAAATTCCGCGTCAGATTCGGCAGGGTAGGCCAGACCTGGACGAAAAGGGTCAATAACCATTCCATCTATATGCCAGCGATCTTCGGCGGGAACCCTTACTCCCAAAGCCTGTTCGTAGAGTTGGCGTAAGTGCCTTGCCGTATAGATATTTCCGTAAGCTGCTGAGAAATTTCTGTAACCAAGATTCTCTGGCAAATCTTTGAACTGAGAAGGAAGTTCCTCAGTTCTTAAATACTCAAGACCTTCCTTCTCAATCCATGGGATCAAGTTAGAAGCAAAGCAACTCCCAGCAGAAACTATTAAGTCGTCTTTTTGGAAAAGTGAGGATTTGGAATTGTCGCCCCATAAAGAATCCGCATTAAAGTTTCGTGAAACGCAACGCGACCAAAAGGCCTTGTCTGTTTGTGCCAGGTATGGATTGTTGTTCAATTTGGCACTTTCCCCTTCAATTTCCTAAGTTCTTCGATGAGTAGCATTCCGTATTTTGAATTTGCATGCGTCACATCGGAGGCGCAGTATTCCGGTGAAAGCAATCCAAGAGCATCCCGTGACGCGGCAGGAGCACTGAGAAAGTTAGTACCTAAAGTTTCGGCAGACTTGGCCATTAATCCGGCCAAGATGTTCCAAAGTTCAAGTCGCAGAGAGTCACTTGTTATAACTAGGTCATCCATTTCTACGCCGAGTGATTTGGCGATATCAGTAAAGTACCCATCTTGCAAAATACAATTTTGTATATGTGTTAACGGCTTGGGCGCCGGCCCATTCATGAGAGTAATACTTGCTGCATTAAAAAGCGTAGGAATAATTTCAGTTAATTCCTCAAAAGAAATTTTAAAAAAATCTTTGATCATAGCTCGGGGTATTGGAACGGCTTCTTTATCGTAGCTATTTTCAGTCACGCCCAGAATTGTAAATTTTGGCTCAGTTTGAAACATAAAGTTCGCATTATGTTGATTTCCATTCCAAACAATCACAACGTGCTTCCCACGACTTAATTCGACAACAAAATCCCAATATTCTTTGTCTCCGGGTGGCCCAGCAGCCCAATTAGCCGAATAACATACGGCTATTTCTGGCCCACTTCCGACTTGTATCTCCGGGAGCATGATGGCTTCCAGTATTGACGCTGCGTGTGAATGTCCACAAACTATGATTTCAGCGTTGGCGTCTCCATAAAGAGCCCATTTTCCAGATTTGGATTTAAGCTTCGCCACGTCCCTAGCATAATCGCTAAATTTGAGCCGTTCTAGCGGTTACGCATGCCGCTTTAGAAAGTACAATTCAATGGTGAAACTGTTTACCCGAGCGTATGAAAAACAATTCATTTTACTTAGTTTTGTTGCGATTATTGGATTAGTTGTTTCAATTGTTTCCCCATCACCATTCGTCAATTTCACAGTCTTACTAATCTCAATTTTTGCCCTATCTGGAGTTATGCCGACAAATTACAGCAACCTCCGAATTGTTTATGCATTCACCTATTTAGCAATTGGATTTGGCCTCTATCTAGTCTTGCGAGGATTCTTAGTAACAGGCCCAATTTCAAAGTTTGACTTTGCAATTTGCATTTCCCTGCTTGGCGCGTTGGCGTTATCACCAAAATTTCTAGGAAGAATAAATGTAAGTGTTGATTTCAAGCCATTAAAATTTAGTTTTGTAACTGGATCAACTGCGCTGGCATTCTGCTTGGCTTTTGGTGCGTACTTAATGTCCAAAGGAATTGGCTACTTCTTGGCTTGGAGTGGCTCAGGGGATAGTCGTAATCATGTGCAAACCATCTATACCATTTCAAGCAAAGGCTACCTTGATCTAATTGACATTGGCTCGCCATTATTACCACATACGATTTCTACGTTGTTGAATTCTGGATCTACCGTTGTATTAGGAGCCGACTCTAGTTCGCGGCTGCTATCGGACTGGGTTAGCTATTCATTAATGTGGGCACTGCTGATATCTGTTCTTGGATACGCATTTGCAGCTGTATGGGAAATCGCGCTACCGCAAACTTCTAAAAAATCAGTTTTTTTCTTGCTCGCTCCTGCCTCAGCACTTGCTTTGACATCCCTGTCGCTAGGAACATTCCTAATTGATGGATTCGTAACTGCAACCGCGGGTGCGATTTCCGTAGCATTTGCAACTGCAATTCTTTTTGAAAAATCCTCTAAGAGCTCAAACACAAACCTGTTGTCACTGCTTCTGGTTATCACTCTGGCACTATTTAGTTGGACTTTTGTTGTCATTGCAGTGTTGATAATGATGATTCCGTTGTATCTAAAGTGGCTGGACTTGCCAAGTAAGTCATTTTGGATGTGGACACGAGTACTTGTAACGCTAACGGGTCTAGCCCTTACCTGGTATCGGTTCACAACTTATTACGCAGACTATTTCCTATCCGCGCTTACCAATGCAGGAAGCATATCGGCCGCGCATCCCAAAACTTTCAAGATATTGTTAGTTAGTATTTTACTTTTGGCGGCTCTAAGTTCGAGGACAAAATCTCCAACGATTTTTCAATTAAGTTTGGTAGCACTTTCTGCTACTTCACTCATCCTAATTTTGAATAAAGCATCGGGCATACCTCTGGACTCGCTGAATTACTACAGCACCAAAGCAATGATGATCCTATTCGTGGGGCTGTTGCCCACAGCACTTATTTTCATCCCCATCGCACTTCGATTACTTGATGCGAACAGTTCATTTTCAGCGCTAAGGATTCCGATTGCGTGTGTTCTGGTTGGAGTGCTGACACACATGTCAGCACAGTACGTTAGCCCTTTTCCACGAATAATAGGTCAGATAAATGATGGCTGGCAGGGGCCAAATGCCAATTCCGTTTCGCAAGTTTTATCTTTGCAAAATGATCCGCTCAACCCAGTAGTTTTTTTCGACTATCTTCCTCCGGAGACAGGTGAAAACAGGCTTGCAAACTTTTGGCTAGGAACATATGCGGATCCCTGGGCTTATTATCAATCGTGGTCATATTTGGGCGACCAAGAAGGGGACTACCCGTCGTTTTGTTTCCTAAATCTCGGTTATCCAACGATGACAATTTACACTGGTGATCAAAATCTAAGGTCAAAGTTACGTGCGTACTGTCGAGACGAAAAAGTTATCATCAACCTCGTTAAGTAGTACTAATTACTTTGCACGAAAATATTCTTTTTTAAACTTAATGTAGGGACTAAATCCATTTCTCCTAATTCTTGAAGTAGGAGTGCATCAATTTTTCCCCAATGACGCGGGCGGTCTCAATTAACTTTTGAAAGTATAATTGTTTTTGGTAATTTTTGAATTTTGTAAACGGTGTTCGGTTCTACAACCCCACCTTTAAATAGCGAGGAAAATTCCTCATTAAAGCTTTCCGTCGTAATGTACAAAACCACAAAGTCAAAATTTCTCAGAGTCTTCGCCCAATTTGCTGCGTCCATAGTTGGCTCAGTCCAGATGTCGCTCCCACCATTTGGGCTACCTATGCTAAAAGGCATCTCTCCAAATTGAGCACCTATCAATTCATACCTAAGAACGTAGTATTCGAATCCCGCCGCATGTTGAGTGATTATGTAAACTTTGTCTCCTTCAGGAATTTTTGCAGCCTTAATCGCTTTAATCATCGGGACAAATGGTGCCCTAATTTGACTGCCTTTATATTGATCTGTCCTTAGCAGATTAATTGGATTGATAATGCTTGAAAACAATACTAAGGATAGGAATGCAACCAAATAGAGACTGACTTGCCTCCGAATATTCAATGAATTAGTCGAGTCTTCAGAATCAACATTTGAATCAAAGTATTTGGCAAAACTGAATTCTGAAAGAATCAGAAGAAAGATTGCAAAAAATACTCCCTGATACCAGGTACCCATGTACCTTGCGTACGAAGCTAAGTTGGACGCTTCACCTGGACCAAAAACTGTCAGGTACGAAATTAGAATTGCGAAAAAGTATCCAGCAGTGGTAACGAATAGCGCCATACCGACAGCTATGTGGCGGGCGCGATTTTGCCTGCCGTTTAACATTGCCCAGATTCCAAAAAGGATTCCGCAGATAACTGTCCAATGCAACGGCGGTAGAGAAATTGAATATGACGGATTTATGGGTGTATTAAAAAAGGCCTTTGCGTAATTTGTGATCACTTCATCCTGATTTGTCATGGAATTAAATCCACTATCCGAAGGATCAATACTTGAGGTATCAAAAATATTGGTGTAATAACGCCAGATGCTCCAACATGATCCAGCAGTTATTAGCGCTACTAGCGACGGGATAAAAGCGAATAATGTTTTTTGTTGAGGATACAACTTTGCAGTAAATAGTGTCGCAACAACATTGGTCAAGATTGCGGCCAAAGCAAAATATATGCCAGTGGGTTTGGTCATAGTCACAAATCCGGCAGTAAGTGCGAGCACAACAATCCACCTGCCATCAAGGTAAGAGGCTTGAATTGCTACTACGATTAAGAATCCAAAGCCAAGGGCAAGCACCGGATCTGAATATATGTTGTCAATGTAGTTAACGAACACCGAGGACGCCGCCAATGCAACAAAAAGTTTTAGGGCAATCTCAGATAGATTCTTGTAGGAAGATTTTGCTAATACTGAGACGATGAGTGAAATCACAATCAAATGTGTTCCCCAGAATAGTAGGCCTTCGCGCCACTCAGAACTGAAGTCCATAACGAAATATTGAAATAATGAAATGGCAGGTGGATATTCCTCAGCGGTGTAATCTGCGGGAGTGCTGGGCCCAAGTGCGCCGTACTCGTACATGATTCTTGCTACGTGTCCCCAGTGAGTAAATTCATCCCATTGGGATAAAACCCAATCCTTGGATTTGTATAACGAAAATAGTGATAGTGAAACGAAAGCGATTGTGCTGGGTGCATAGCTACTAACTCGTAGGTGATTTCTAAACCCACCACTTTTCACGGCACCAAGAAGCAGGGTAAGACTGATTAAAAGCACGAGAGATTCCATACCCAAGTTCAGGAATCCAAGCAATCCAAAAACAAATTCCCAACCAGAGATTAAGAAGACTGCTGGGGCAAAAAGGTAAGCGATGTCAATTTTCGTAATCCATGCCAGTAACGCCGCAACCAGAAATATTGTGGGGATTACTAAAATTAATTCCATCTGTTATCACCAAAATCTACCGTGAGCGGCTGGGTATGAATACTTTCGTAAAGTTTATCAAAAGGTAATGTTTCGTTGCGGCTAACTAACTTTCGACAAAGAAACCTTGTCGGCAGTTTTAACAACTCTGTAAACGGTATTTGGCTCAACGTCCCCACCTTTAAATAGCGAAGAATATTCCTCGTTAAAGCTTTCTGTCGTAATGTACAAAACTACAAAATCAAAATCTCTCAATGTCTTCGACCATTTGCCTACGTCCATTGTCGGTTCTGTCCATATGTCGCCTTCGCCATTCTGGCTACCTATGCTAAAAGGCACTTTTCCGAATTGGGCACCAATCAATTCATATCTAAGAACGTAGTATTCGAATCCAATTTTATGTTGCGTAATGATGTACACCTTTGAGCCTTCTGGAATCTTTGCTGCTTTAATTTCTTTTATCATCGGAGCAAATGGTTCCCGCCATTCAATGCCTTTGTATTGCGGCGACCGTAGCAAAATCACATAATTCCCAATGGAAGAAATAGTGCTTAAAGCTATAAACGTGATCAGCAAAATACTAATTCGAGTTTTACTGTTTGGAATTTTCAAATCAGGATCGTTAGGAAGATTTGATTTAACCAATTCTCCAAAATCAATTTCAGAAAGTATAAGAACTACAATTGCAAAAAAAACACCTTGGTACCAGGTAGCGATGTATCTTTGAAATGAGGCTAAGCCGCCACCTTCACCCGAGCCGAAAATAGTTAAGTAGGAATTAAGAATTACAGCAAAGTATCCAGCGCCTGTCAAAAGTAAAGTTATTAAGATCGCAAGGTTTTTTCGAATATTAACTTTGCCACTCAGGTACATCCAGGTCGCAAAAAATCCAATGCAAATAAGTGTCCACAGAGATGCCGGCATGCCAAAATAGGACGCAATATTTAAATTGGTATTAAAAAGTGAACTAATGAATCTCGAAGTGACATCAGCAACAAATTGCTCCCTTCCACTGTCAGTGAATCTGGAAGGGACACTTGCTCCCAGCGAGTAACTCGTCGAACTTAAACTTGATAGGTAATACCCCCAAGTTACCCAGGCAGCTCCTGCAGCAGCAAGTGAAGCGAGTGCTGGTCGAAATGACACTATAAACTTTTTGATCGAAGAAGACTTTAGAGTAAAAAGTGTGGCCACGATATTTATCAAGATCGCAGATAAGGCAAAATAAATACCGATTGGTTTTATTAAGGTTATAAACGCAGCAGAAGTTGCAAAAATTATGGTCCATCTTCCATCCAAGATTGAAGCATTAATCGCAATTACAATCAGAAAACCAAATGTAATTGCAAGTGATGGGTCTGCATAGACAGTGTCAAAATTGCTAAAGAATGCAAATGATGCAACAAAAGTCACAAAAAGTTTTAGAATAATTTCAGAAAAGTTTTTGTAGGAACACTTCGCTAAGACAGAAACGACAATTGATATCGCGATTAGATGCAGCGACCAAAACAGCAGCCCTTCTCTCCACCCAGAGCTAAAGTCGACCACGAAATACTGGAACAATGAGAGGGAAGGTGGGTAGCCCCCGGTTTGTTGGTCTGTCGGCGTACCCGGTCCAAGTGCACCGTATTCGTACATTATTCTTACGACATGGCCCCAGTGGGTAAATTCATCCCATTGGGATAAAACCCAATCCTTTGATTTCGAGAATGATATGGCTGCTAATAAAAAAAATGCCATGGTACTAGGCGAGTAGAGATTTTTCAAAACTGAAGCACGAAACTGAGCGCTTTTTATAACTAAGATAATGGTTGTGCTGCAAGCAAACAGAACGAGTGTTTCCATGCCTAGATTCAAAAAACCACTCAGACCGAATATGAACTCCCAAAGTGTTATGAAGAATATTGAGGGGGCAAATAGGAAAGCAATGTTTATTCTTGTGACCCAAGCTAAAAGTGCAGCAACTAGAAATATGATGGAAATAACCAAGACTAAAGTCATGTTTCTTTCCACATCCCTTCAAGAAGTCGTAGCAATGAGTATTTCAGGAAAAATTTAGCATTTCCATTGAACTACCCTCTATATCTTACAAGTTAGGGAAAAATTGCCATTATGCACAACGTGCGTCTTTAAATTTCATCCGAGTAAATGAACTAGTTGATTTAAATCGGCCTTGTAGAAGATTCTTTACGGGTATTTCTGCTTGTAAATTACTTTATGGATAACTCGAATAGCATCTAATTTTATAGCAGTCCAAAACTAAATGAATTCAAGATTCCTAAATTCAAATCCAAGCAACCTGGTGTCATTGGATAGGTCGCATGAATATGGACTAACTGGATCACCGACCATAAATTGTAGAATCATTAGCCCAGCTTCGTCACATTTCAGATTACGTAGTGTGATTTCAACCATTTCGTTATCGTCATTTCTAATTGATGTGAAGTTTTTCTCAACGCCGTCATTTAAGATTTGTAACGTCTGCCGACCCCATGCATTCTTAAATAATGCACCACGTATTTTTATATTTCTGTCTCTGAGTGAGGAATCAATCGGAATTATGATCTCGCTCATTTTTCCCCTGGTCCAAACTCCGACGTCGTTTGACTCATACCAACCAGAAGTTAAACAAGAGGTCAATTCCCTCGAAGAATACAAAGTTTTTGGCTTTAGGGAAACTCTAGGGCCAAGCTTTATTTCTAACGTTTTAATTCTAAGTACACGTTTTTCATTAAGTCGAAAATCAAATCTAATCGAACAATTAGTGACAAGATTTACAAAATGCATTCCTAGTTTAAGCTCCAATGTAGTTTCATTTATTTGGTCCCAATCTGAAACGGTTAGCACTTGATCATTAATAAGGACGTATTGAATCAACTTTGTATCAGCATGTGATTCAAATTCAATTTGAACGCTTACGCCTCCTGCTGGGATACTTTCCAAATTTATTGCGAACCAAGCGCCTGAGTCCTCAGGAAAAATTCCAATTGACGATTTGTAAAATTCCAAACCATCTCCGATAGCCATCCCGTTTCGTAATGCGTCCTCCATAGATAAGAACTGTGACAATCTCACTGGTCTTCCAACTGGAAAATTACCAATGGTATCAATTGAGCCATCTTTTTTTTGTGGCTCGAATGTTGCGCCAAGTGAATCTGGCCGAGGCAGAAACCACGTGAAGTAACCATCTCGATGGTCAAGAGTCTTTACTCCGAGGCCGCTGACAAATTTTGGTGTAACTCCTGAGTGGGTTAGTCGTCTACTCCACTCAACATCTTCGCCGTATCCCCACCCAAGAAGCGGATTTAAAGGAACGGCCTTTAAAACGGATTTCTTTACCAAAAAGAGACCGCCATTGAGGAATATATTTGGATCGAAGTCATTCTCAGCAATCCTTAGACCACTTTTCCATCCGTTAGCGTAAGCCGTCCAATGCGGGAACTCAAGATTATTTGAATCGGTAGTTTGAAGGGCGCAAATGTCAAAATCTCCACCAAAATTTTTCAATGTTTCAATAATTTCTGGAGAGAATACGTATCTATCATGAGAAATTATTATGTTTTCATATGTTGCAGCATCCACAAAAAGATTCTTCTTTTTGGAAATCATGGGAGGAAGGTTATCTGGATCGTCCATGAAAACAATTGTGTCAATTAGGCGCGTGATTTCAGATGGAGGAATGTAACCAATAGGTGCAGCTACAAGTACTTCAATTTTAAATCCCTCATTGCCATTTAGGGTAGAAACGGAATTTAGGATACGGACAAGGAAATCATCGTTCTTACCACTGGTGATTATGCCAATACTAAGAGACTTCATGTTTGTGTGCCGTTTTGGTGTAATGATTTTCAAATAGGCAGTTCTTCTTGATTGAGATTCATCTATAGACAGCAAAGAAACATTTCCCCTGCAAAATAGGTAGATTTTTTCCATTAACTCATCTATCGTTACTGAAATCTCATGAGTTAATTGAAGTGACAGACCACAGGGAGTTTCTGGTATCGCTGCCCGAAGTACCTCGTCAATGATTCTCGGCCAATTTCTATCACTCATCAAATTGATGGGCGTTAGGTCTATGTCTGAATAAGATTCTAAATGGTGGGTATTTAGTCTAAAAGATTGAGATAAATTCCAAATGGTCCCATCGGATAGTGAATTTATTCGCAAGCATGATTCCTTTTTTAACAATTTACCTCCACCCGGATAATTCAATGAATTAACTAACATAAAGTTACAAATAATTACTTGAGTCGCTTCTTTAATTCAGTCGTTGAGATGTTTGCTGTGTATGGAACATATAGAAGTTCAATTTGGTTATCAGACAGCCATTCTTTCGTGAAATTCATCTGTGAGTAGTAGTCTCTCTTTTCCCAGTCTGACCCAATAACAATGTGACTCGGCGAAATCTGTAAAATTGCAATCTTTGAATCAGAACCTCCGATATTAGGAATTACATCATCTACAAATCTGCACGAACGTAAGACAATCTCACGTTCTTCATAAGAACAGACAGGAGGAGCGCCCTTATACGAAGTGATGAACTCGTCGGAATTCAGAGAAACTACGACTTTTCCGCTTGAGCCAGCAATCGCCTTGCACTGGCGAAGTAGGTTTACATGACCCGAATGGAAAAGGTCGAAAGTACCACCCGTGTAAACAAGATTCATAAGTGTGAGATTAACTTATCGAGCAAAAACCATGCGCATGACGCACTCCAAAGCGATTTTTATAGTCGAAGATCCTAAGTTGCTCCAAGCGTGGCCCCGGCATGATTCGAACATGCGGCACATGGTTTAGGAAACCACTGCTCTATCCCCTGAGCTACGGGGCCATAATAAAGAACCTTGGAGTTATTCCCATTAATTAGTTTAGGGAGCATCTACAGTTCGCTCTTCAATATAGGGCACTCAGATTAGAGTTAAAAACGCCTACTACTAAGGTATGTTTTTACGCATGAGCATGAGCGTGAATGAAATCAAAGAAATGATAGATTCTGTGCCGATTTGGCATCACCGTATTGAACTTGCACCGGGGATTTTTACCCCTGCAATGCAACAAACACAGGACCTTCTGGCTGCCATAAATCTGCCAAATGATTTATCGGGATTACGAGTATTGGATTTAGGCGCGCGTGATGGATTTTTCAGTTTTGAGTGCGAAAAGCGGGGAGCCACTGAGGTGATTGCAGTGGACTATGCCCCAGTTGAATTGACAGGATTTGGGGTTGCATCAAAGATTCTAAATTCTAAAGTCAAATGGATTACGGCCAATGTGTACAGGATCAATGAGCTTAATTTAGGAAAATTTGATTTGATCCTTTTTTTAGGCGTCATCTACCATTTACGCAATCCATACCTAGCCATAGATCGAATTTATGACGCGCTAAAAATTGATGGAAAGGTGATGGTTGAATCACACGTAATTGATGGTGGATTCGTAAACGAGAATGGTGACTGGATGGACTTGAAAAATATAGATCCTCGTTTAGCTAAATTGCAAATTGCTCAGTTTTACCAGGGTGGTGATTTGGGTGGTGATCCCACTTCTCCCTGGGCACCATCATTGAATACGTTAGAAATATTTTTTCAGAATTCAGGATTCAAAATTGATTCATCGTGGAGTAACCACTTCCGCGGCGGACTAACAGCCACTGCAATCCCAATCGGCGTAGATCACCCGAGATACATAGATAGTTCTTCCGAATCGAATCCAAATTCAACCAATGGTCAAATGATCATAAGAAGTGGCGACTTATAACCAATCGCACAAATCAAGTTACTGAGAAAGCTGGCTCTATTTCGTTTTCAAACGTAGTTAAAGCTGAAGCAATTGCCATATGCATGTCCAGATACTTGTAACTACCTAAGCGTCCACCGAACCAAACATTGGTTTCACCCTTGATTAGGTCGCGATATTTGGAAAGAGTCTCGCGATCGCCCTCAGTATTTATCGGGTAATAGGGTTCATCACTGACACTTGCAAAGCGAGAATATTCCCTTGAAATGTAGGTCACCTCATCTTGGTACCTTCGCTCTGGATGCAGATGCCGGTACTCATGTATTCGCGTGTATGGAACATTTACATCCGCGTAGTTCATAACAGATGTGCCCTGAAAGTCTCCAACTGCAATTACTTCTGATTCAAAATCTAGAGTTCGCCAGCCAAGTTTGCCAAATTCATAGTTGAAGTATCTATCGATGGGACCGGTATAAACAACTGGAACAGAAATTTGATTTTGTGTTTTGTATTCAAAGTAATCGGCGTTTAATCGAACTTCAATATTTGGATGATCTGCAAGATTCTCAATCCAACTCAAGTATCCACCCTTAGGTAAACCTTCGTATTTGTCAGAAAAATATCTATTGTCGTCTGTAAATCGAACTGGCAGACGGCTGATTATGTCTGCTGGCAATTGCTTTGGATTCGTCTGCCATTGCTTTTCGGTATATCCCTTGATGAAGGCCTCGTAAAGGGGTTGCCCGATTAGCGCAATTGCTCGATCCTCAAGGTTAGTTGCACTTGCTGCGGCGTCCGAATCAGTTTGGTTTCCAATAAATTCTTCCGCTTGTTCCGGAGAAAATTCTTTGTGAAAAAATTGGTTTATTGTTGCCAAGTTAATTGGCATTGAAAAAGTCTCATCGTTGTGTTTTGTCCAAACACTGTGCTTGTAATCGGTGAATGATGTGTATTGATTTACATAATCCCAAACACGCTCGTTCGAGGTATGAAACAAATGTGAGCCATAAACATGAACTTCAATACCTGTGGCTGGATCGAATTGCGAGTACGCATTACCTCCAATGTGTGATCGCTTCTCGAGGACGAGAACATTTAGACCTAGCTTTTCAGCCGCTTCGCGCGCAATTGTGAGTCCATAAAACCCAGAACCGACAACGACTAAATCTGCCACTGTAGCTCCTTATTTCGAGGGTAGGTTCAACATCAATTGTTTATTCATCAACTAGGCTACTTCAAGAGGACTAGGGGTATTCAAGTGAGATTAGACATCGCGTTACCTTTCTATGGTGATGTCACATTTTTAAAGGAAACGGTTGCCAGCGTTATTGCCCAAACTGATCCAAATTGGCATTTATTAGTCGTCGATGATGGGTATCCAGATGATTCGTTGCCTGAGTGGTTCTCTGAATTAAATGATTCCAGAATTTCATACTTAAGAAATCCGCAAAACTTAGGAGCTAACGGCAACTTTCAAAAATGTCTAAGTTTGCTCTCTAGTGAATATTGTCTAGTTATGGGCGCTGACGATATTTTGGATCCAAATTTTATTGAAGTAATCCAAAACGCGATTTTAAAATATCCAGACGCGGTGATGATCCATCCAGGTGTGAAGATCATTGATGAAAAAAATAATGAGATTTCTACAAGATCTGATCGGATTAAGGCGAAAATAAGAAATTCTCACGAAAGTTCTCAAGAGCTATTTGGTGAATCACTCGCAACGTCGCTGATGAAGGGCAATTGGATGTATTTTCCGGCCATAACTTGGCAGACAAAGATTATTCAAGACATTGGATTCAGGCCAGGGTTTAATGTTTGTCAAGATTTAGGCCTCGCCATGGATCTAATAATGCGGGGTGGGAAAATGGTATTAATTAACGACGAAATATTTAGATATCGGCGACATACCGCTAGTGATTCTTCAGTTAAAGCAATAAATGGTGAACGTTTTATCGACGAAAGTAATTTCTTTAAAGTTATGTCGATTGACTTAAAAACACTTGGATGGCGCAGAGCCGCGAGAGCGGCAAAGTTTCATTACACTTCACGCTTACATGCCGCGAGCTTGATACCAGTATCTATAAGTATTGGTAAAAATCCTTGGGGCCTGATCAAGCATTTTTTAACGTGAACTTAGAAATCCTCCATGGCAATTGAGGCACCACCAACGTTTAAGAATTTTGTATAAGCTGCAACCATTTGATCTGGCGAACCCCTTCCAACCAAGTTTCCATGATCTAGCCATATCGCATCGGTGCACAATTCTTGGATTGTTGCCAAAGCGTGTGAAACGACAATCAACGTTTTTGCTTGCTGGGCTAATTCAGATATACGCGCCGCACTCTTTTCCTTAAATGAGGCATCACCTGTAGATAGCGCTTCATCGATCAAAAGAATTTCAGGATTAATCGTTGTTGCTACAGCAAATCCAAGTCGACTGTACATTCCTGCCGAATATGTTCGCATTGGCATCTCAATATGATCGTGTAGCTGAGCAAAATCAACAATTTTAGAAAAGTTGTCATCAATTTCAGCTCGGCTCAAACCGGCCGCTAACCCACCAAGTACAACATTTTCTTTACCAGAAAGATTTGGGTTGAAGCCCACTCCCAGAGACAACATCGCACTCACTTTTCCGCGAATTTCAATCTCACCCTCCGTTGGCGGAAGCAATCCAGCGATAGCTTTCATCAAGGTTGATTTTCCTGCTCCATTTGCTCCAATAATTCCAAGCACAGTGCCCTTGTGAACATCGAAAGACACACCCTTTAGAGCTTCGACCGTGATAGCAGTTCTTTCACCACGACCAAAATGCAGTAAAGCTTCTTTGAAGTTTGGCTTCTTAGTTATGTTTGTTTTGTAATTAAGTTTTAGGTTTCGGACGGCGACAGTGAGTTCATTAAATTCGGGCAGCGAACTCACCTTCTCGAGATACTAGGAACCAGAAGCCACCGACCAAGCTGGCGGTGGCCCAAAATATTGCGAGTACCCAAGTCCAAAGATCAAATGTGTCACCACGGACAAGAGAGCCAGAAAAAATCTGCACCATGCAAAAAACTGGATTAAAAACTGCCAAGAATCTTCCATCT
>Ga0209768_10000942_pt1 | contig 18888 bp, 18 predicted proteins | sample LauGreSBDMM110SD_3_FD_187564 | JGI IMG/M metagenome (GOLD analysis project Ga0209768, IMG submission 187564) | Freshwater lake microbial communities from Lake Michigan, USA - Sp13.BD.MM110.SD (SPAdes) (version 2) | ecosystem: Environmental > Aquatic > Freshwater > Lake | place: Lake Michigan... | reverse complement strand
CTTCCAACTCTGGGTGAATCTGCCGCGCGCCAAGAAGTGGTCGCCGCCCGCCTACCAAGACATTCGTTCAAGTGAAGTCAAACTCCTCGCCTCGCCTGATGGCGGCACCCTCCTTCGCCTGATTGCCGGCGACGTTGGTGGCCATAGCGGACCAGGCTCCACGCAGACGCCGATCGCCCTGGTGCACGCAACGCTGCAGCCAGGCGCCGAACTTGACCTGCCGTGGCGCTCCGACTTCAATGCACTCGTCTACGCCCTCTCGGGTCGCGGCACTGTTGGCGCCGAACGCGTTGGCATTCAGGCGGGGCAGCTCGCTGTGTACGGCGCAGGCGATCGCATCGTCGTGAAGGCCTCCGAGCATCAGGACCAGCGCACCCCTGCACTTGACGTGCTGATCCTTGGCGGTCTCCCTATTAAGGAGCCGGTCGCCTGGCTCGGGCCATTCGTCATGAATACGCGCGACGAGGTGGTGCAGGCATTTGAGGATTACCAGGCAGGAAAGCTCGGCGTGATCCCCGCCGCCCATAGCAATCCGCACAACACTCCAACGAGCGTCGTTGAGTCGGGGCACGAGTAGCGGTGGAGATCTTCCTCCTCGGCGCCGCCCTCGCCTTCTCGATCAATATTGAACTCGGCGTAGTGAACGTCATGCTGGTGCGCACCGCCATTGATCGCGGCGCCTGGCCCGCCTTCCTCATTGGGCTTGGCTCCTGCATTGGCGATGTGATCTGGGCGTGCGCCGGTGCCCTCGGCGTCAGTGCACTGCTTCAGTGGCCTCCGGCTGCTTGGGTGCTCTGGCTCGGCGGGAGCGCCATCCTCTGCTGGTTCGCTGCAGCGGCACTGCGTGATGCGGTGCGCGGCGGCTCAATTGATGATGCATCGCCACTCCGTCGCGCCAACGGCCTGCGTGCGGTTGGGCTCGGTCTCGGCGTCGCCCTCAGCTCACCAACACTGATCCTGTGGACCGCCACCGTTGGTGGGAGCGTCGTCGCCGCGCAAGCGACGAGCATTGCCGGATTTATTCCGTTCATCTCGGGATTTGCAACGGCGGCGGTGCTGCACTCTGCGGTGATCTCAGGAGTGGTCGGCGCGACCCGACGCTTCACTGGGCCGCGCACCATTCGCGCCGTCTCACTGATCTCCGCGGTGATGTTTGCGGCTTTTGCCGTTGGGATCTTTATTGAAGGGGCGCACCGGCTTCTCAACCTCGGCAACTAAACGCAGAGAGAGACTACGACTGGGCAGGCTCCGCATTCTTCGCGGCAATCTTCAGCAGATCGCGCGTGAGTCGCTCCATCTCACTCGCAGGCAGCGCGCGACCAAATCGCTCAGCGACTGCGGCGAGATGCGCCGGCGCAACAGCCTTAAAGGTCCTCAGGCCAAGCGGCGTAAGGGTGGCCCAATGTACGCGACCATCTTCGGTGCAGCGGCGTCGGGTGACCCAGCCATTAACGGCCAGGCGGTCAATGCGTCGCGTGAGTCCGCTCTTAGAGATGAGCACGGCGTCTGCTAGTTCGCTCATGCGAAGCCGGCACTCCTCAGATCGGACGAGCTGCGCCAACACATCGAAGTCGGCGAGGCTCATGCCTGACGAGTCCATCAGCTCTGCGGAGAGGGCGCGCGTCACTCGACCATAGGCGGTGAGGAGGGCGATCCAGGCGCGGGCGACCGTTGGATCAAGGAGCTTGGATGCGTCGGTACCAAGCACTGCAGAGAGTGCTTCAATCTCGGCGCTCACGGGTTTGTTTGTTGTTGCCATTGCTTGCAATAGTTGCACTTGCAATCATTCTGGTCAAGGGGTATAGTTGCGTCTGCAACTACCTGAGCGTTCGCGCAGGAGTTGATATGAAGGGGGTCCACGATGTCAGCAGCACGTTTTAAGCAGGTGGCCGACGCCGCCAACATCGATCGCGCCGTAGCGGCGCTCAACAAGCACGGCTTCTCCGCCACAGCGGTCGCCGATGGCGCTGCTGCCAAAGCTGCCGTCCTTGCCTTGATCCCAGCAGGCTCTGAGGTCTTCACCTTTACCTCGGCAACGCTCGACGCGACCGGTCTTACCGAAGCGTTGAATGCCGCCCCATACAAGAGCCTGCGCGACAAGATGTACGGGCTTGACCGCAACACCCAGAGCGCTGAGATGCGTGCCATCGGTTCGGCTCCGGCGTTCGCCGTTGGCAGCGTGAACGCCGTCACCGAGACAGGCGAACTGATGTTGGCCTCTGCGACTGGCTCGCAGCTCCCCTCGTACGCCTACGGCGCAGGCCACGTGGTCTTCGTTGTTGGCGCACAGAAGATCGTTAAGGATCTTTCTGAGGCAACGGAGCGCATTGCTACCTACACCCTGCCGCTCGAAGATACGCGTGCACAGGCCGCCTACGGCGTGAACAGCGCGATCAACAAGACGCTGATCCTGCACGGCGAGATGCCAGGTCGTATTGACGTGGTGATCGTTGCTGAAGAGCTCGGCTTCTAATGCGCGCCGCGGTCGTACGCGGTGCAGCACTCGCCGCAGTCGTTAACCTCGCCATCTGGTTTGTAGCCGCCGTAGCGGGCGTTGTTCCGCCACTCGCCGAATCTGTACCGACGGTTATTGGCGTTGCGTTTGCATCTGTTGGCGGCGTTGCTGCCGCTGGCATGGTGGCGCGGATCTTTCTCAGCCAATGGCGCCGGTACCTGTGGGATCGCGCTGCACTCGTTGTCTTGCTGATGTCACTCGGTTCGCCGCTCGCCTTGGCTCTGGGAGTGATACCGGTATCGCCGATTGATCCAACGAACGAGCTGTTGATTTCGTTCAAGGAGGGGATCGCCCTGATCTATACCGTGATGCACGTCACGACGTACCTCGCGGTGCAGCGCACGGTTGCCAAGGAGTTCAGTGCGTAAGTTCGCTTCAGAAGGGGGGCTGACCCGCTTGGGGTGATCCATCGCACTATCAACGGCGCTCGGCTACGCTGCTGAGCATGAGCTTTGATCCACTCGGTCCACTGCATGCACAGCCGCGGCTGGTCACCTTCACGACCGACTTTGGGCTGCGCGACCCATCTGCCGGAGTCCTCTCGGGCGTGGTGCTCGGGATCGCCCCAGATGCGCGAACCCTCGACCTCACCCACGCCATCCCTCCTTATGACGTTGAGGCGGGGGCTGAGGCGCTTGTTGAGTCGCTCGTGCACCTGCCGATCGGCGCCCATGTGGCGGTGGTTGACCCGGGGGTCGGCACCCAGCGCCGACCGATCGCCATTCGCTGTGGGCGTGGCGACGCCCTAATCGGTCCAGATAACGGACTCCTGCTGCCGGCCGCAGCGACGCTTGGCGGCGCCGTTGCGGCGGTCATCCTGGATGACGAGCGCTGGTGGGGCTCGAGCCGATCCCACACCTTCCACGGACGTGACCTGTTTGCGCCAGTTGCCGCGCACCTCGCGGCGGGGATCCCCTTCGGCGACCTCGGCACGCCGATCTCCCCCAGCGACCTCGTCCCTGCGACCAAGCTGCCGATCGAGATTGGCGACGGGGTGCTGCACACCTCGGTTCGCATCGTGGATGGCTTCGGCACGCTGGTGTTGACGGGCGACCGCCAGGCCATTGAATCGTCGATCGGCGCCCTGTCCGCCGGGGAGCCGCTGAAGATCAGCGTCGGCGACAAGAGCCTGACCACCGTCTGGGCGAACCGCTTCGGGGATGTGCCCGAGCAGGAGCCACTCTGCTACATCGATTCGGCTGGACGGCTCGCCTTGGCAATCAACCGCGGCAGTGCCGCCGAACGATATGGTGCGGTTCGCCGAACTTTGGTGGTCATTACTCGCGTATAGCCCGGTTCCGAGCGAGCACCCCCTGCTATCCTTCCGCTCGTGGGGGCACAACGTCGACGGCGCGCCGCGCGCCGATCACCGCCCCACCGTCGTCCTGACGCTGTGTCAGACCGTCGCCAATAGCGGCTGTACAGGAGGTATGGATATGAGCACAACGCGCTCACGCATCGCAATCGGCCAGACCACACGTATGGCGGTCGTGGTCATGGCGATGGCAATGTTCCTCGCCGCCTGTGGCGGCTCCGCAGCTTCACCATCAGCATCTGTTGACGCTTCATGCGCAAAAGACACGTTGGCACTGAAGGCCGCAGGGAAGCTCACCCTCTCCACCGACAACCCGGCGTATAGCCCGTGGTTCCAGGGTGGCAACGAGGGCGCCACGGTGTGGACCGGTGATTACAACAACGATCCAGTAAAGGGTCAGGGCTATGAGGGCGCGGTGGCATACGCCGTTGCCGCCAAGCTCGGATTCACCCCGGCCGAGATTGTGTGGATTCACACCACCTTTGATAATTCGTACGCCCCAGGGGCAAAGAGCTTTGACCTCTACTTGGCTCAGGTCTCGATCAAGCCAGAGCGCGCAGAGGCCGTAGATTTCAGCAGCGGGTATTACGACGCTGCCCAGGGTGTAGTGACAATTGAGGGTTCGCCAATTGCTGGTGCAACGAGCATTGCCGATCTAAAGTCGGCGAAGCTTGGCGCGATGATCGGCACGACGAGCCTCGCCGCAATCAACAGCGTCATCAAGCCAGACACGGAAGTCGCCGTGTTCAACACGAACGACGAGGCTGTTGCTGCGCTTAGCGGTGGCCTCATTGACGGCATCGTGACCGATGTTCCAACGGCGTTCTACATGCGTGATGCACAGCTCACGGGCGGCATCATCGTTGGGCAGCTCCCTTCGGATGGCGGCGCACAGGAGCAGTTCGGCTTTGTCCTTGAGAAGGGCTCAGCACTCACGGCATGTGTCTCGGCTGCTGTTGACGCCCTGAAGGCTGACGGCACGTTTGCGGCACTGCTCACGGAGTGGATCGCGGACAAGGCGAGCGCGCCAGTCCTGCAGTAAGCGAATCGCACGATGACGGCGGCGAGGTCGGCCCGTAAGGGAACCCTCGTCGCCGTCATCAGCACTCTCGCTGTCGCGACGCTGCTCGCGATCTCCATCGGCTCATCGCCGAGCTGGCCACTCGTTCAGAAGGCCTTCTTCGACGGTACCTACTTCTCAACCTCTCTCCCTAACGTGATTGGCGCATTCGCCATCAACATCCAACTCTTCGTGCTGGCAGAGATCCTCATCTTGCCGATCGGGCTCCTGATTGCCCTCGCCCGATCAATCACCAGCCCAGCGCTCGCGCCGCTGCGCATCTTCGCCACCATCTACACCGACTTCTTCCGCGGCGTGCCGAGCATCTTGCTCATCTACGTGCTCGGCTTCGGCGTGCCCGCACTGCGCCTCCCTGGCGTGCCGAGCGAGCCGTTCTTCTGGGCGCTGGTAACGCTCGTGCTGATCTACAGCGCCTACGTGAGCGAGGTCTACCGCGCCGGCATCGAATCCATTCACCCGTCGCAAGAGCGTGCGGCACGGGCGCTCGGCCTGACACGCTTCCAGGCGCTGCGCTACGTCGTGCTGCCGCAGGCGCTCCGCCGTGTGGTGCCACCGTTGCTGAATGACTTCATCGGTCTGCAGAAAGATACGGCGCTCGTCTCGATTCTCGGTGTGGTCGAAGCCTTTAAGCAGGCGCAGATCCTGAAGTCGGCGAACTTTAACTTCACGCCACTCATGGTGACCGCGCTGATCTTCTTGGTGATCACGATTCCAATGACACGCTATGTTGACCGCCTCGCCGCCAAGGACCGTGCGGCACAGCAGGGGGGCGCCCGCTGATGGCCCGCAAGGCAACAAAGCAGGCAGCCGCGCCAGTGCTCGAGCTGCGCGGCGTTTCGAAGCGCTATGAGCGCGCGCTGGTGCTCGACAAGATCGATCTCACGCTCGCCGAGCACGAGGTGGTCTGCCTGATTGGCGCTTCAGGTTCAGGCAAGTCAACCCTGCTCCGCTGCGCCGACCTCCTTGAGCCGATTGACGCCGGGAGCATCACGCTCGACGGTCGCACGGTGAGCGCTGATGACCGCGATGCGGACGCCACGCGACGTCAGCTCGGCATCGTCTTCCAGGGCTTCAGCCTCTTCCCGCACCTCACCGCACTCGAGAACGTCGCGCTTGCACCGCGCGTGGCACTCGGCCTGACCGCCGCGGCGGCAGAGAAGCGTGCCCGCGCACTCCTGAAGCAGCTCGGGCTTGCCGCAAAGGCAAACGCCTATCCCGACAGCCTCTCGGGTGGGCAGCAGCAGCGCGTAGCCATTGCGCGCGCACTTGCAACAGAGCCAAAGGTGCTCTTGCTCGATGAGATCACCAGCGCGCTCGACCCGGTCTTAGTTGCCGATGTGCTTGAGGCGCTGCGCGCACTCGCAAAGGGCGGTATGACGATGCTCATCGCAACGCATGAGATGGCCTTTGCCGCCGACGTCGCCGATCGCATCTGCTATCTCGAGGGTGGACGAATTGTGGAAGAGGGAAGCCCAGAGAAGATCTTTGGCGCACCGCGTGATGCCCGTACCCGAGCATTCCTGAAGCGTGTGCGCTCTGTTGGAGCAAGCGCCCTCCGCTAACCAGCCGCGATACGCCGCCAATATTGGGCTCACGATAAAGTGAACCAATGAGCCGCATGTATCGCGTCAAGATCGCTGGACGTTGGACCGAGGCCCCGCGCTGGGCGCTCGACCTCCCCTTTGAAGTTCGACCGATGCGTGGCTTCACCGTTGCCGCCTGGCCGCACTGGCGCCCTACTCTCGAGTTGCTCGCGCGTGCGACGGTGCGTGCCAAGCGCACACTTGAGTGGGTGCGCATTCATGACCACACGGGAGCGCGACGTGAACCGGCACATCCATTCGGTTGGGTCGTCACCGAAACGGGCGAAATGTTCCTCTGCTCCTACGACAAGGGGACTGCGCTACACGAGCTTGCACATCTCATTAGTGGCGATTCGCATGGTGATGCGTGGGCGCGCGCCTGCTTTGAGCTGCATCGCACCTGGTTGCGCGGCGCCGCCATCAAGGCGGCCGACCTCGAGGTGACGCGCTACCTCTCTGGGCGACGTGAGTGGAAGCGACGATTTGGCGAGCGACCGCCGAAGCAGCCGGTACCGAAGAGCTCCTGGGTTAGCGAGGGTCGACGGGCGGCGGCAGCAGGGCGGTAAGTCGCTGCACGTAGGCGGCACCAGCCGCCTCCCAACTGAGGCCACCGCGAATCGCTGTGAGGCCAGACTCAATGCGGCTCGCGCGCTCTGCTGGATCTGACGCTAGTCGTCGAATTACGGCGGCAGCCTCCTCCGCACTCCCCGATGTGTAGCGGGCGACCGACGCCTCAGGGACAAGATCGTCCAGTGTCTTGAGCCGTGTCCCTAACACCAGCCGACCGCTCGCCATCCCTTCAAACACCTTGTTAGAAATGGAGAGGTCGGTGAACTCGTCGAGGCGCGTTGGTGCCAGTGCAATATCGGCGCCACGAACGAGTGCCGGTACCTCTTCAAACGGCACACGGCCCAGGAACTCCACCGCATCTGCGACTCCAAGTTCTGTCGCAAGTTCACGCAGTGCCTGCTCGCGATCACCGCGGCCCGCAACGACCAGGTGAACTGGGAGCGGTGCTGGCGCAGCGCGCAGGAGGGCGACGGCGCGAATGATGATGTCCACTTCGTAGATCGGGGTGAGTGCGCCGGTATAGACGAGACGCAGGGTTCCGTCTGCCATCCAGGTTCGATCGCCTGCTGCGGCAGCGGCGAAGCGTTGTGTCTCAGGAACGTTGAGGAGCACCTCCACCGCATCTACACGTCGCGGAGCGATCTTGACCAGGCGGTCGCGCAGGCGAGGGGCGGTGACGAAGACCCAGTCGGCGATGGCAATCGAGCGACGCTCAGCAAACGAGACGAGCGAGACCAGTGCTCGCGCAGCTACACGGGTGAGGAGCGAGCGCGATGATCGCGCGAAGCGCATGCGGAAGAGCTCTGGCGACGCCTCGTGTAGATCGAGGATCAGGCCGATGCGGTGGCGTCGTCGTAGTGGAACTGCCGCAAATACGAGCCAGTCCGGAACGCTATTTGCGTGGACCACATCGATCGGGCGCTCGCGGTCAATTTGCAGAAGCGCGCGTGCGGCCAGCACAGCGAAGCGACCGTACTCAACGACGTAGGTGCTGATCCCCGCCCCTTGGTGCCGCTGAACGGGCTGGCGGTGGAGCTGGGCACCGTCGAGCTCGCCTCGTGCGGGATCGCCGTCGCGCTGCAGCGAGATGATGCTGACGTGCCACCCGGCGGCGACCGCGGCTCGGGCGGCGCGACGAACGCGCGGATCTTCATCTACGTAGGAGTGCACCACGAGTGCCAGGTGTGGCATGGATCCCCTCGCCTTCTCTGAATAACTCTGGGCGATCGTAGCAGGGGCTCGGCGCGCATCAGGCACGCAGGCGGGGGAGGGAACCCGTACACTCCCCCTCGTGGAACGCCGAAAAATCTTGCTCGACGCCGACGTGGGGATCGATGATGCGATCGCCATGCTCCACCTCGCTGGGCGCAGCGACGTTGATCTACTCGCCGTTGGCAGTGTGCACGGCAACATTCCATCAGACCTCGCCGCCACCAACGCCCGCCGCCTGCTGGAGCTCTGCGGCCTTGACGACGTGCCAGTCGCCATCGGCGCACGCCGACCGATGGCGCAGCCGCTGGCCACCGCCGAGTGGGTGCATGGTGAGGATGGTCTCGGCAACACGAACCAGCCCGCACCGAAGCGCGGACCCGTCGCTGAAGATGCGGTCTCGCAGATCTTGCGCCTCACGCGCGAGATGCCCGGCGAGATTGATCTGCTCGCCGTTGGCCCGCTGACCAACTTGGGGCTCGCCCTCTGCCTTGACCCAGAGCTTGCCGGGCGCGTGCGCTCTGTCGTCGTCATGGGTGGTGCGATTGCCCACGAGGGGAATGCCTCTGCCACTGCCGAGGCCAACATCTGGCACGACCCTGAGGCGGCAAACCTTGTCTTCGGTGCCGAGTGGCCAGTCACCATGGTTGGGCTTGATGTGACGCAGGTCACGCGACTCCGCGCCAAAGAGCTTGCCGAGATTGAGGCGATCGGTTCGGTGCGTTCAAAGTACGCGCTGAAGGTGCTGAGTCACTATCTCGATGTGTATAAGCGATCGTTCGGCACGCGCGAGTGCCCACTGCATGATCCGCTCGCTGCGGGCATCGTCGCTGACCCTACCTATATGACCGAGTGGCTCGATCGCGCCGTTGAGGTGAACACCAGCGGCCCAACACGCGGCGCAACGATCATCGACCGACGTGCTTGGATGGCCCCTGCAGCCGACGCCCGCGAGACACGAGAGCGCAATGGCGGCAAGGATGCCACCCCTCCACTTGTTCGCGTGCCAATGAAGGTTGACGGCCCGCGCTTCGTCGCAGATCTGATCTCCTCGCTCAAGTAAGGGGCCCCGCGCGGCGCAACCGTGCCACGCTGCTGGCACGCTCACCTGCCACACTACGAATATGAAGAGCACTCAGCGCACCCCTTGGCTTGTGGCCGCAGCCCTGGTCGCCCTGATCGTTGGCTCCGCTGCTGCACCACGAACGTTTGGCTGGGGTGCAGGCCTCGTCGCTGCAGCCGACGAAGAGCCGCTCGGCGGAGATCCGATTGCCGACGAGAGCACCGATCCCGATGAGAGCGCTCCGCCAGATGAGAGTCTCGATCCTGATGCTTCTCCCCCTGTTGAAGAGGAGCCAGAGCCTGACCCAGGGCAAGACCCGGGAGAGGAGAGCGACCCTGATGCCACCGACGGAGAGGGTGGTGAAGGTGGCGATGTTGAAGTCTCCCCAAGTGATGAACCATTCGCTCCAACGCCACCAACCCTCACGCTCGGTGATCTCCTCGCCGCCGCCACTGCCAGCACACCCTTTGATGCCGATCTCGCGCTGCAGATGCTGCAGGACTATGCGCCACCAGGTGCGCGTGGGATTGAGGTTGCAGATCGACAAACCTTCCGCAACGCACGCACCTACACCATCCGCGAAGTGCGTAGCTGGTCGCGACTTCCGCAACTAGGCACTTCAGGTACAACGGTATGGATGCGCTTTGTTGGTGGCTCCGAGCGGACGCCGTTCGCGGTTGCCGCTGGACGCGACCGTAGCGATCCGCGAATTAGTAGTGTGCGTGTGCGCGAAGGGCGAGCGTCGCGCGGGAACCCGGCTCCATATCTTCTAACAGTCGCTGGGGGCGATACGGGCACCGGCACCGTTGCCGTTGAGGTGCGGGTCGGATACGAGAAGCCGCTCAGGTTCGCGGCTGGTGATGAGATTGAGATCGGCCCGTTCATGAAAACTACAAGTGGGAAGGTCGTCTTGTTGATGCGCGGTGTCACCGTTGAGGTGCGCCTGATTGATGCTGCTGGGAACGAGAGCTCCTGGCGCCGGGTGCGCCTCCCTTAGCTAGAGGATCGTCCGCCACCGCGCCGCTGCGTACGCCGTGGCGATGAGTGCCAGCCCACCCGCAACGATCAGCGCGCCTGGTGCCCCAATGAGCGACACCACCGCACCTGTGCCGAGGCCGCCGATCGGCGTGGAGCCGGCGAAGACCGTGGTGTAGACGCTCATCACTCGGCCGCGTAGTGCTGGTGGCGTAGAGGTCTGAATCGAAGCGTTCGCAGTGGCGGCCATGGCAATCGCGCCAAAGCCAGCGCCAAAGAGCGCGATGCCGGTGATGACAGCGGCCCACGGAGCTCCGCTCCCGCTCACAACGCCAGCCACAATCGAGAGTGCTCCGAGTGCTGCGGCGCCGCCAATGACGACGATTGTGCGCGGCCGGCGCAGCATGGCGACTGCGAGCGCCCCGCTCAACGAACCGAAGCCGACCGCGGCCATGAGCAGGCCAAGGCCTGGGGCACCGATCTCCAACACGCTACGCGCAAGGATTGGAACAATCACGTTGAAGTTCATCGCCACGCCAGAGATCACGCCGATGACAAACACGCAGAGTGCGATTAGCGGCGTGCGTGCCACAAATCGCACCCCTTCTGCGAGGCTGATCAACACATCGGCAACAGTTCGCGGACGAGGAGTGCGTGGTGCGGGGCGCAGCTCTTCGGCGCGCATAAAGAGGAGCGCCAGCAACACTGCGAGGAAACTGGCGCCGTTCACCGCGAAGCAGCCAGCAACGCCGATCACACCGATCAGCACGCCACCGATCGCTGGGCCAATCACGCGTGCACCGTTGAACATCGCCGAATTCATCGCAACGGCTCGACCGACCTCATCTTCGGGAACCATCTCGCTAAAGAACGATTGCCGAACAGGCATGTCAATGGCATTAACGACTCCGAGGAGCACGGCCATGAGAATGAGAAGTGGCAGCGTCATCAGCCCAGTAGCGACCAGCACTGCCTGCAGCATGGCGAGGACCATGAGGCTGATCTGGGTCCCCATGAGCGCACGGTGCTTGGGAAGCGCGTCGGCGAGTACACCGCCGAAGAGGCCGAGGATCATCACTGGGGTGAACTGTGCGGCAGCAACGATGCCGAGCCATGCCGGTTCGTTGGTGAGCTCCGTGATGTACCAGGCCTGCGCGATTGACTGCATCCAGGTGCCCGCTAGTGAAACGAGTTGCCCGAACCAGAAGAGTCGGTAGTTGCGATGGCGAAACGGCCCACGCCAGGCTGGGGTGATGCGAGATCTGGTTCGTGTATTTGGCATCGCTAGAGGCTACACCTGCGCAGAGCTACTCCTCACCGGAGTGGCGGGGCGGACTAGCGGCGCTTGCTTTTTGTGGTCCGCTTCACCGTTCTAGTGCTCACTGGGGGCTCATCACGGCGGATTGCGGCAACGGCGGCAACGACTGGCAGGGCGAAGATCGCCCCGAGGACGCCGCCCACGAGCCCGCCGATGCTGCCGGCAACGAAGACGGTGGTACCTGAGAGGCGCAGCACGCCGTTCATCAGGCGTGGCGCGAGCTGTGTGGCACAGAGGAGCCAGCCCACAATGATCACTGCCGAACCAGGCAGCACGTAAGGGCCCGCGGCAAGAATTGAGAGCGCGAGTGGCGGCAGCACCGCGGCACCCTGGCCAATTGACGGGATCGCCATCACGATGCCGCCGAGCACCGCAGCGAGGAGCCCATCGGCTCCGGCAATCGTGGCGCCGACATAGACGACCACGCCGTAGACAAACCCGAGTGCGACATGTCGCCCGATGAACCGAGCGATGATCTCTTCGAGAATCTTGCGCGAGCGCTGTGCGCTACGCACTCGCCCACGCGTCGCGAGCCGATCGACAGAATCAAGGTGGGCGGGATTCGCCGAGAGGATGACGCCGATACCGATCGCCAAGATGAGTGGGCCGAGCGCACCAATGGCGCCTGCCGCGACCGCCGCAATATTGGATTGCACCGATGCTGCGAGTTCGCGGATGGCGAGAATCACCGTTGTTGCCAGGGGAACAAGATCAACGGTGAGCCCGACGGAGGCGAGCAGGGCGGTCAGGCGCCCAACCATCGCGCCGACCTCTGCCGACGTTGGCTCTGGCCCCGCGATGATGCCGCCCAACGATCGGGCGAAGGCGATCGCGAGCTCAATCGCAATGACGATGACCGGGATGGCGCCAGCAATCCAAACAAGGAGCGCTGATCGTGTGCGCGTCCAGCCGCGCGCCACCAGCCGGTCGGTTGGCGCATCGGCCAGGGCGGCGAGGAGCCACCCGCCAGCAAGCGCGTAGAGGAGCGGCCCTTGTGCTGAGATGAGGGTGGTGACGACGCCAAGTCCCGCCATGGTCGCCACCAGCGCTCCGCTGGCGAGCGCTACCCATGCGATCAGGCGAACAGTCTGTGGCCACTCATCGCTACGGAGAGGATTCGGCAGATTCATGAGGTGATCTTAGTCCAGCGCTGCGCGCACGATGTCGAGCGGGAGCGCCACGGCTGTGGCGCCGTCCACCCCAGCCATCGTTTCGGCGGCGAAGAGTGCGTCCAGGATGGCCGACTCCGTCGCATCAGCAGTCGCCTCAAAGAGCGCGGAGAGGTGTGCGTTGACCACCATCGTGATTGAGGCTTCGAAGGGCTCTTTCGGCTCAAGGTCTTCTGGGGGGAGGTGCCCATTCGCCGTGCTGAAGCTCAGCACGAAATCACCCGAGGAGTGCTCGCCGACACCGCCGACGCGGCCGATGCCGATGACCGCTCGCTGCGCGAGACGATCGAGTTGCATCGGAAGGAGAGGTGCATCCGTGGCGACGATGACAATGATCGAGCCCGCTCCACCGCGGGGATCATCGGGCTTCGGTGCGGCGCCGACCTTTGTCTCCCATGGAAGCGGGTAGTGCTCGGTCGAGAGTGGACCACCAGGAGCGCCGAGTGACTTCCCCTGCAGCGTGAGCCGGTGGCGACGGCCATGGTTCGCCTGAACGAACACTCCAATGGTGTACCCGCCAAGTTCTGCGGGGAGTCGGCGACTTGATGTGCCGTTGCCGCCTTTAAAGCCGTGGCAGATCATGCCCGTCCCGCCGCCCTGATTGCCGCGTGGCACAGGCGCGCCGTTCGGTAGTGCGGCGGCCGCATCGAGCGCCTGCTGTGCATGCGCCGCGGTGATGTGGAAACCGTTCACGTCGTTCAGCACGCCATCCCATGTTTCGCCAGCAACGGGGAGGCTCCATGGCGGCGCGTCTGGCACGTGATCTAGCGACCAGGCGATCATGGCGTCATGCACCACGCCGACCGAATGCGTGTTGGTGAGGCAGATCGGTGAGGTGAGGAGGCCAGACTCGCGAATCCATTCCAGGCCCGTGAGCTCGCCGTTCCCGTTGAGTCGGTGGGTGCCAGCAAAGAGTGGATGCCCCATCTCGGCGAGCGGGCGGGGGAGAATGGCGGTGACGCCGGTGCGAATCGGTCCAACGCCGCGCTCGAGCGCGCCTTCGCCCTTGACGATGGTGGTGGCAGCGACGCGCACGCCCGCAACATCGGTGATTCCGTCCGTTGGGCCAGGAGTAAACCGGCCGATGCGGATTCCAAGGTCGGTGGCTCGAGTCTCTCGTGGCATGGGGGTAGTGTGCCATCCCGCACTACACTCGCCCTATGTTGCCGCCGACCAAGCCCAAGTCCCGCACTCCGCGTGAGCGCATGCCGTTTCGACATATCGGCTCAACGATGCTGCTTGCTACCTCGTTCATCCTCGCTGCGGGCGCGCTCGTCACGTGGGGGATCGATCAGCAGATCGGACCCTGGGCCCCAGATGGGGTTGTGGTCGTCACTGAGGATCCATCGGCAGAGCCGAGCGGTTCTGCTGGCTCGCCCACTCCAGAGGCCGACCCATCCGACCCTGCAGAGCGATCGCGCACCACGCCACCACCCCTCCCGCCAGTCGATCCAAGCCTGCTCGTCCCCTCGGTCGCCGGCGACCCTGTTCGCGTCTTAGTAAGCGGCGTCTGGATCAACCTTCCTGTCGTGCGCCCGCCACTTGAAGGCGACGGCTCGGCTCGATTCCCGTGGTGCCGCGTCGCCGAGTGGATGCCGAATAAGGGGAAGGCCGATGGCAAGACGGGCATCCTCTTCATCTACGCACATAGCCGCTACTGGGAATTCGGCGGGCTTCTCGAAAAAACGCCCAAGCAGATGCTTGGCCAGATCATTGAAGTCGATGTTCTGCCAACGGGGACTGGCCAGAAGCTGCTCCGCCTGCGCTACCGCGTGACCGAGGTGCGACAGCACATCTCAACATGGGCCGACATCGCTGATGTGCCGAATGGTCGCGTTGTGTTGCAAACCTCTGAGACAGATCGCAGCGACGGGCCGAAGATGGTTGTCATTGGAAAGTACATTGATACAACCGCATCCACGCGGACGACGCCCGTGACAAAGCCGCAGATCTGCGAATAGCCTGGTAGTGGTCCGCCAAGCATCGTAGATGCGTACTGATCTGCGCGATATCGCGAAGCTGTTGCCGCGCTAGCGCTGCGCCCGCTCCGCTGCGTAGAGCATGATCGCGGATGCCACTGCAAGGTTGAGACTCTCAGCGGTGCCAAGCATCGGAATCAGTGCCGCACTGGCACACGCGCCGCGTAGATTGGCGCTCAGCCCATCCGCCTCGGTGCCGATGACGATCGCTGTTGGTACTGCGTAGGTGAGCTCGCTGTAATCAGATGCTCCGTCGAGTGCTGTGGCGACGGTGCTCCCCGGCCAGCGCTTGAGTAGCGCGACCGCCTCTTCGTGTGTCGCGCGATAGATCGGCACCGTAAAGATTGATCCCATCGTGGCTCGTACCGTTTCAATGGAGTACGGATCGCAGGTGTTCCCCACAAGGATCACGCCGCCGGCGGCACAGGCATCGGCGCTACGAATCGCACTCCCAAGGTTGCCAGGGTCGCGCGGTGCCTCAAGCATTAACCAACGTGCGGCTCGAGTCGGGTCAATGCTCGTCACTGATTGGGCTTCAAGGGCAGGGTCGGCATAGACGGCGAGCTGCTCCTGCGGGTTGTCACGCCCGGTGATCTTTGCCAACACCTCGGTCGTCACCGAGAACGACTCGCGAGCGTGGCTCGCTCCGCCGTCGATGGGGGCGCGCAGTGGTCCGGCGGTCAACAGCATCTCAGGAATCCAGCCTGCGGCCGTAGCGGTCGCAATGGTGCGCTCGCCCTCGGCCAGGAAGAGGCGCTGCTCGTCGCGGCCCTTCGGCGTGCGCAGGGCGCGCAGCCCCTTCACGACCGGGTTGGAGAGACTCTCAATGCGCAGCGGTTGCATGGGGGGAGGATACCCCTAGGGGGCGGCGATAGTTTCGCCAATCACCCGCAAGAGTGAATCGCTGCCGCGCGCATCCTGCGACAGCTCCCAGATCATGATGCCGCCTGCCAGCTGCAGGGCGAGCTCCGTCTTGCGCCGAATCGTTGCGGGTCCGTTGTAGTTCTGCTCCACACCCTTGAAGAGGATGCGGTCACCGCTGGCGGTCGCTGGGTCGTTTGCGAGCAGCGTGCGATAGATAGCGCCACCGGGGCGGGCGTAAAACGGCACGCCGAGCACGAGCTTGTCTGGGTGAATGCCTCGGGCAAGCCAGGAAGCGATTGATCGCTCCGCCATCACATACGAAGAGTGGTCATCTCTCGGCCCGTCATAGGCCATCAGATTGATGAAATCGAGATGCCCAACGGCATCGGTCGAGATCCCCTCCGCGTCCGTGGCATCGGCAAGCACTGCCGATGTGACGAGCGCCCCCGCTGGGAGCGCCGAGCGGAAGGCGATTGCAAGGGCGGCGAAGTGTGCCGCCGACGCTCCAGCGTTCGGATACTCCCAATCAATATCGATCCCATCAAGCTGATAGGTGGCGCAGAACTCAGCCACGCGTTTCGCCAGCTTTTCGCGGATTGCCGGATCAGCCGCGAGCGTCTCAAACTCCTTATCCCAACCCCAGCCTCCAACGGCAATGAGCACCTTAACGTCATGTTTCTTCGCCTGCGCGACGACCGCGCGCAAATGATTCGGCGCGCCGAACGGCCGCGTCGTCCCATTCGCCCGTGGAATCAGGAAGGAGTAATTGATGTGCGTCAGGAGCGAGAAGTCAATCGCAGCAATGTTGGCGGCGGGCGTCACATAGCCAACAACCTTGAACGGTTGCGTTCGCGCGGTCGGCGTTACCGCAACCGAACATCCGATGAGTACGAGTGCAAGAGCGACAGCGCTCGATGTTGCTCGAACGAAGCGCCGCATTAGCGAAGTGTCTTCACGGTGCCAAGATCAACGCGCGGCGATGGCCCCGCTGGTGCAGACCAGGCAACGAGCGTCACCTTGTAGTTGGCCCCCTTCACGAGACCAGTGATGGTGCATGTGGCGGCGGCGTCTGCCACCTGCGTGATCGCAGTGCCGGCAAGCGTGCAGCTGCGCGTCGTTCGACCCTTGGCGGTAGCGGTTGCGATCCAGCCCGTTGCTTCGGTTGAGTCGGCTGGGAGCGCCCAATTCACGCGAATCGTGCCGCGACCCGCCGTTAGCGTTGCGCCAACAGGTGCAGCGGGCGCCTGTTCCGCCCAGACACCGATGCAGCGCCCGCCACTGCCGCCAGGAGCTGCGCTGCGCACTCGTGTGGCGGCATAGAGCGTTCCAAATGCGCTCGACGCAAGGGCATCGGGCTCAATCGCAAGACCTGTACCAATGGTCGTGTACCGCTGCGTGATGGGATCCCACACGGCGAGGTTTGGCGAATCCAACGCGCCAGCCTTGGCGAAGTAGCCACCAACGGCAACGGTGCCGTCGGAGAGTGTGGCCATCGCTGTTACCCACGCCGTGCGTCGCGGGTAACTCACACCACCACCCAACGCGATCCAGCCGCCGGGGGCGGCGGGTTCAATCTTCTGGATTGCTTCGCCGTACCAGCCAACACCACGCCCGATCAACGGCTGGCCAAGCGAGTCAACAACCATGCTCGTCGGAAGATCCGAGAAGAGGCGAGCATCACCGATCGTGCTCCACACTTTTGTTGTCGGGTTCCATGTCGATACCAGCCCATCAACAAACCGACCTGCGGCGTAGACCGTGCCATCGCCTGCGAGTGCAGCGGTGACAACGTCCGATTTCAGTCCGGTGCCAAGGGCGAGCCATCGCTTTCGTGCTGGGCTCCACGTTGCAATGTTTGCCGAGGCGACACCGCCCGCGCGCGTAAAGTGTCCCCCAGCCAGCAGGTTGCCACTCGCTGTATCCAGCGAGAGTGTTCTGACGGAAATCCCTTTTCCGCTAAGCCCCGTGCCAACCTTCGACCAGAGCCCAGTTTTGAGATTGAGCTGGGCGATTCCAACAACTGCAACGCGACGGTTGCCCCGCGTCACGCTGCTGAAGTTGCCCGCGACATAGAGAACTCTCCGCGAGGCATCAACGGCGAGGCCGTACACCGAGGCAACACGTCCGGTGGAGGTCTTCAGGGTCGCGAGCGCCTGCCACGCGCCGGTCCGCGGGTCGCGCACCGCAAGCCCCGCCACCGTCTTGCCAGCCGCTTTCGTGAGTCCAGTGCCCCCAACGACGAGGCGACCATCGGGGAGCTCAACCATCAATGTCGTGCTTCCCACCCATCCGGCGGAAGAGCCGAGGGCGATCCAGCGTGCAGCAAGAGCATCGCTGCTGCTGATCGGCGTGGGGTCACCGCAGTAGTCAGCGGGAAGAACGACGGGGGCGTCAGGTGGCTCTGGGTCGCCGCTATCAGCAGCGGTCAGACGCGGTACACCGCTCCCGTCCACTGCGGGCTGATCAATGATCTTGAAGAGCTCCTGCACAAGATCGTCGGCGAACGAGTTTTTTGTTGGCGAGCCGTTTGCCACGGCACTGATGGTGATTCCCAGCGTGGGGATCCGTTGCAGGGAACTGGTGACGCCAGAGAATCCGCCATCGTGGCCGTAGGTGCGCAGTTCGCCGATCCAGCTTCGATCCACTTGTGTGCCGAAGTTATAGAGCCATGATGCCCAGGTTCGATGCGCGATTCCGTTCATAGCGAGTGTCGCCTCTCCCTCGGTAAGTCGATTCCCCCAGAAGAGCTCGCCAAACCGGGCGAGATCACGAGGGGTTGAGAGAATATCGCCCGCGCCACGCAGAATCGTGCCGACCGCCTTACTCGGCCCCCAGCTCACAAAGCCGTACGGCTTGCCGCTCATGTGTGGCCGCGCTGCACCGACTTTTGGTCCCCAGCCTGTCTCGGTCATGCTCATTGGATTAAGGATCAGCGACTGCACCAGCGTTTTCCAACCAACACCAGTGGCGCGCTCAGCGGCAATCGTGAACAGGGTGAAGCCTGAGTTGGAATACGAGAAACTCCCAACCGTTGTCGGTGAAAGCAGGCCCTGCACAGCCGTCAGTGGCGTCACCTTAGCGTTCTGATTTCTACTCAGCCAACCCATTCTGGAATCTTTATCGGTCAGCCAGTCGCTCATCCCTGATCGGTGCAAGAGCAGCTGCGCGATGGTGACTTCAGGTTTCACCTCGGCCTCGGGGACGAGCGTTGAGGCGCGTGTGCTGAGTGGCAAGATCCCGCAGTGGT
>Ga0209768_10000938_pt1 | contig 18918 bp, 18 predicted proteins | sample LauGreSBDMM110SD_3_FD_187564 | JGI IMG/M metagenome (GOLD analysis project Ga0209768, IMG submission 187564) | Freshwater lake microbial communities from Lake Michigan, USA - Sp13.BD.MM110.SD (SPAdes) (version 2) | ecosystem: Environmental > Aquatic > Freshwater > Lake | place: Lake Michigan... | reverse complement strand
TGGCACTGGCAGGCAAAGACCTGATCGCGCAGGCCAGCACCGGCAGCGGGAAAACCGCGGCGTTTGGTTTGCCTGTGGTGGAAAAGCTAACTGCGAATTTTCACGCGGTACAGGCTCTGGTGATGTGTCCGACACGTGAATTGGCCGATCAAGTCACCACCGAAATTCGCCGCTTGGCGCGTGCCACGGCCAACATCAAGGTGGTGACGCTGTGCGGCGGCGTGGCCTTGCGCGGTCAAGAGCAAAGCCTGCAGCATGGCGCCCACGTGGTGGTGGGCACACCTGGGCGTATCTTGGACCACTTGACGCGTGGCAATTTGCGTTTGGAATCTGTCAAAACCTTGGTGCTCGATGAAGCCGACCGCATGTTGGACATGGGGTTTTATGACGACATGAAGCAGCTCATCGCCCAATGCCCAGCACAGCGACAAACCCTGTTGTTCTCAGCCACCTACCCCGAAGGCATTGCCAAACTGTCAGCGCAGTTCATGCGCGATCCACAAACCGTGAAAGTGCAAACCGTTCACGCTGCCGACAAAATCCGCCAAGTGTTTTACGAGGTGCGAGAAAACGAGCGACTGCATGCGGTGTCTTTGCTGCTCAACCACTTCCGGCCCGAATCGACGCTGGCGTTTTGCAATACCAAGCAGCAATGCCGCGAGTTGTTGGCCGTGCTGCAAGCCCAAGGCTTTGACGCACTGGCTTTGTATGGCGAGTTGGAGCAACGCGAGCGCGATCAAGTGTTGGTGCAGTTTGCCAACCGCTCCTGTTCAGTGTTGGTGGCAACAGACGTGGCGGCGCGTGGCTTGGACATAAGCCAGTTGAATGCGGTCATCAACGTGGACGTCACGCCCGATGCCGAGTTGCACATCCACCGCATTGGCCGCACTGGCCGCGCCGATGCCCAAGGCTTGGCCCTGACCTTGGCCAGCTTGGACGAGATGGGGGCGGTCGGGCGCATCGAGGTCTTGCAAGGCCAAGAATCGCAATGGGCGAAGTTGTTGGAGTTAAGCCCTGCTGCAGGGGACAAGCTTCAAGCCCCCATGCGCACCTTGCAAATTGTGGGGGGCCGCAAAGAAAAAATCCGTGCTGGTGATGTGCTGGGCGCCATGACGGGCGAGGCGGGTTTCACGGCCGATCAAATTGGCAAGATCAATGTGAACGAGTTTTCCACCTATGTGGCGGTGGAGCGCGGCATTGCGGATCTGGCCTTGCAGCGCTTGTCTCTGGGGCGCATCAAAGGCAAGGGCGTCAAAGTCCGCGCTTTGAGCTGATCACCGAAAAGCCGCTGTGATGGTCGCTACCCATGCGGCTCAGTTTGCCGTGGGTGGGTAACGCCGCACCAGGTATTGCGCCACGCACACCGGTTTTTCTTGGCCCTCGCACACCACGCTCACCTGCCATGTCAGTTGCCATGCGTCCCCAGCGATTTTCTCAAAGGCCTGCAAATGCAGCAACGCGCGCAAGCGGCTGTTCACCCGCACCGGTGCCATGAAGCGCACTTTGTTGAGGCCATAGTTCACACCCGTGGAAGGCGTATGCACGGTGTAAGCGGTGCTGAAAAAATGCGGTATCAAAGCCAGGGTCAAAAAGCCATGCGCGACAGTTGCGCCAAAGGGGCCTTGGGCCGCACGCGCGGGGTCCACATGGATCCATTGGTGGTCGCCCGTGGCCTGGGCAAAGCCGTCGATCTGCGCTTGTGTGATGGTGAGCCAGTCGCTCCAGCCGATGTCTTGGCCCACGCAGGTGGCCAGCTCATCCCAGTTTAAAAAGCTTCGCATGCCGGTTAACCCTTCATGTTTCAGGCATAGGGGTTGGGCATGCCCAATCCCCGCAGAATGGTCACCTCTTGTGCCTCCATGGCCAATGCATCCGCCAAAGAAGTTTCGTGGTCCCAGCCCTGGGCGTGCAAAGTGCCATGCACCAACAGATGGGCGTAATGGGCGGCCAGCGTTTTGCCCTGTTCTTTGGCTTCTTGTGCCACCACGGGTGCGCACAGCACCAAATCGGCCAGCACCAGCGGTGATTGCGCGTAATCAAAGGTCAGCACATTGGTGGCATGGTCTTGCGCGCGGTAACTCTGGTTCAAGGTCAAGCCTTCAGCCTGGCCCACGATGCGCACGGTGATTTCAGCGTCGAGTGCCAGTGCGTGGCGTATGCAGCGGGTGACGGTGTGGCGCGGCAGGGCTTGCCGGTGTCGGGCGGCATGGGGGATGTCACCAAATTGCAGGGACAAGCTGAGACGGGGCAAGGCCATGGTTTCAGGTGCCTTCTTTGGCGCGCACGCGCTGGCGGTCGTAGGCGTCAACGATGCGCGCCACCATCGGGTGGCGCACCACATCGGCGCTGGTGAAGTGGGTCATGGCAATACCGGGCACCCGTTTGAGCACGCGCTCGGCGTCCACCAAGCCACTCAAGTGTCCTTTGGGTAGGTCAATTTGGCTCACGTCGCCGGTCACCACTGCCTTGGACCCAAATCCCAAGCGGGTCAGAAACATTTTCATTTGCTCGGGCGTGGTGTTTTGCGCTTCGTCCAAAATCACAAAGGCATTGGTCAGGGTGCGTCCGCGCATGAAAGCCAGCGGGGCAATTTCCAGGGCATTGCGCTCAAATGCTTTTTGTACCCGCTCAAAACCCATCAGGTCGTACAAGGCGTCATACAAGGGGCGCAAATAGGGGTCGACTTTTTGGCCAAGGTCGCCGGGCAAAAAACCCAGTTTTTCGCCGGCTTCCACCGCAGGGCGGGTGAGCACAATGCGTTGCACGGTGCTGCGCTCCAGTGCGTCGATGGCGCAAGCCACGGCCAAATAGGTTTTGCCCGTGCCTGCAGGCCCAATGCCAAAGGTGATGTCGTGTTGGGCGATGTGTTCCAGGTATGCGCCCTGCGTGGGCGTGCGCGCTTGCAACTGGGTGCGCCGGGTCAGCAGTTGCACGGCCCCGTTGTCTCCCTCTGTCAGGCCCACATCGCCGGCCAGCATCCACTGCACTTGATCGGCTGGAATGGGCTTGGCGGCGCGCTCATACAGGGCTTGCAACACCTCCAAGGCTTTGCCGACTTTGGCCTTGGGGCCGTCGATCTTGAACTGCTCGTGCCGGTGCGCGATTTTGACTTGTAGCCCCAACTCGATGGTGCGCAAATGCTCATCCATGGCGCCACATACATGGCCAAGTCGGGTGTTGTTGGGCGGGCTGAAAGTGTGGCGCAGAATCAAGTTGATAATCCGTTGAAATTTCTCCAATGATAGGCATTCGATGATCGGCAAGTTGAGCGGCACCCTGAGCGAAAAAAATCCTCCCCAAGTTTTGGTGGATTGCCACGGCGTGGGCTATGAGGTGGATGTGCCCATGAGCACCTTTTACAACCTGCCTGCCGTGGGCGAAAAAGTGTCGCTGCTGACCCATTTTGTGGTGCGTGAAGATGCGCAAATTCTGTATGGCTTTGGTTCGCCCGAAGAACGCACCGCCTTTCGCCAGTTGATCAAAATTTCGGGGGTTGGCCCACGCATGGCCTTGGGTGTGCTCAGCGGCATGAGCGTGTCTGAGTTGGCCCAAGCCATCACCTTGCAAGAGGCGGGGCGCTTGGTGAAGATCCCCGGCATTGGCAAAAAAACCGCAGAACGTTTGCTGCTCGAACTCAAAGGCAAGATGGGCGCTGACTTGGGACCGTCTTCGGCACCTGTGGGCGGCAGCACGCAAAACGACATTCTGCAAGCCTTGGTGGCGCTGGGGTACAGCGACAAAGAAGCCGCCTTGAGCCTCAAAGCCTTGCCAGCTGGCGTGGGTGTGAGCGAGGGCATCAAGTTCGCGCTTAAGGCCTTGGCCAGGTAAACAAAGCCAGAGCATTCCAAACCGACAACTTTGGCGAAGACTTCAACCCTGCACCACGCGTGGTGTCAGCCGCGCCGGTGAGCCCGCGTGAAGAGGCGATTGAGCGTGCTTTGCGCCCCAAGCTGCTGCAAGAGTATGTGGGCCAAGCCAAGGTGCGCGAGCAGTTGGAGATTTTCATTGGTGCAGCACGCAACCGCGATGAAGCACTCGACCATGTGCTGCTGTTTGGCCCGCCGGGCTTGGGCAAAACCACGCTCAGCCACATCATTGCGCAAGAGCTCGGTGTGAACCTGCGCCAAACCAGTGGGCCGGTGTTGGAAAAGCCCAAAGACTTGGCGGCACTGCTGACCAATTTGGAAAAAAACGATGTGCTGTTCATCGATGAAATCCACCGCTTGTCACCCGTGGTGGAAGAAATTTTGTACCCCGCACTCGAGGACTACCAAATCGACATCATGATCGGCGAGGGACCGGCGGCGCGCAGCATCAAGCTCGATTTGCAGCCCTTCACCTTGGTGGGCGCCACCACCCGCGCAGGCATGTTGACCAACCCGCTGCGCGATCGCTTTGGCATCGTGGCGCGTTTGGAGTTTTACAGCGCCGAGGAGTTGCAGCGCATCGTCATGAGGAGCGGCGGTTTGCTCAAAGCGCAGCTCGACGAGCAAGGCGGGTTCGAGATTGCCCGTCGCTCACGCGGCACACCGCGCATCGCCAACCGGTTGCTGCGACGGGTGCGCGACTACGCCGAGGTCAAGGCCGATGGGCGCATCACCCAAGCCGTGGCGCAAGCCGCTTTGGCCATGCTCGATGTGGATCCGCAAGGCTTTGACTTGATGGACCGCAAATTGTTGGAAGCCGTGATTCACCGCTTTGACGGCGGTCCTGTGGGCTTGGACAACATCGCCGCCAGCATCGGCGAAGAGCGCGACACCATCGAAGATGTGATCGAGCCTTTTTTGATTCAGCAAGGTTTTTTGCAACGCACACCGCGTGGACGCATTGCCACTTTGGCCGCCTACCGGCATTTGGGTGTGGCAGCGCCCCAGAGAGAAAGCGGTTTGTTTGGCGAGTGAGCGCTCTGCTCCTCAGGCCTCGTCGAGCACGGGCCCGTGCAAGTGGGCATCGTCGCCCCAGCCTACCAAGGTCAAACTCTGCGGCGTCCACAGCAAACGGTTGATCGCGGCATTGCCCAAGGTCCAGCTGCGCGGTGCTTGCAAGCTTTGTTGGGTGGCGGCGCGGTAGAGCACATCCAGCACACCTCCGTGGGCAACCACAGCGATTTGCTGCCCAGGGTGCTGCTGGGCCAGGGCGTTGACTGTGGCCATCACCCGTTGCTGCATGGCCAACAAGGACTCGCCCCCACCGGGCGGTATCCAATCGGGCACCCGGGTACGCCAAAGCTGGGCTTGCTCGGGCATCTCTTGTTCAATTTGGGCAAAGCTGCGGCCTTCAAAATCACCAAAAGCACGCTCTCGCAGGCCGACATGGGTGACCAAGCGCGCTCCGGTGTGCAAGGCCAAGGCCTGTGCTGTGGCCAGTGCCCGCTGCAGGTCACTGCTGTAAATAGCGTCCATCGGGTCGGCTTGGGACAAGGCCTGCCCCAGCAACTGTGCTTGGCGTTGACCGTGATCATTGAGGGGAATGTCGGTATGCCCTTGGATGCGGGTGCTGGCGTTCCAGGCGGTTTCGCCATGTCGTATGGCAACGATGCGGGTTGAAATCATGTCTTCAGTTTAAGTCGCCCCTGAAACAGCCAAATGCCCAAAAAACCCAAGGATTTGGGCGGGCCAGGACAGAACGCCCCATTTTTGACGCAAAATAGCACGATCGTTCTTTTTTATGCGCCACCCCTTGAACCTCCACCACACCAACCCCCCAGGCACGACCCGGGAAGGCCGCGCCATGCAAAAAGGGCAGCAAACCAAAACGGCCATCGTGGACGTGGCGCTGAGCTTGGCCACCCAAATGGGCTTGGAGGGTTTGACCATTGGCGCAGTGGCCGAGATCGCTGGCATGAGCAAGTCTGGCGTTTTTGCCCATTTCGGTTCGCGCGAAGAGTTGCAAATATCGGTCATCCGCGAATACCACCACCGCTTTGAGCAAGAGGTGTTTTACCCGGTCTTGTTGTTGGCCAGAGGCCTGCCCCGCTTGCGGGCTTTGTTTGCCAATTGGATGCAGCGGACCAGTGCCGAAATCGACTCGGGTTGCCTCTACATCAGTGGTGCAGCGGAGTTTGATGACCGGCCGGGGCCGGTGCGCGATGCCTTGGCCAGCTCGGTGCAAACCTGGATGGCCGCCTTGCACCGCGCGGTGCGCCTGTCGGTGGAACAAGGCGACTTGGCCGAACAAACCGATGCCGCCCAAATGGCCTTTGAAATCCATGGACTGATCTTGGCCTGTCACTATGAAGCCCGATTTCTCAAAAGCAAAGCTGCACTGGGCTTGGCTCAGCGCAGCTTTGAGCACATATTGCAACGCTATGGAGCGAGCCCATCTCCCCCATCGCACGGGGACTGATGGCCCCTGGCCGGACCTTCAGAACAGCCCAGGTTTCAACCCCCCAATCAATTCACCCTTAACGCCACCGAGGACACCATGCCCAGTTACACCCCCCCTTTGCGCGACATGCAGTTTGTGTTGAATGAATTGCTCCAAGTGCCCCAAGTGCTGAAAGAGCTGCCAGCCCATGCTGAAACAGATGCCGACACCATCACAGCGGTGCTGGAAGAAGGGGGCAAGTTTGCGTCCCAGGTGCTGTTCCCACTCAATGCCAGTGGCGATCAACAAGGCTGCCATTGGGACCGGGACACCCATGCCGTCAAAACACCCGATGGGTTCAAAGAGGCCTTTGCCCAATTTGTGGCTGGCGGCTGGCCCGCACTGAGTTGCGATCCGCAATACGGCGGCCAAGGCCTGCCGATGGTGGTGAACCAGTGCTTTTATGAAATGCTCAACAGTGCCAACCAGGCCTGGACCATGTACCCGGGCTTGACCCATGGCGCTTATGAATGCTTGCACGCCCATGGCACCCGCGAACAACAAGCCTTGTTTTTGCCCAAACTCACCAGTGGCGAATGGACCGCCACCATGTGCCTGACGGAATCCCATTGCGGTACCGATTTGGGTTTGCTGCGCACCAAGGCCGAGCCCCAAGCCGATGGCTCTTACAAACTCACCGGTAACAAAATTTTCATCAGCTCCGGGGACCATGACTTTGTCAGCAACATCGTTCACCTGGTGTTGGCCCGCTTGCCCGATGCCCCAGCAGGCAGCAAAGGCATCAGCTTGTTTGTGGTCTCTAAACACCTGCTCGATGCCCAAGGCCAACTGGGCGCGCGCAACGGTATTTTTTGCAGTGGCATCGAGCACAAGATGGGCATCAACGGCAGTGCAACGTGCCAGATGACGCTGGAGGGCGCGATGGGCCATTTGGTCGGTCAGCCCCACAAAGGTTTGGCCGCCATGTTTGTGATGATGAACGCGGCCCGCATCGGGGTGGGCATGCAATCCTTGGGCCTGACCGAGGTGGCCTACCAAAATGCACTGGCCTATGCCAAAGAACGCATTCAGTCCAGAAGCCTATCGGGCGTGAAAAACCCGGACAAACCGGCCGACAGCATCTTGGTTCATCCAGATGTGCGAAAAATGCTGCTCACCGCCAAAGCCTATGCCGAAGGCGGGCGTGCGTTGAGCCTGCATTGCGCATTGCTGATTGATCAGCAACTCAACCACCCCGACGAAAAAGTGCGCGCCGACGCCTTGGAAGAAGTGGCCCTGCTCACGCCCATCGTCAAAGCCTTTTTGACCGACAACGGGTGGACGTCCACGTCCGCTTGTTTGCAAGTGCTGGGCGGGCATGGTTTTATCCGCGAATGGGGCATGGAGCAATATGTGCGCGATGCCCGCATCAACATGATTTACGAGGGCACCAACACCATTCAAAGTCTGGATTTGTTGGGCCGCAAGGTTTTGGGCAACCAAGGGGCCACGCTGAAAAAATGGGGCCAACGCATCACAGCCTTGGTGGCCGAAGAGTCGGGCAACGAAGACATGGCCGCTTTTGTCCAGCCACTGGCCAAGCTGGGCCAGCAAATGACCGCGTTCACCCAAGAAATTGGCATGAAGGCCCTGGGCAATGCCGACGAGGTCGGTGGCGCCGCAGTGGACTACATGCGCGTGGCGGGACACCTGGTGTTCGCATACTTTTGGGCCCGGATGGCGCAACTGGCTTTGCGCCAACTGGCCGCTGGCAACCGCGACCCCTTCTACCAAGCCAAACTGCAAACGGCGCGTTTTTACTTTGCCAAATTGTTGCCCGAGACGGCCAGCTTGATGCAAACCGCACGGACTGGCGTGGATGTGCTGATGGACACCGAAGCCGCTCTGGCTTGATGCTGCTGAAAGGAAAAGCGACCATGATCTTCAAGACAAAGCCAGTGGCTGGCCTGGCAGTTACAGCCTGGCTGTGCATGACACAGGCATGGGCCCAAGTCACGCCGGTGGGGGTGTGGCACACCATCGATGACCGCAGCAACGAACCCAAGGGCGAAGTCATCATCACCGAGGTCAACGGCGTGGTCACCGGCCGCGTGGGGCGCGCGCTCAAGCCAGACCCCAAGGCCAAAAGAACCTGCGAAGATTGCAAAGACGACCGCAAAAACCAAGCCATCATTGGGATGGAAATCATTCGCGGTGTCAAAAAAGAAGCCGGGGAACATGTGTGGAGCGGCGGCAAAATCCTCGACCCCAACGAAGGCAAGGAATACAACGTGCGTTTCACCCCCATCGAGGGGGGCAAAAAAATGCAAGTTCGCGGCTACATGGGACCGTTTTACCGAACCCAAACTTGGCTGCGTGCCCCCGATACCGACACGGCTGAAAGCAAAAAGGATTGAGCATGAATGAAATATTGACCCATGTGGACGCTGGCGTCACCACACTGACCATCAATCGGGTGGAGAAAAAAAACTCCCTCACCGCCGCCATGTATGCCGCTTTGGCGCAGGCCATTGCCCAAGCGGCCCAAGACCCCAGCCAACGGGTATTGGTGATTCAGGGCCATGAGACAGTGTTCAGTGCGGGCAACGATGTCGCAGATTTTTTGCACCAACCTCCCACGGGCAACGACGCCCCGGTGTTTCATTTTTTGCAAGGCATTGCCACCTTCCCCAAACCCTTGCTGGCCGCCGTGTGTGGCCCAGCCGTGGGTGTGGGCACCACCATGTTGCTGCACTGCGACTTGGTGTATGCCGGAGACAACGCGGCTTTTTCCATGCCGTTTGTGAATTTGGGGCTGTGCCCCGAGGCAGCCTCCAGTTTGTTGGTGCCGCGCTTGATGGGCCACCAGCGTGCGTCTGAGGCCTTGTTATTGGGTGAGCCTTTCATGGCGGAAGCTGCCTTGGAGGTGGGTTTGGTCAACCGGGTATTGCCGCCCACAGAAGCCAGCGCATATGCCCAACAGCAAGCGCGAAAGCTCGCTGCCAAGCCGCTGAGCAGCCTGATCGAGACCAAGCGCTTGCTCAAAGGCGCACACATTCCAGCGGTACTCGAGCGCATGCAAGAAGAGGGCGGTATTTTCAGGCGCATGCTCACCGAGCCAGCGGCCAAAGAGGCTTTTGGTGCGTTTTTGCAAAAGCGCAAACCCGACTTTTCCAAGCTGTGATGGTCTTGCATTTGCCAGCGAAAAATCTGGAGTGCCCGGGCTGCAAAAGCCCATTGCGCCCATGAAAAAGACCAGCCCTTCAACGGTGGTTTATGAGCCCGAGTTCATGGCGGGCTTGAAGCTTATTTTTGAAGAAAACATTTGCTTTAACCGGGTGTTGGGATTGCGCATCGACCGCGTGGCCCCCACAGAGGTGAGTTGCCACATGACCATGCACCCCGACTTGATTGGCCACTACGGGCATCAACGCTTGCACGGTGGGGTGATCGCTTCGTGCATGGATGGTGTGGCTGGACTGGCGGTGATGGCGGCTTTGGGCGCCAAGCACATGGATGAACCCATCGCCAAACGCTTGCAACGGTTTGACCGCTTGGGCACCATAGATATGCGTGTGGACTATTTGCGCCAAGCCATCGGGGAGCGTTTCGAGGTGCGCGCCCAGGTCTTGCGTTTGGGCTCTCGGGTGGCCAACTTGCAAATGTCTTTTTGGGGTCCCGGCGAAGAACTCATTGCCACGGGTGCGGCGGCATTCATCGTTTCGTGATCCGGCATGAAAAAACCCCGCTGGGGTACAGCGGGGTTTTGGACTGGGCGCGTGAACGACTTATTTGAAATAGTCGGTCGTCACCTTCCATTTGCCGTCTTGGATTTGTGACAAACGAGAAGCATAGTTGCCCAAGCGTTTTTCAGGCCCAAAAGTCATCTCTGGCCCGCCAAACATGTCTTTGGGATAGACCATGGTGTCCATGGCCTTGATGAAGCTGTCGGTGGTCAGGTTGGTGCCGGCTTTGCGTGCAGCGGTGGCAAAGTTATTGATGGCACTGTAGCCATAAACAGAAAACACGGTGGGGTCTTCGTTGAACTTGGTTTTATATTTGTTGGCCCAAAAACGAATGGGTTGTGAAGCCTCATCCAAGTAAGGGTGTTGTGCGGTCATGGCCGCATACAAACCGTCCATCGCTTTGCCGCCCAATTTGTGAATCAAGTCGGTATACGCGGCTGACGAGCCCAAGAAAATCGGGTTGAAGCCGGTTTTGCGCGACTCGCCAATGGCACCAATGGTTTCGCGGATGATGGTGCCCAAAACCACCATCTCGCAGCCCGAGGACTTGAGCTTGGCAATTTGTGACGAAAAGTCGGTGGAGCCACGCTTGTAGGTGGTGCGCTCGGCCAATTCCATGTTGATGGACTTGAGGCCAGCCTCGGCACCTCGCAACACTTCGAGGCCGAATTCATCGTCTTGGTACATGGTGCAAATCTTCTTGACGCCTTTTTCCTTGACCAGCATGGCGGTGGACACCCGCACTTGGTCGTAATAGGTGGCGGCAAAAGAATACTTCAGGCGGTGAAAAGGCTCAAACATCTCGCGCGCCGCAGTGACGGGAAAGAAGTTGACGACGTTCTTTTCAAACTGCACCGGCATGGCCGCCAAGTTTTGCGCTGTGCCGATGTGGGCCACCATGGCAAAAATCTTGTCTTGGTTCACCAATTTCTGGGCTGCCAAAAAGGCTTTCTTGGGGTCGTAGCCCGAGTCTTCAATTTTGATCGTTAGCTTGCGGCCATTGATGCCACCTTGCTCGTTGAGTTCATCGACCGCCAACAACATGCCCAAGCGCACTTGTTTGCCAAAGCCGGCCAAGGGGCCAGAGAGGTCTTGGATCGAACCCAAGTTGATTTCTGTTTTGCCCACACCCTGCGACTGGGCCCAGCCCAAGGGGGTGAATAGGCAAGCCGCGAGGGCGATCAGCGGGCTGATTCGAGGCAGTGAGGTCATGCATGTCTCCAGAGTTGAAATAAATGGCGATTCTGCTTGACCAGTCAAGCCTGTCAAGCCATGGTTAGCCCGTATGGCAGGGGTTTCAGCCACGGTACATGGTATCAATTTGGTGCGCATACTTTGTTTGCACCAATTTCCGCTTGAGCTTCATGGTCGGGGTGAGTTCCTCGTCCTCGGCCGTGAGTTGGGTGTCGAGCAACCAAAACTTTTTGACTTGCTCCACCCGGGCGAACTGGGCATTGGCCTGGTCCACCACCGATTGAATTAGGGCTTGTACCTGTGGGCTTTGGGTCAAGCTGGCATAGTTGCTGAAAGGAACATCATGGTCTTGGGCAAATTTTTCAATATTGTCTTGGTCGATCATGATGATCGCGGTGAGGTAAGGTTTTTGATCGCCCACCAAGACCGCATCGGTGATGTAGGGTGAAAATTTCAGTTCGTTTTCAAACTCGCTGGGGGTGATGTTTTTGCCGCCAGCGGTGATGATGATGTCTTTCATGCGATCGGTGATGCGAAAGTAACCATCGGCATCCACCTCGCCCACGTCCCCGGTGTGCAACCAGCCATCGGCATCAATGGCCTCGTCGGTTTTTTCCGGCAAGTTCAAATACCCCATGAACACATTGGGTCCCCGCACCAAAATTTCATGGGTTTTGGGGTCCAGCCGAACCTCATTGAACGCGGCGGCTGGTCCAATGGAGCCGGGCTTGATGCGCGCGGCCGTCATGGCCGTGGACGCGCCACAGGTTTCGGTCATGCCCCAGGCTTCCAGCATGGGCACGCCCAAGGACAAATACCACTTGATCAGTGCGGGGGAAATGGGGGCAGCCCCAGTGAGCAATAAGCGCGCGCGGTGGATGCCAATGAGTTTGCGCACATTGTTGAGCACCAACCAGCGGGCCACGGTGAATTGGCACTTCAAAGCCCAGGAAACCGATTGTTGGGCCAACACCCGGGTGGCGATTTGCTCGCCCACACCAATGCCCCAGGCATACATGGCTTGCTGCAAAGGGCTGGACTCTTTCAGTGCAATCATCACACTGGAGTAAAACTTCTCCCACAGCCGTGGTACTCCCACAAAAACGGTGGGGGCGATTTCGCGCACATTCTCTGCAATGGTGTCTGGGTTTTCCACAAAATTGAGCACAGCACCGGTGTACAGCGCTTGGTATTGCCCGCCGATGCGCTCCACAATGTGGCACAGCGGTAAAAAACACATGCGTTCGTCGCGCTCATCTTGCGTGACCAAGGTGTTGTAGCCGCGCACGGCATACACCAAGCCCGCATGGTTGTGCATGGCCCCTTTGGGTTTGCCCGTGGTGCCAGAGGTATAGACCAGGATCGCCAAATCTCCCCCTTGGCATTGGCGGCTTCTTTCGCGCAGTGCGCCGGTGTGGGTTTTGCCCCAGTCACGGCCCAAGTCAGCCAAAGCGGCCCAACTGATCACCATGGGGTCTTGCAAATCGCGCAACCCCCCCATGTCAAACACCACGATGTGGCGCAGACGCGGAAGTTGATCGCGCACCGCCAAAGCTTTGTCGAGCTGCTCGTCGTTTTCCACAAACAAGACCACGGAGTCCGAGTCTTGGCACAGGTACTGGACTTGGCTCGCAGCGTCGGTGGGGTAGATGCCGTTGGACACGGCACCACAACACAGGATGGCCAGGTCGCTCAACACCCATTCGCGGCAGGTGTTGGCCAAAATGGCACAGCGGTCATGGGGTTGCACACCCAAACTGAGCAGTCCGTCGCCCAAGGCTTGCACCCAATCGCTGCATTCGCGCCAAGTCCAGCTGCGCCAAACCCCCAGCTCTTTTTGCCGCAACCACACTTTGTCGGCGCGCTGCTCGACCGCGTTCCAAAACAGGGCGGGCACCGTTTCGCCGGGCAGAACCGTGTCTGGTCGGCCTTGCAAATGATGAAGGTTCCACAAGTTGCTCATGCTCAGCGCCAGGTTTTCTTTTTCTTCCAGCGTCGCTCCGTGCGCACGCCCTCTTCTTTGATGCCCAAGTAAAACTCTCGAATATCTTCTTTTTCGCGCAGGCGCTCGCAGGTGTCTTGCATCACGATGCGCCCGTTCTCCAAAACGTAGCCGCGGTCGGCGGCGTTCAAGGCCATGTTGGCATTTTGTTCCACCAACAATATCGTGGTGCCGCGTTCGCGATTGATGCGCACCACAATCTCGAAAATTTCCTTGGTCAATTTGGGGCTCAGCCCCAAGCTGGGTTCGTCCAGCAAAATCAAATCGGGTTGCGCCATCAAGGCCCGTGACAGGGCGAGCATTTGTTGCTGGCCCCCAGACAGCAAACCGGCATCTTGGTCGGCGCGTTCTTTCAAGATGGGGAAGTATTGGTACACCTGGGCCATGTCACGCTCGACGCCGTCGCGGTCATCCCGCGTGTAGGCGCCCATCACCAAGTTATCGCGCACACTGAGCAGCGGAAACACTTCGCGCCCCTCCGGCACATGCGACAGACCGCGCCGGACAATCTCGGCTGGGTCTTTGGCCGTGATATCGGCATCCTTGAACGACACATTGCCTTTGCGCGGATCGATGATGCCGGAGATGGTTTTCAAGATGGTGGTTTTGCCCGCGCCGTTCGATCCCAAGACCGTGACGATTTCGCCCGCATGCACGTCCAAACTCACGCCGCGGATGGCTTTGATGGGGCCATAGCTGCTTTCCACATTGAGCAGTTGCAACAAAGGTGTGGTGCTGGCACTCATGGGGTGTTCCGCCGCAAATGGCTGACATCGTCGGCACTGCCCAAATAGGCCTCCACCACACGCGGGTGGCTTTGCACCTCAGACGGGCTGCCCAAAGCCAGCACCTGACCTTGGTTCATGGCCAAGACCCGGTCCGACACCATGCTGACCAAGCGCATATCGTGCTCGACCATCAAAATGGTCACGCCCAACTCTTGTTGGATATCGCGAATCCAAAACGCCATGTCGTCGGTTTCTTCGGTGTTCAGCCCGGACGAAGGCTCGTCGAGCAAGAGCAGTTTTGGGTCGGTGCACAGTGCGCGTGCCAATTCGACCACTTTGCGCACGCCATAGGGCAGGCCCGCCACCAAGGCGTCGCGGTGGTGTTGCAAATCCAGCAACTCGATGACCTGTTCGGCATACGCCCGGAATGCGCGTTCACTGCGCCGCACCGCTGGCGTGAACAACAGGTTTTGCCAAAAGCCGGTTTGTTGATGGACATGCCGGCCAATGAGCAGGTTTTGCAACACGCTGGCGTGCTCGAACAGTTCAATGTTTTGAAACGTGCGTGCAATGCCCAGTTGGGCCATGCTGTGGGGTGGGCGCTGGGTCAAGTTCACCACGCCCTGCGGGCCGTGCCAGGTGATGTGGCCGTGCGTGGGGTTGTAAATGCGGCTGATCAAGTTGAAGACGGTGGTTTTGCCCGCACCGTTGGGGCCAATCAAGGTGAACACCTCGCCTTGGCGCACATCGAAGTTGACTTCATGGACCGCCCGCACGCCGCCAAATTGGACGCTCAGATCATGGGCTTGGAGCAAGGTGTCGCTCATGGTCAACGCACGCGTTCAGATTTTTGGAATGTTTTTTGCCGCTTGAACAAGCCACGGCGGTAAAACGGAAACACCTGGAGGTAGGTGCGCACCTTGAGCCATCGCCCGTACAGCCCCATCGGCTCAAACAGCACAAATGCGATCAGCACCAGGCCATAGACCAAGGATTGCAAGCCTGGGGCCAAGGCAATCGCGTCAGGCAAGCTGTCTTTGGTCAAGGAGATCAACTGGGGCAAGACAATCAAAAACAAAGCCCCTAAAAAAGCGCCATGCACCGAACCCAAACCGCCCACCACAATCATCAGCAGCAAGTCGATGGACTGCAGCACACTGAACTGATCGGGCGAAATGAACTGCATCTTGTGCCCGTACAAGGCGCCACCCAAACCGGCCAAGGCCGCTGAGACGGCAAAGGACAAGGTTTTGTAATAAGCCAGATGGATGCCCATGCTTTGGGCCGATATTTCAGAGTCGCGAATGGCCACAAAAGCGCGCCCCGTGGGTGAGCGCAGCAAATTCAGAACCCCCAGGGTGCTGATCACGGCCAGTACCAGGCATAAAAAATAAAAGCCTTCTGCGCTGTTGACGGTATGGCCCCACAAGTTGGGTGCTTTGAGGTGGATACCCGCGTTGCCACCGGTCACGCTTTCCCAACGCGCCAGAACCTCTTCGACAATGAACCCAAAGGACAAGGTGGCAATCCCTAGGTAAATGCCCTTGATGCGCAAAGCAGGCAAGCCCACCAGCACACCCACGGCGGCGGACAAGCCGGTCGCGCAGATCAGCGCAGGGACAAAAGACATGCCCGCTTGCGTGCAAACGGCTTGGGTATAGGCGCCCACCCCCAAAAAGGCCGCATGCCCGATGGAAAACAAACCCGTGAAGCCTGCCAGCAGCATCAGCCCCAAACCCACAATGCCATAGATCAGCACAAAGGTCAGCTGGGCGAGCCAATATTCGTCCAGCAGCACGGGCGACAGCACCAGCAAGAGCAGCAACAACCCATACCAAAACACATGGCCACTGTGTTTGGCCAGCTGGATGTCTTGGTTGTAATGGGTCTTGAAGATAAAGCGCACGGCATCACACCTTTTTGCGGGTGACTTGACCAAACAAGCCATTGGGCATGACCATGAGCATCAGCAACACCACGATGTAGGCCGCTGTGTCCTTGAAGCCGTCGGGCAGGTAAAAGCCAGACAAGGACTCCACCACCCCAATCACCAAGCCGCCCACAATGGCGCCGGGCAAACTGCCAAATCCGCCCACCACCGCTGCGGGGAAAGCTTTGAGGCCGATGAACCCCATGTTGGCGTGCACAAAGGTGATGGGTGCTAGCAACAAGCCCGCCACCGCTGCCACCGTGGCGGCCAGGGCCCACACCAAGCTGTTGAGGCGTTTGACAGGGATGCCCATGTAATACGCGGCCAGTTGATTTTGCGACATGGCCTGCATCGCAATGCCCAGCTTGCTGTACTTGAACAACAGGAACAAGGCCAGGCACAGCAATGCGGTGACGAAAACCACGACCGCTTGCTCGGCATTGATCATCAATCCCCCCCACTGGAAGGTTTGGTCTTTGTACGGCACGGCCAAGACATGGGTGTCGGTGCCAATGCCGGGGATCATGGTGACCAAGCCACGCAAGACATAACCAATGCCAATGGTCAGCATCACCACGGAAAAAGCTGGCTGACCCAAGATGGGGTTGATCACGGCGCGCTCAATCACATAGCCCGTGGCGGCCATGGCCCCCATGCTGGCCAGAACCGCAACCCAAAACGGGTATCCCCAAAACCCCATCACCAACAGGCCAAAGAAGGCCCCGAGCATCATCAACTCGCCTTGGGCAAAGCTGACGGTCTCTGTGGCTTTGTAGATCAGCACAAAACCCAGCGCGATCAATCCATAAATGCAGCCTTGCGCGATGCCGCTGATGACCAGTTGAATAAATTGCACTTTGTATGTCTGCCCAAGAAATGGGGTGTTGCCAAGTCCGTAACTATGCCCAATTTCGGGGTGCAGCGGTCAGGGGGGAAACCCGAAACAAAGGTTTTTACCCCTGGTCTCAATGATGCGAGCAAGGTTGTTGTTGCCAACGACCTCAAGCCAAGGGGGATGGGGCGGCGATGGGGCAAGGCTTGCCCTGGTCATCAATGGCCACATAAGTCAAATTGGCCTGCGTGACTTTGACATACCGCCCTTGCTGGCGCATGCGCTCGGCATACACCTCCACTTTGACCGTGATCGAAGTGCGCCCGATGCGCGCCACGCTGGCGAAAAAACTCAAAATGTCGCCCACCCGCACAGGTTGTTTGAACACAAACTCATTCACCGCCACCGTGGCGATGCGGCCTTGCACCAAACGGGCCGGCAGCACCGCACCGGCCAAGTCGACCTGCGCCATGACCCAGCCGCCAAAAATATCGCCATTGGCATTGCAGTCGGCCGGCATGGGAATCACTTTGAGCACCAACTCCTGATCGGTGGGCAAAAGCACGGCTGCGTGGGGCGGGGTTTGAGACATGGGCACAATCGGCAAAAACAACATTGTCTTGCATGCGCCACCACGCCTCCCCTGAACTCCCCCATGACCCCCAAGCCCCACGCGGCGACTGGACCACGCTGCGGCGTTTGCTGCCCTATTTGTGGCATTACAAATGGCGCGTGGTGGCCGCATTGGCCTTCATGGTGGCTGCGAAGTTGGCCAATGTGGGCGTGCCGGTATTGCTCAAGCACCTGATCGACGCGATGACGCCCAACCTGGCCCAACCCCAGACATTGTTGGTGGTCCCCGTGGCCTTGTTGATGGTCTATGGCGTGTTGCGGCTGTCGGTGTCGGCCTTCACCGAATTGCGAGAGCTGGTGTTTGCCAAGGCGACCCAAGGCGCGGCACGCCAAATTGCCTTGGAAACTTTCCAACATTTGCACAGCCTGAGCCTGCGTTTTCACCTGGAGCGGCAAACCGGTGGCATGACGCGCGACATCGAGCGTGGTGTGCGCGGGATTGAATCGCTGATTTCATATTCTTTGTACAGCATCGTTCCCACCTTGATCGAAGTGGTGTTGGTGTTGTCCATCTTGGGTTGGGCATTTGATGTGTGGTTCGCCCTGATCACCTTGGCCGCGTTGGTGGTTTATATTGTCTTTACCGTGTATGTGACCGAGTGGCGCACCCAGTTTCGCCGCGAAGCCAATGAGTTTGATTCGGCAGCCCACACCAAGGCCGTGGACTCCTTGCTCAATTACGAAACGGTCAAGTACTTCAACAACGAGGGTTTTGAAGCCCAGCGGTATGACCGCAGCTTGGACCAATTGCGCCGCGCCAGATTAAAGGCGCAAACCAGCCTGAGCCTGCTCAACACCGGGCAGCAGTTGATCATTGCGGTGGCGCTGATTGCCATGTTGTGGCGCGCCACCCAAGGCGTGGTCGAGGGCCGCATGACTTTGGGTGACTTGGTGATGGTCAATGCCTTCATGATCCAGCTCTATATCCCCTTGAACTTTTTGGGCATGATCTACCGCGAAATCAAACAAAGCCTGACCGATTTGGATCGGATGTTTCGGTTGTTGGAGAAAGAGCGCGAGGTGGATGACCAAGCTGGGGCGCCTGATTTGAACCTGGCCGGATCACCCACGGTGCGGTTTGAAAATGTTCGCTTTGCCTACGAAGCGGATCGACCCATCTTGCAAGGCCTGAGCTTTGAGATACCCGCAGGCAAAACCGTGGCCGTGGTGGGCTCCTCGGGTGCGGGCAAGTCCACCTTGGCGCGCTTGATGTACCGGTTTTACGATGTGCCCACAGACCAGGCGTCAAGCGGGCGCATCACCATTGATGGCCAAGACATCCGCAGCGTCACCCAATCGAGTCTGCGCCGCGCCATTGGCATCGTCCCCCAAGACACGGTGTTGTTCAACGACACCGTGGCCTACAACATTGCTTACGGACGCCCTGGCTCCACCCAGGCTGAGGTGGAAGAGGCGGCGCGCCAAGCCCGCATCCATGGCTTCATTGCCTCGACCCCCAAGGGCTACCAAACCATGGTGGGCGAGCGTGGGCTCAAGCTATCCGGCGGCGAAAAGCAGCGCGTGGCCATTGCCCGTACCTTGCTTAA
>Ga0209768_10000937_pt1 | contig 18927 bp, 14 predicted proteins | sample LauGreSBDMM110SD_3_FD_187564 | JGI IMG/M metagenome (GOLD analysis project Ga0209768, IMG submission 187564) | Freshwater lake microbial communities from Lake Michigan, USA - Sp13.BD.MM110.SD (SPAdes) (version 2) | ecosystem: Environmental > Aquatic > Freshwater > Lake | place: Lake Michigan... | reverse complement strand
GGGAATTGCCGAAAGGCAAGGTAGGGCCTTTAGCTCAGTTGGTAGAGCAACGGACTTTTAATCCGTGGGTCGACGGTTCGAGCCCGTCAGGGCCCACCATAAGTAATTCACTCGAAAGAATTGCGATCAGGCATGAATTCAAGAAAGTGCGTTTGGAATAGTGCGCGCCTTTTTGATGAATATAAATCCACTGCCAATCGATTGGCAGTGGATGCTTTTTAAGTAATCAATTTTTTTACTTGCCAAAGGCTTGTTTTCACGGCTCCAAACCCGCGGTCTTAATTGACCAGTAATGAGACTGCATCACAAACCCTATTAACGTCACCGATTGTTAATTTCGTGTGAAGCGGAAGTGAGATACCGTTCTTCGCCCACAAATGTGACATTGGAAATTTTTCCTTTCCACTCGGATCTGCGTAAGGCGGCAGTTCATATATTGGGATAAAGACAGGTCTACTTTCAATTCCATCTTCAGATAATTTCTCCATAATGAAATCGCGGTTGTGTGATGAAGACTTATTGATAAAAATATTTCGTAGCCAAGGTACACTACCCATAGAATTTGCTGACGGCGCTAATTGAACTTGCATCGTTGAGAATCTTTTTAGATACTCTGCATTTATGAGCCGTCTACGGCCGAGCATCTCGTCAATTCGCTTTACTTGTGCGCACCCAAGAGCAGCTGCAAGATTTGTCATGCGATAGTTGTAGCCAATAATTGGAAACCAGTATCTCCGCATAGGGTCCATACCTTGCCCCCTGAGAATTTTCATTTTGTTATGGAGAATTTCATCATTCGTAGCAACAAGACCGCCCTCGCCAGTTGAAATAATCTTGTTTCCATAAAAACTAAAGACTGAAATATCGCCAAAGGAGCCAACCATCTTTCCATCAATAGAGGCTCCGTGAGCCTCGGCACAATCTTCAATCAAGAATAAATTCTTTTCTCTGCAAATTTTTAATAATGGATGCAAGTCAGCAGGAACACCATACAAGTGAACAGCAACTACCGCTTTTGTTCTTGAAGTGATTGCACCTGCCACCATTTCTGGATCAATATTTAAATCACCGGGGGTAATGTCTACAAGTACTGGCGTAGCTCCCACATATCGGACGGCATTTGCAACGGCAACATAGGTTACCGCTGGAATTATTACCTCATCGCCTGTTGAAATGCCTAACGCAATCATGGCTAGATGTAAAGCGGTAGTTCCATTGGTCGTGGAGAGTGCAAAATTTACACCCAAATAATTTTTCATTTCAGATTCGAAAAGTTCGATATATTTTCCTGTGCTTGAAATCCAACCTGATTCAAATGCGTCAAGTAGGTATTCTTTTTCCAAATTCCCTAAATCAGGTTCGGCTAAGGCGATGTCGTGATTCATCTTCAGGCCTCTCTCGCAGGGTTTCCAAATACACGAATGCCTGGTGCGACATCTCTTACAACAACGGCACCAGCACCAACTATGGACTTTGCGCCAATGTTGCCACCGGGGTAGATATTTGCCCCTAAACCAATTTGCGCTAGTTCACCGACATAAACATTTCCACCAAGAATGACACCAACACTAACATGCACGAAATCTCCAATCTTACAATCATGCTCAATGACCGAGTTGGAATTTAGAATGGTACCCTTACCTATTTTGGCATTTGCACCAATGATGCTTCCTGGCAACGCAACACTTCCTAGATCGATGCTTGATGTTGGAGATATAACAACAGATGGATGAACTAGTGCTGGAGCCAATAATCCACCTTTATCAAGATACCTCTGAATCAATGCTGCGCGTATTTCATTGTTACCTACAGCAACAATGAAATATTTTCCACTAATTGAAATTTCATCTTCGATTACAGAATCAATTCCTCGGTAGGATATTCCTGTTTTAGATTTATCTAACATTGCAATTGGTTTGTGGCCTAAATCAAAAAGTAGATCAATTACTACATGTGCGTGCATCCCAGCACCTATCACTGCAACTTTAGAACTCAAATTAAAACCCTGCCTAGCTAACTAATCTAATGAGATGTTACTAATCGTAATACTGCGAATTGCTAAACCAAGGTTTCGTGAATCGTTTATAGGTTTTGTCGGCTTAGGTATTTGAAGTTTTAGTGTCTTACAATTTTCCGCAGATTCGCAATTAATTGAGTATTCAATCAAATCCAAACTCTTGATCCGAAAAGTGGAGCTCTTTGAACCGGCAGAAATTTTTACTTTTTTCCCAAGATTTTTTCCGATTGATGAAGTTAAAATCCTTAAGTTAAATTTTCGTGGTAATTCAACAAGGAACTCTATTTCTAGTTGAGATTCTAAAGTCCACCTTCCAAAACTCTCTGGCCAGGAGATCCCCTTAATTCTTCGAATGAACCACGGAGTAGGTTGACTATCCATGAAATTTATCTCATAACGATCCTTAATTAGGTTTATAGCATCTTGATGCTGAAATACAATTTCAGCATCAAGATGCTTATGGAAATTTTCACCAGGAAACGCCGAAACAGGCCTAGTAAAGTCAGAATGAGTCAACGAATTTAATGTCGTCGTATTTAGCGCTTCTGGAAAGCTCGTTTTCCAAGTCTCGATACAGTTTGAAATTTTGAATTTCTCCGCAAGTGCTTTCTGATCTTCAATTATTAGCTGACTCAGATCCGTATCCCCGTTTTGAATGCGATGAATGATACTTTTAGCCTCTTCCCATGAGTTAACTTTTCCAAATTTAACTTCAGGTGTTAATCGACCTAGTAATGAGTCTCCATGATAAATTACAGGACACCCAATTATGCTTGCCTCTATTGGTGAATATAGAGTTGAGCGAAGCTCCTCAGAAGGAGAGTAGAAGAGCGAACATTCCTGGAAAAGTCGAATTAGTTCCTGGTCAGTTGGGCGGAAAAGCACATTTGGATCACCATCAGAAGGGTCACTCGAATCAACAACAAGATAAGGATTACTCCCGATCGCTTTTTTGAAACTCTCATGTTGGCGTCCATAGTATTCACTCGAATTGCGATTTGAACAGAGAAAAAGTGCCTTATTGGATTTACCGTTATGAGTATTGGCAAAATTCCAAAATTCCTCAGGCATCGTAATTGGAAGATAAATTGAATTGCGGGCTAACCAATCTGGTTCATTTTCAGTAATTTGTGAATATCCAAGTGCAAGAATTAAGTCGTTTTGACGCAAATCAAAAATCTGCTTTAACCATTGGCCCCCATTATCGAGTACAAATTGTGAGTAGGAAAAATCATTTTGAAGACCATAAACCCTAAATAGAATTTTTCCTTGGAATTTTGAGGCGGCCTCTGAGATTAGAACTGGCCAATGAATCACAAAAATAATATCAAAATACTCATTAATTATTCTTGCTAATATTGGCGACCAGTCACCTTCAAAGAAATTGTGTTTATTTAGTTCATTGAGAACTTCTGGTGGCAGTGATAAATCTGAATCAAATTCATAAGATGTGTCCCCGCTTCTGAATCCGGATTTAGGTAATATTTTTGGCACAAAAACTTCATAACCAAGTGATCTAAGAATTGAAACTTCAGATTTCATAAGTGTTTTATGATTAACAGCCCATAGGACCCTTTTTTTGAATTTTTCCAAATTTCCTACTTGTGAATCCATAACTCTAACTAGAGTCATTGATTCCACTTTATACTCAAATTTTGTGTACATGCGGCCTGATGGACTGTGTACAGCAGGCCTAGAGAATTGTTTTATTCGATAGATAATGAAATCTTCTAATAATTAGACGGATTGCTATCATAAGTTCTTTTTGTGATCCTTTGGCCGAGTGTGCGAGCCCGTCAGGGCCTACCAGTAAAATGTGTTTGATGGTGAGGGTCTCTTTTGTTTTTGAGATTTTTCAGGCTGATTAAATTTGTGAATGTTGAGTAAAACCCCTTTGCGTCTCCGGAAGTTTTCGTAACGAGAACCGATACGTGCCAATGAAGTTCTTTAATCTTTCTCGTGATATTGGCCAAATGCTCTCAAAGCTTGAACCACTGAAGCATGACCTAAAACTTTTTTACACAGTTGTAATCGGCGCACCGTTGGTTATTAACCATGCGGCATATTCGCTTTGTATCTCATGTTAGCAATCGAAATGCTGACCGCTCGACGGCTCCTTGATGAGGCAAATTCAGGTTTGTATGCCGCAGGTAATTTGGTCGCAAAGATAGTATTTTTTCTGTCATCTCTTATTGGTCTATTCTCGTACCAAAGTTTGGCTTGGTATATCTGCAAAAACCAAAACCATTGTTGACTCATTAACCATCGCAATCGGATTCACGTATGCTGTAGTCGTTTTAATTTTTGGAAAACAGGGATTATCAGCCCTAATTAGTAACTTCGTCATTTCACCTGCAGAGTGTTACTCTTTGCATGGTCTGTGGCAGCTATCTGGATTTTTTTCAACGTGCGGTGAGTGAAAACGCACTCTTCAAGGCCTACTTCCGCACTGTTATTACAACAATTTTTGGTCTGGCAGTACCAATTTCCGCATTGATTTTGTGAATTCACTTTCTTCACATTTCTTAGTATTTAAGATATGGGTCAACTAAGACAAAGTTACTGGAATAGAGAAAATTTTTGGTCTGTTTAAATAGGCGAAACCTTGCGCTGGAATGCTTCTAACTTGGGTTAATCAGAGAGCGTAAGCAAAACATTCGAACTTGGCAAGGTTTCCATGTTTCCAGTCAAATTGCATAGTTCTATCGCGATACCAATTTCCACTACAACATCAGCCGATAAAAGTATTTCTTCGTTAGAGTCCGATAGTTTTTCGCAAAGCAAAGATTGATGCATTTCAGAAAGCACATAGTCTGCGGGGCCAGAATAGGTATTTATCGAAATTGCATTGAGTTGTTGCGCTTGATAATGCCCACCAAGCGCGAGGATTAAGGGCTTTGAGCCATCTCTCTCTTCAATAAACTCAAGGTCCTTACTCAAACTAATCGTTTCTCCATTTCGCGGCCAGTCCGCTCTTTGGAGGTAGTCATCGCGAGGAAGTAGTCTATGAAGCTGGTCACTCGTATTAGGACCTTGCATGACGGATGAAACGCTAAACGCAAATAAGTAAGTGACAGCAAAGTTTGAGATAAGAAATTTGCGGTTAACTCTCTCCTCAGAACGCCATTCATTTATTAAGGCTTCAGCCATTACCACCAATATAGGTGCACAAAAAATGAAGAATATTTGAAGTTGTGTAGGAACCATTGACCTTCCTACGTAGTAACCAAAGCTCCCAAGACCAGCAATCCCGTAGTACCCAACAAGAACACTCCTGCTTAGATTGAAAGAGGAATCTTTGGACATTGCTGAAGCAGTGCCAACTATGGCGCCTGAACTAAGAACAACTAGTACCAAAACAAATAGCCCAAAAATAGGCATTGGGGCCGCACCAAACCCATTCCCAAACGCCAGCGTGAAAAGACTCCACAGGGCAAACTTAGGAAATTGGTAATCCAAAATCAGATATAAAATCAAGACAGAGGTGAGAGAACCAGCCAAAATAAAGAGTAGGTTTTTCCACCCTTTCCCCCTCAAGATAAGGATCGAAAAGAAGATGGCAGATATTGCTGCCGGAATTCCGAACTCAAAATTATTGAAAATTGCAAGGACGAGAATTATGCCTAAAAAAAATGCCCGCGTATGTAGTTTTTTCCGTCGCCTAGTTAACGAAATCAACATGGCTCCAATCATTACTATCGGAAGCGTTCTCAGTGGCACAGCCGAGAACATTCCCGTGATCGATGTGTTGTCGAGTGGGCTTGGCGCAGTTGTTAGAGTTATGGGAATCACTACAATGACGCAAAGCCAGCCCAACTGAGGTGAAATTACCTTCTTGCAACTAATTATTAGAATCAGAAACGTTAATATGGTCAATAAAGATAAATAAAGTGTCGTAACAATTGGAAAATTAGCGCCGGCGATATTGGCCAAAGGCTGGATTGGAAAACCAAACAAGGACGAGTATTGGGCTGCATAGTCTATTAGTGGAATTGAACCATTGGCAGGTGCAACTAAATCATTCATCGCATAGGTCGAGTGCACGCCATCCATCAATCCCCAAACTGGTGAAATCAATAGTGGCAGGTACCAGATAACCTGCAATACCATGATCAAATAAAGGACTGATTTTAATGATCTGCCTTTAAGGAACCTTTTTTGAGAAGCGCGACTTTGTAAATGATAAACAGCAAATACAAGTGCCATTGCAACAAATCCTTGCCTCAAGCCAAAGCCGTACCAGTGAGCAGGCTCACTGCCAGGAATTGGTGCCATCAAAACTGAAGAAGCAAACAATATCAAACTAGCAACTATTGGGTAAACGTTATTAGTTTGAAATATTCTGACTATTTTAAAAAGTTTGACGTTATTGAAGCGAGACTTATCTCTTCTTTTAAGAAGAAACATTTGCGTAAACGTATATCCAAGAACAGAAAGCCACACGAGTCTATCCAAATTCTCAAGCCCATCGACTCCATCGATATTGAACAGCCTCGTAAAAAAGAGTCTTAAGAGGCTAATTGCAAACAAGAAATATAAAATGCGTGAGATTGTTCGAGCCCACGTTGCTAACTCCAAGCTACCGTCTTTTCTCATCACTTATCCTCTTTGCTAATTGTGGCCCTGATCTCATGCGAACATTCGCACGTGGTTGAGGAAACCACTGCTTTATCCCCAGAGCTATGGGTACCTGCTTTGTGTCCACCTATTTTCAACCTTAAATTTTTTGCTCAAAATCGTTGCCAAACATCGTGAGTGCTGAGGCGATAGACATGTGCATATCTAGTTAGTGATATGTCTCAAGTTTGGCAAAAATACCATACAAGCTTTTCGTTGTCCATAAAGGCTCGATCTCGAAGTAGTCTCTCGCGATCTGACTCAGTATTCACCAGATAGTAAAGTTCATCGTTCCGCACAGAAAATCTCCAGTATTCACGTGTGATGTGATTTACGTTAATGAAATAGTCACGCTCTGTCCGCGTCGTCACACAGTTCGCTTTGCGATAATTGCCGATTTTCTGTCATTCACTACTGCGTAAAGACGTCTTTCATTTGCGTTTACAGTACCTGCAAACTTCAAGTTTCCACTCAACATCCAACCAAAGTCTTCCTGCAGAAACTACACGTAGCCTCTGCTCACTAAACCTCAGAAGAGGATCTATCGATGTGCACAAATAAGCGTTTTGGTTGAGGTTTGTTGGCTTTTTGATTTTATATTCGTTGTTAATTGGCAAAATTTTGAAAATGGTGCTCACCGCATGCGTTAGTATGTGTTCATGCAGTCTGGGCAAGAAATGAACTTAAATTACTACAAAAAGAGACTACTTCGCATGCACTACGAAAGTGGAGTTGGTCACGTAGGAGGAAATCTCTCAGCTATCGACTCCATGATTATAATTTTCAAAAAATTTCTTAATCAAGGTGATGACTTTATACTCTCTAAGGGACATTCGGCCGGGGCTCTGTATGTAGCTCTTTGGTCTAGAGGTCAGTTAAGTGACGAGGACCTATCAACATTTCATAAAGATGACACAAAGCTGCCGGGGCACCCACCTGCAAAAGGGCTTGAGTCAGTTTTGTTTAGCACTGGGAGTTTAGGACATGGACTTTCTTTAGCCGCAGGGGCTGCGGTTGCCAATAAGTTGCGATCGATATCGTCACGTGTATTTTGCTTTATGTCGGATGGGGAATGGCAAGAGGGGTCAACTTGGGAAGCATTAATATTTGCTTGTCATCATAAATTGAACAATTTAACGGTACTCATTGACCATAATGGTCTTCAAGGTTTTGGAAGCACTTCTGATGTTGCTTCCATGAATCCTCTCGAGCTCAAACTTGCTGGCTTTGAGATTGATTTGTCAGTAGTGGATGGACATGTCCCACAAGATATAGAGTCGGCTCTACATCGGAAAGGTACAGACAAAGTAAGAGTAATAATTTTGAAAACTACTAAGGCAAATGGGATTCCTTCACTAGCGGATAAAATGGAGTCGCACTATCTGCCACTAAGCAAAGAACAGTACGAATCAGCTATGTTGGAGTTAGATAAATAATGCGCGAAGAATTGTGTGAAGCCCTATTAAATCGATCAAAATCCAAGGAATTTGTTTTTTTGACTGGTGATCTTGGTTACAACGCCCTTGAGCCTTTACAAAAAACACTTGGAGATAGGTTCATTAATGCCGGGATATCCGAACAAAACATGGTCTCTGTGGCAGCCGCGCTGGCTCGAAAGAATTTTGAAGTCTGGGTTTATAGCATTGCACCATTTCTATACGCGAGAGCCTATGAGCAAATAAGAAATGACATAGTTTTCCATGATCTTCCAGTTAATTTAATTGGCAATGGTGGCGGTTATGGATATGGCGTGATGGGTCCGACTCATCACGCCATTGAAGACTATGGCTCATTATTGAATTTTGAATCGTTTGAAGCATACATTCCGGCGGCAGCAAAAGATATAGATGTCGTCATCTCTTTAGCGGGTGCCTCGCCAAACCCAACATATGTTCGCCTCGGTAAAAGTGAATTTTCTTCGGAAAATCTGATTTCGGAATTTAGCGCTTGGCGATCCCTAACAGTCGGGGAGGGCCCTGTAATTTTGTCAGTTGGCCCGCTTTCCGGCTTGTATGTTTCAGAATTTATGAGAATGGAAACTAAAGACAGGCCAAATTTGTGGGTCATCTCTAAATTGCCGATAGTTCAGCATGAAGTTCCGAATGAACTCTTAAATCAGATCAGAAAATCTGGAAAATTAGTTATCGTTGAAGAACATGTTAAGAATAGCGGCATAGGTTTTTCCGTCCTATCTATTCTCAACAAAAACCAACTTGGCTCTATTGAGGTAGTCCATTTGAGTGCGACTAAACATGTTTATAGCACGTACGGCTCGCAAGAATTTTTGCGAGGCAAGTCGAGATTGGACTTGGAAGGCGTACTTAGCTCCATTGGTTTTTCAAATGATTAAATTGGAATTACACATTAAGTCATTAAAAGGACCAATATTGGTTACAGGTGCTTCAGGTTTTGTTGGTGCTAATTTATTAATAGAGCTCCTAAAAGTAAGAAAAGATGTTTTCGCTGCAATTCATCAAGTTCCTAATTGGCGACTGAAGGATGTTAACGAAGACCACCTGTTTAAAGTCGATTTTAATGATTTTTCAGCCGTCAAAAATATGATTGCAGAACTGCAGCCTCAAACAATTTTTGACTGCGCAGCATTCGGAGCATACGCCCATGAATCAAATAGTGACTTGATTTATCAAACAAATTTTTTGGCGAAAATGAACTTTATTAAGAACCTAGAGGAATTGAAAGTAACTGCCTACGTTCATGCTGGAAGTTCATCGGAATATGGAACAAATAGTAGTGCTCCAAGCGAGGTTGGCCCGTTCCTTCCTAACAGTGATTATGCAGTTTCAAAGTTAGCAATTTCAAAATATCTTTCCTTCGCAGGAAAGCATCGGAATTTTCCTTGCGTAAACCTGAGACTATATTCTGTTTACGGGCGGTACGAGGACACTTCTCGCTTGATTCCAAAACTTGTATCTCTGGCGCTTACTGGTGAGTACCCACCATTCGTTGATCCAGAGGTTTCACGCGACTTCGTTTACATAGATGACGTTGTTGGTGCATTTGTTCTTTCTGCATCACAAATGAATCCAGAAATATATGGTGAGAGCTTTAACATTGGCACCGGAGTAAGGACGACGATTAGTGACTTAGCCGCGTTAGCTAAAAAAGTTTTTAAGTTAGACAAATCAGCTCAATTCCAAACTATGCCTAATCGGCAATGGGATACGAGTGAATGGTTTGCAGATTCACAAAAAACTTATAATACTTTTGGCTGGAAAGCTGGCGTCAATTTAGCTGATGGTCTTCTTCTAACTGCAAAATGGATTGAAACTTTAGCACCTGAGGATTTCGTACACACTACAAATTTGAATTCTATAACAAAAAGTAGAAGCATAACTGCGATCGTGGCCTGTTATAAAGATGAACTGGCAATTCCCATTATGCACCAAAGGCTTACCTCAACTTTTCAAAAGCTAGGCATAGATTATGAAATAATTCTTGTAAACGACGGTAGCCCTGATGAAACACTTCAGGTGATTGAACAGATTAGTTCTATCGACCACCGAGTTCTTGGAATAACTCATTCGAGAAATTTTGGTTCCCAGATGGCATTCAGAAGTGGAATGGAAATGTCGACGAAAGATGCCGTTGTACTGCTCGATGGTGATCTCCAGGATCCACCAGAATTAATTGAAGAATTTTATAAAAAATGGATTGCTGGTTATGAAATTGTTTATGGGTCACGAGTTAAGCGAGAGATGCCGAGATATTTGGAATTCCTATATAGAAGTTTTTATAGAATTTTTTCAAAATTAAGTTATGTGGAAATTCCCTTGAATGCAGGTGATTTTTCACTAATTGATAAACGAGCGATGCAATGGATTTTAAATTCCCCTGAGCGCGATTTATTCATGCGTGGGATTAGAGCATATGTTGGGTTTAATCAAACGGGCGTACCGTATGTACGGCCCGAAAGAATGTTCGGAAAGTCAACAAATAATTTTATTAAGAATCTTGAATGGGCAAAGAAAGGAATATTCTCCTTCAGTAACGTGCCTTTAAATATTCTGACATCATTCGGATTGTTGGCATTATTGAGCTCCATAGGCCTAGCAATAATTTCCACCATACTTCGGATCGTGAATCCTGCGATTGCCCCGCAAGGGGTGACAACTTTGTTAATACTCATCTTATTTTTTGGCTCAGTAAATATTTTTGCCATTGGGCTGGTTGGTGAGTACGTTGGCAAGATCATGATAGAAGTGAAACATAGGCCAAGACTTATAAGATCTGCCCTTACTAGAAACGGTATAACAGTCACTGATATCCCCGACGGGAAAGTAATTTACCGAAATACTTGAGGGGCTTGAATTTTGTGAGCCCCAGGCGAATTATTAAACTTGTTAAACCGACAACAATAATGCCCGAAGATTCTTCAATTTCGAAACGTTGCACATTGCGAAACCTGAGATTCTTGCGTTAGATTACAGCAATGAGCGCAAAGACTTTTTGGCCAAAATTAAGATTGTCCCTGTTTTTCGCGCTTGTACTGGCCACATTAATGTCGCTACTTGTTTCCTATAAAATATTGATCGAAAACTTTTTAAAGCAGATTTCTTCGAGTTATGGCCTCAGTGATGAGGGGTTTTTACTTGGAATGCTAAGAACACGCAGCCAAGGAAATACAGAAAACTACATTTGGCCGTTCGCTGAAGTTCTCCGCATACTTTTTGAAATTTCCGGTGGAAACATTTTGCTCTATAGGTTAATAGGGATAATTATTATTGCAACGCTTTTTTGTTACCTTATTTCTTTGACGATGAAAGCAAATTTAGATAAATTCATTCTTGCTTTAGTCGCTACACTCATTTTCACCCTATTTGTGACATTTCCAACACCTTACAGCTTTCTCTTAATCACACCCGGATACCAGTGGATCGTGATTGTAAGTTCGACGTTTATAACGTTGCTTATGATAATCAGGAAAAATCTACTATCTTTCAATCAAATAGAAATAATTTTTATAAATTTTTTGGTAGTCGGTTCAATTTTGGCGAGACCAACCAGTGGTTTAGTCATTTTAGCGTTACTTGGAATCTACTCTGCACCTCAGATGAAGTATTTTTTAATGCGGTTCTTGCTACCACAATTTTTTGTATGGGCAACAGTGTTTTTTCTAAACATTTTGAACCTCAGAGGCAGATTCAGCGAGCTATATATAATGACTCAGGTGGTTGACCCAAATGGCTACAACTTACTGAATGAAATCATTGATATTGGAGTGCCTTTTTTGTTTTGCGCTGCAGCCATTAATTTGGGTTTCTTAATTTCATTAAAGGTTGGAAGTACAACACCGCTTGAAAAATACCAAAAATATTGGCTCGGAGTCTCCATAGTCGCTGTCATGTGGTTGCTAACTTTAGAAGTATCGAAAAGTAAATTGATACTTTTTTTGGGTATTTACGCACTTTTGCTCGGGTGTCTTTCATTCGTTGTCTTTCAAAAAATTGAAATAGTACTCAAACTTCACCTCCTTAGCTTTTCTCCTTTCTTTTCACAATTTGGATCGAATATTTCTTCACTAGCAAACTCATTATATCTATTTCTAAGTCTAAGTATTTTTTTTGTTTCACTTTTAATCAATATAGAAAAAACTCGTGACTACACACAATTTAAGTTCAATGTGCAATTAGGAGTTATTTCTATTTTATTTTTGAATTCATTTATTTATGTTAATTACGTAAATGGAATAAATAATGCAACTTTTGAAAAGTCTGTCGGGGAATTTGCATCTACAAAAGCTCTTGCAGACGGTTTAATGTATAACGAGTCTAGACTTCAAAAACTTGATAGCTTCAAAAGCCAAGCAAATATTGTTGGGCGAAAGGTAACCGATTTATCTTTTTGGCATCCTGGATTAATTACATTTGCTGGCGGTTACCCTGATGGTTGGTACTTGGCAGACGACTATTTCATAGATTCGATCGATCGGCAATTCAGTTTCTTAATTGAGAGAAATAATCCCCGCATGTTCTCTAAAGATTCGTTAATATTATTGGAATCAGGTAATCCAGAAAAACCGAGTTCAATTTGCCTTCCAATTACAAAATATATTATAAATATCACTTTGAAGGAGACAATAATCAGGAATAAAGTAAACGTTCCTGTTCAGTTAATCACGACTTACGAATCGTCACCAGAGGATTCCACGTTGTATCCAAATTATGCTGTTTTGGTAAAGGTTTGTTAATTTTTCAAATAACTACTTGTTGTGAAGACATATATCCAAAATGGCGAGCAGCAAATGCATCAATGTGCTTTCGTGATCTATGCGAAAAAATCTGCTTCAATCACTTTGAAGATTGATCGCTCTGCCTACGCTAAGAGACTGACGAATTTGGCAGTGCTCAAGCAAATTTGCAATTAAATATCAAGTTGCATTGTCTTAATCAAGTTAATGGGCGAAATAGGGTTCAATTAGACCAAGCCTGCTAAGACAGGTGCCTCACTTCAGAGATAACCACTTTTTGCTAATTAGCCTCTGTCCTGTTTTATTTCTTTAAAGTTAAAATCTATCTCGACAAGTATTTACGGTAGCTCTAAATTTGGCGCCAGATTGAAAGTGGCTAAGGGTAATTGGGTATTTCAATTCGGTCTCAAGTTATGCTTTAAAGGTGATATGTCTGCGGAATTAATGTTGCAGGAACTAGAGTTGGGAAAATTTGCGTGCCGCCTAATGTAAATTCGCAGTTTTTTGTCCAAATAATAAGTATCAAAAACACCACCCGGAGTGAAAACCTAGAGTCACAATTAACTGAGCTTGGACTGAAGTTTCAAATTTCACCGGGAGTTGTACCGAATGAAATTGACTTTCATGCCGGTTTACTTCATTCCTCATTCGTAAGTAAGTTGCTTTGCCAGAGAAGTTTAAGTATCGGTGAAGTTGGATGCGCGTTAGCGCACAGAAATGCAATGCATAGCTTCCTGAATTCAAATCATAAATTCGGAATTATTCTTGAAGACGATACAGAGATTATTGATGATTTCAATTTTGAAATAATTATGAAACTTTTAGATTCAAATCTTTCAATAATCATTGCACTTGGATGGACTCCCGGCTTCGCAATTGCCAAAAATTCACAAGATATTCCAAAGGAAGAGCCAATTGAATTGATCACATCACAAACTGGCGCTTTTGCCTACGCTATCAATCGTCCAGCAGCAAAGTTGATGATTAGTAGTAACGAAAAGATTATTGATTTTACAGACTGGCCAATCTATACGGTGAATAAAGTAAAGTTTTACGCTATTAATTCTCATTCTCCCTGGGTAACTACAAACTATAATCCAGAGTTTTCAAACATTGGGACGAGGGAAATCTCAATCCCAAACAGTGACATCAAGATTTTGGTAGGCCGAATTAGGCTGGCAACTTCGTTACTGACATTGATGTTTTTGTCTAAAACAAATAAAATAAATGCTTCGCCAAAGCAGATTGTGCAGCGTCTCTTAATTCGAGACTTGTTTTATAAGTATGGGAAAACCCAGGTTGATGAAAATTCGACAAAGAATGAAGTTATACCTCCACCATTAAAGTTTAAAAGAATGTTAAGCCTATTGAGACTCATTTAAATTCCATGGTTGTCTTAACACAACTACGCTTTTTCTTAAAAAATCTCATAAAATCGTCGGGATTTATACTGCAAAACATGGGATTCGTAGAAAATCACATAAGAGCTGCAGCACGGCACTATCTTGCATCAATCAAGTAAACTGGTTCTCATGGTTTCTAATCACTACAACCCTTGGCCGTTAGGTCAGCTGCCTCTTGAGATGCAACGACCAGAGCCAGAACAAATTAGACAACGTGGGTACAAGTGGGACGACCCGAGAGACATAGTCGACATTTTTGAACAAAAACTAGCGGATTATGCGAATTCAAAATTTGCCGTCGTAACGGATGCTTGCACTAATGCAATGTTTCTAGCCCTCAAACTAAGAGAGGCTTCTGGGCCGATAGTTATTCCGGCGCAGACCTACGTTTCTGTGCCGATGCAAATCCACCACGCTGGCGCTCAACCGAAGTTTGAAGATATCGAATGGAGTGGGATCTACCAACTTGGGCAGACTGGTGTCTGGGACTCAGCTTCCAGGTTCACCAAAGACATGTACGTAGGAGACGGAGCCCTCCAATGCCTGTCCTTCCAGATCAAGAAGCGACTTCCTATCGGACGTGGCGGCGCTATTTTGACGAACGATCCCGAAGAATACGAAAAACTGAAATACATGACTTACGACGGCAGAGACCTAAAGTCTCGCTACAACAGCCCAACACACGTTATGGGACTGGGTTGGCACTATTACATGACTCCGGAAGACGCTGCCAGAGGAATACTGCTGATGGACATGATTCCAGAAGATAATGAAGACACAATGACGCACACACATTACCCAGATCTGCGCGATTGGCCCATTGTCAACAATCTGGCTTGAAACGGCAATAAGTAGTTGTGCCTAATAAGATTTGGTAATTGCGTTTGGAAAGTCAAGGACTAGGGGTGGGTGTCATTTCAGCAACAAATCGGGAGAAGATATTCGATCCTGAATCAGGGGAATTACTCCATGAAGTAATCCGTCCGTTATCTATTGGCTCAAGCATTACGACGGCCCGAAGAGAGGATTTTTCAGACCCTTCAGAATTTCTTCAAGCAGCGATCATTGAGATACCTCCCAACCATAGTTTCGCCCCGCACGTGCACCTAGAACGAGAGCGAACCTTTACAAACCTACGAGCGCAAGAGACCTGGGTTGTTATGTCGGGACGAGTCGAGGTCACGTTCTATACGGACAAGGGCGTCCTTATCTCAAAAGCGATTCTCGAGGCTGGTGACTTGTCAATTTCTTTCAAGGGTGGCCATGGGTATAAGACAATGACATCTGATGCGCTGGTCTATGAATTTAAGTCTGGTCCTTACGAGGGCCAAGAGATAGATAAAGCCTTCATAAAGATCGACTAAAGCCGCCTCGAAATGTAGGTGAAGTAACCAAGCAGGCGGTCTAAAAGACTGGGCTTACTAATTCCTGCTATCGAACCGTGCGTTGTTCGGAAATTGAGTTACCGCCGTCAACCACAATGACTTGCCCTGTTAAGTAGCTAGCCTCGCGACTGGCAAGGAAGCCAACGACTGCGGCAACTTCCTGCGGTGTGGCTGATCGGCCCATTGGAGTGCTGCCACCCTCACTACCTTCGCTGATGCTTTGGGAAGCAGTTTTTATCCAACCAGGGGCAACAGCATTTGCCGTTACTCCATGCTTTGCTTCATCAACTGCCAGTGATTTAGTGAGACCGACCATTGCTGCTTTAGTTGCGCCGTAGGCGACATCATTACGAATTGCCATGACGGGGCCAGTCAGGCTCGACATCATAATGATTCGCCCTGCGGAAGAGGTGCGCAAATGTGGCAATGAAAGTTTTGTGATGAAAAAAGCTGAGTCTAGATTTCGAGCTACAGAGTTATGCCACCCCTGGACACTCATGGATGCTCCGTCGCCAGCCTCGCCCACCTCTTGCATGGGCGCGTTAATACTTGTCATGCCGGCGTTGTTAACAACGATGTCTAGGCCGCCTAAAAATTCCAGTGCTTTTGCCACGATACTTTCAGCTGCTTCAAATTGCGTTAAGTCGGCAACTGAGCCGGCGACTTTAAAGCCTTGATCGTTAAGTTCGCTGACTCTTTCCAGCAGCCGATCACTGGCACCGGTTATGTAAACAGCGGCGCCCATTTCGCAAAGTAGTTTGGCACTGGCAAATCCGATTCCAGTAGGAGAGCCGGCTCCGGTGATCAGTGCTTTGGAACCGGTCAAATCAAATGGTGGTGTCATTGCCCTATCGTGTCAGGGATCAGTTAGGTGTGTTGGGAAAATCTCCAGCAAATTAAAGTGCCATTGGGGCTGGGTGTGAGCAAGGACCCAGCCCATTGGTGAATTAACTACCCTGGCTACTGAAAGAATGGAGGCAGGCAATTGCTTCTCGAAGTTGCCTGTTACTGAGGAGTCTTTAGATGGCAAGTAATAGCCCTGGATATGCGATCACATTGCGAGTCGAGGTTTCGCCAGAATCATCCTCGACTGCCAACTTGGCCCAAGCTGTCATTGATACCGGCGCTGCCTTAACTGCGCTGGACGTTGTTGAGTCCAGTCATGAACGCATGGTTGTGGACGTTACTTGTGATACCTCCGATCCTGATCACGCGGATAGGGTCACGGCCGCCATTGCCGCAATCCCAGGGGCAAAAGTTCGTAAAGTTAGTGATCGAACGTTTCTATTGCACTTGGGCGGCAAGTTAGAAGTAAAACCAAAAGTCCCACTTCGTACCCGCGATGATCTATCCCGGGCTTACACCCCAGGGGTGGCGCGGATCTGTATGGCAATTTTTGAAGAACCAAGTGATGCGCGGCGCTTAACTATTAAGCGCAACACTGTGGCAGTTGTGACCGATGGCTCAGCGGTTTTAGGACTGGGCAATATTGGTCCAGCCGCAGCCCTGCCAGTCATGGAAGGTAAAGCTGCGCTGTTTAAACAGTTTGCTGATGTTGATGCTTGGCCAGTTTGCTTGGACACCCAAGACGTTGATGAGATCGTTCGAACTGTCCAGATTCTTGCGCCAGTATATGGCGGTATCAACTTAGAGGATATTTCTGCGCCACGGTGTTTTGAGATTGAGGCGCGACTTCGCGAATTACTAGATATTCCGGTTTTCCATGATGACCAACATGGCACTGCCATTGTGGTGCTGGCTGCATTAACTAATGCGCTAAAAATCGTGGACAAGGATCCAGCTGATTTAAAGATTGTCATGAGTGGCGCTGGCGCCGCTGGCACAGCAGTTGCAAAATTGCTTTTTGAAGCTGGGATGAAAAACATCACGGCTTATGACACTGATGGTGCGATTTACAAAGATCGGCCAAACAGCGAGTTAACCAGTGAGTGGATGCTGGCAAATACAAATGCCGCTGGCGTAACAGGCACCATTAGCGAGGGTCTAGTTGGCGCAGATGTGTTCATCGGGGTGAGCGCGCCTAACATTTTGGTGGAAGCTGACGTTGCTGCAATGGCAAAGGATGCAATCGTTTTTGCCCTAGCAAATCCAGATCCAGAAATTGATCCAGTGCTAGCTGCTCGCCATGCCAAAGTTGTGGCTACCGGACGAAGTGATTACCCAAATCAAATCAATAATGTCTTGGCATTCCCTGGGATTTTCCGAGGTTTACTGGACGCTGCCTCAGCAAAAATCACAACAGAGACTTTGCTGGCAGCTGCGCACGCCATTGCCAGCTGTGTTTCGCCAGCGCAACTTAACGCTAGCTACATTGTGCCAAGTGTGTTTGATCCCAACGTTGCTAAATCAGTGGCAAAGGCAGTTGAAGAAGTAGCCCGCAGGGTGTAGATCCTGTCGCTTGCAAGGCGCCAAAGATTGAGATCTAGGCGTTTTGACATTTTGCCTAGTTGAAAGTTAAACTAATTTAATTCAACTTTCAACTAAAGGAGTCTTAATGACACAACTATCTTCAATCGCTGGAACCTGGGTAATTGACCCATCCCATTCACGCTTAGGTTTTGAAACCCGCCACGCAGTAATCACAAAAGTTCGTGGACACTTTGTAGACTTTGAAGGCACCGTTGTTATCGGCGACGACACTGCTGCATCAACTGTGAATATCAGCGCAAAGCTAGATTCAATTGATACCGGTTCAGCTGACCGCGACGGCCACTTAAAAAGCGCTGACTTCTTTGACACTGAAAATACCAACGAATTGGTTTTTGAATCAACGGGCATCAAAGCAACTGGCGACACTTTTGTAGTTACGGGAAACCTAACAATCAAAGGCGTTACTAACAGCATCGACATTGCAGTGGATGCAACCGGTACTGCAGTAGATCCATTTGGAAATACTCGCTCCGGCTTTGAAGGAACAAGCGAACTTAGTCGCAAGGACTTTGGTCTAACTTGGAACGTTGCGCTGGAAACTGGTGGATTCTTAGTTAGCGACAACGTCAAGTTGCAGCTGGACATTTCTGCTATCAAGCAATAAAAATAATCCTTAAAAAACTAAAGAGGAGCGATGCCTGTGGCATCGGTCCTCTTTTGTTTGCTGCTTTGGTTAGAAAGCGCCTCGAAGGCGAGCAATTACACTCTTGCGAGAGATCTTGCTGCCTTTTTCCATTTGGTAAGAACGAACAATGAATGGAATTTCAGAGTTACGTTGCTCGCCGATTGCATTATTAATTAGAACTGCATAGTTTGATTCCAATGCAGCGAATCCAACAACGGATT
>Ga0209768_10000935_pt1 | contig 18931 bp, 17 predicted proteins | sample LauGreSBDMM110SD_3_FD_187564 | JGI IMG/M metagenome (GOLD analysis project Ga0209768, IMG submission 187564) | Freshwater lake microbial communities from Lake Michigan, USA - Sp13.BD.MM110.SD (SPAdes) (version 2) | ecosystem: Environmental > Aquatic > Freshwater > Lake | place: Lake Michigan... | reverse complement strand
TATCAGCTCCACCTAATTCTGCAGCTAATTTAGTGGCGCCCTCTAAATCTCGATCTGCAACTACAACACAAGCACCCTCTGCTGCTAAGCGCTCAGCAGTTGCTTTACCTAACCCTGAGGCAGCGCCAGTAACTAGCGCAATCCGTGAAGCAAGCGGCTTTGGTTTTGGCATTCGTTTTAACTTTGCCTCCTCCAAATCCCAGTATTCAATTCTAAATTTTTCAGATTCGGCAATAGGTGCGTAGGTTGAAATCGTTTCTGCCCCACGCATTACATTTATGGCGTTGATATAAAACTCACCAGCAACTCGGGCAGTTTGTTTATCTTTTCCATATGAAAACATACCAATACCGGGAACTAAAATAATTAATGGGTCAGCTCCGCGCATTGCAGGTGAATCTTTTTTAGCTTGGCGGTTGTAATAGGCAGCGTAGTTTTTGCGATACTCCTCATGTAGCTCATTGGCTCGCTTAACTACATCTTCGATAGGGGCATCTGGCTTAGTATCAATAACCATTGGTGAGATCTTGGTGCGAAGAAAATGATCTGGACATGATGTGCCAAGTGCTGCAAGTTGCATTAATTTGCTACCTTGTAGAAAATCTAAGACCACTTCATTATCGCTAAAACTACCAAGCATGCGCATATCTTTAGATGCAATACCGCGAAGATATGGCGCTAAAGCAGCAGCTCGTTCTCTGCGAGCAGCCGGATTTAATGGCGCAAACTTACCTTCTTTCTTGCCAAGCGGATCTGCCTTACCTTTTGCTTTTATAAACTCCTCAGCTTTAGTAATCGCCCACATAGATCGCTCTTCACACTCTTTACTTGTACTACCCCAAGTAGTTAAGCCATGACCACCTAAAACACATCCCTTAGCTTTTGGATTTTCGGCGGCAATTTTTGCCATATCAAGACCTAATTGAAAACCGGGCCTGCGCCAATTAACCCATAAAATTTCTTCACCAAAACACTCAGCAGTTAATTTCTGACCATCCTTTGAGGTAGCGAGTGCAATAATTGAATCTGGATGCAGATGATCAACATGATCAAACTCAACTAAACCATGCATTGAAGTATCAATACTTGGAGCTGCCCCACCTTTACCAAATGCACAGTAATCAAATAGTGCAACCATCTCATCTTCACGCTCAACACCTGGGTAAACATTTTTTAGATCTTTAAATTTATCAAGATCTAAAGCGGCAAGCCCACTCTCTTTTAATGTGCCAAGATCTCCGCCCGAACCCTTTACCCATAAAACAGTTGTGTCTTTACCAGTTGCTGGGTTTGCAACTACACCTTTAGCTGATGTGTTACCGCCGGCGTAATTTGTAAATCTAGGTTCAGAACCTAGGCGATTACTCCGTGCTAATAACTCTGAAACAACTTTCGGTGTCGACATTAAGCTCCCCATCCAGCTTGTGCGCCACCGACTCGCTCGGCAGCAATCTTCTGCGCATAACCACTCTTTGCGTAGGCAATCTTAGGATCTGGTGCTAATCCTTGCTCACTTCGCAGTTCACCAAGTAAGTCGCGTACATCACGATTATATGCATCCATTAATACATCATTAGCACCTAATACATCTCCGGCTAATTGTGCCTTCTTTAATGCATCCGCATCCACTAATAATGCCTTTGCTACCGCCTCTTGCACATTTGTGATTGAGCGAATTTGAGCTGGAATCTTTGGCTCAATATTGTGGCACTGATCTAATACATAAGAGACGGTTGTGCCTTTATCAAATCCGCCACCTTGATTTACTTCATGCATAATTCTAAATAATTGAAATGGATCTGCTGCGCCGACAATTAGATCATCATCGGCATAAAATCTTGAGTTAAAATCAAACGCACCTAATCGCTTTTTGCGAAGTAAGAAGGCAACGATGTACTCAATATTTGTTCCTGGAGCATGATGGCCAGTATCAACACATACAGATGCCTTAGGACCTAACTCAGTGCAATGCACATAAGAGGTACCCCAATCTGGTACATCTGTTGAATAAAATGCTGGTTCAAAAAACTTATACTCTAAAAGCATTCGTTGATTATCACCAAGTCGCTCATATACTTTTTGAAGTGATTCAAACAAACGATCCTGCCTACCGGCTAGATCATCTTGGCCAGGGTAATTAGTACCGTCAGCAAACCACAGCTTTAGATCCTTAGCGCCAGTAATATCCATAATATCTACACACTCAAGTAGATGATCTACCGCTTTTTGGCGAATCTTTTTATCAAAGTGGCAGACTGAACCAAACTTATAATCATCATCTTGGAAAGTATTTGAATTAATTGTGCCAAGGTAGACACCATTATCTTTTGCATGCTTAGCTAACTTTGCATAATCATCAACTTTATCCCAAGGAATATGCATGGCAACGGCAGGGGCGGCTGCTGTGAATTTATTTACTTGGGCAGCATCTGAAATCTTTTCATATGGATCACGTGGTACGCCAGGTTGAGCAAAAACTTTAAATCGCGTACCTGAATTTCCATACGCCCAAGAGGGCGTCTCAATATAGAACCGCTTAAGTACTTCCTTCACTTCTTTCACTGATGCCATTTCTGCTCTCCTTTGTTAGTTTTTAAGCGGTACTTAATTTAAGTGAAATACTTCTTCTAATTCTAAAAATCCTTCATCAGGTCGCTTTCCCTCTAGCGCCACAAAAAACTCTGCCATCTCGGCCTGCCACTTAGCATTTATCTCTTTCTTCTCCATTCCAGCTTTAGCTGCAGCAAGTGAGGGTGTCTCTAGATATCCCACCAAAGTGCCATCATTTCGATCTAAAAATAATGAGTAATTAGTCCAACCAGTCTCACTTAACGCAGCTAACATTTCAGGCCAAACGATTGAATGCCTTCTTACATACTCATCCATTTTATCTTTTCTAATCTGTAGTCGAAAACAAACTCTCTGCATTAATTAATACCTTGCCTTCATAAAATCAATTGATTTCTTGGCCAAATCATCAGAATCACTCCAAAGGTTTCGCCAAACACACAAAGTATTAGAAAGTGAGGGATCAACAACGGCTGATGAAAAAGATTCAAAGGTAATTGGCCCTTTGTAGTTAATCTGCTTTAGCGCTTTAAAGAATGAGTCAAAATCTACATTTCCACTACCGAGATATCCGCGGTGACTCTCTCCGATATGAACATAACCTAGGCGATCACCAGCCTGAATTACTGATTTTTGCATACCATCTTCTTCAATATTCATATGGTAGGTATCTAAATGTAGAAATGCATTTGATCGATTAACCTCATCTAAAAATTGCAAACCTTCACTGCCAGTATTAATTATGTTTGTTTCATAACGATTTACTACCTCTAAATCAATATTAATTCCCTTATCACCTGCGTAATCAGCAAGCCTCTGCATAGCAGCTACTGAACTTGCTCTGGCCTCTTTACTTGCAGGTCCTGGGTATTTAGCTAATGATGAATAAATAACACCGCATAGTTCAGTGCCACCTAATTCATGTAGTACATCAGTTACTTTTCGAAGTAACTCATCACCTTTTGCAACTATCGATGGATCAAGGCTTGTGACATCAGTCTTTGCAGAAAGCCCTAAGGATGCATGAGCTCGTAATCCAAATTCCTGTAGTAAATCTTTAGTAAGAGAAACGTTAAAGTTCCAAGGATCAAAAATTGCTAATTCAATGTAATCATAACCATTTTTTGCTGCACTGCTTATCGCTTTGCGTGCACTCTGTGCACTCCAATCACCAACCCAAACAAGAGCGTGCCCGCCAAATTCAATTTGCTTAGCTGCTGGCATAATTTTTGCTCCTTTTAATTTAGTTGTTTATAAGAATTTCCTTATTCTTTCACTCTTTTGTATGTGTGTCCAACTTATTTAAAAGCACAAAAAAGTGCGGGGCAGCCTATTTAAAGACTGCCCCGCACCAGATTGATTTAAGTTTCTAAATTAAATTAGAAGTTAAACCCATCGATGTTTTCTTTTGTGAACACAGTTGCTGGGCCGAGGATAACTTCATTTCCTACAGCACCCTTGATAACTGTACGTGACTTTAAGCCTTTATCGCCTTTACCGGATTTAATTGTTGATCCGACTGAGACTTTTTGCTTATTGTTAACGATTGAGTTAGCAATCTGAACTGCAACGTATCCAAAGTTTTCAACATCCCATAGAGATGCTTGAGCTCCAGATCCATCTTTAACATATGTCTTCATATCATTTGGAAGACCTAGACCAGTTACGAAAACCTTGCCCTTTGAAGCTGAGCCAGAAACATACTTAGCTGCAGCAACAATACCTACTGATGTAGGAGCAACGATTACCTTGATGGTTGGGTTCTTCTGAATTAGACCTTGGGTCTCAGTTGTTGACTCTTCTGGCTTATCAAGACCATAAGCAGTTGCTACAACCTTTACATCTGGATACTTAGCAGCAAGCTCCTTCTTCATGTAATCAATCCATACGTTCTGATTGGTTGCATCTGGAGTTGTTGAAAGGATCGCAATGTCTCCCTTACCACCAGCAAGATCAGAAGCAGACTTAGCAAGTGCTTGTCCGATACCCTCTGATGAAGCCTGGTTTACGAATACTGAACGTCCAGCTTGTGCAACATCAGAATCGTAAGTAACAACAGTTACCTTCTTCTTCATTGCAGCCTTAAGTGCTGGTACTAGAGCATCCTTGTCGTTAGCTGCAATGATTAATACATTGTAGCCACCCTGAACAGCAGCGTTAATTTCTTTAACCTGTGCTGCTGCAGTGATTTCAACTGGGCCCTTGTATGCACAAGTTGCCTTAAGTTCCTTACATGCACGCTCTACACCTGTGTGGGCAGCTTGGAAGTATCCAATTGTTCCCAGTTTAGGAATGTGCGCGATCTTTAACTTAGTAGCAGCCTGAGCTGGTGCAGCAGCAAAAGCTGTTGCAGCCAAAGCGGCTACTGCTAGTGATGAGATTATTTTCTTCAAAGTATCCCCTTCGGTTGATTACAAAATAGATAATTTTGCAATACGTGCCTAGGACAGTAGCTACGATTCCTAGGATCGCGGCTAAAACTTAGTTGCTGATGGTAGATACTGGCAAGTTATATTTATAACTTTTATGTTGCAATTACGCCTAGCCCATCACCAATCCGCCATTTACATTGATGGCAGCACCGGTTATATAGGAGGCTTTCTCAGATACTAAGAAAGTGATCATATCTGCGACCTCGGTCGGCCTACCTAAACGATTAAGCGGTGTTTGTGAAAGCCACTCATCTAATCGACCCTTAGATCTTTCTGTAATCATATTTGTTTGAATTCTGCCAGGTAAGACAGCATTAACTGTTACAGATTCTTTTCCATACTCTTTAGCTGCTGAGTAGGTAAGTCCTAGTAAACCAGCTTTTGCCGCGCAGTAATGTGCATGATCTGCTGAACCAGTAAGTGCAACTTGTGAAGAAACATTAATAATTCTGCCCCACTTTTTTGTAAGCATATCTGGGGCGCAAGCTCTCATTAATTTAAAACTAGCGGTTAGATTTAAGTTAATTGCCTCATCCCAAAGTTGATCACTCATTTGAATAATACTGGAATCACTCATAACCCCAGCATTGTTAATTAGAATATCAATTACACCTAGTGAACTTTTAACCTGAGATACTAAAGATTCTACTGCCCCTGCTTTTGTTAAATCTGACTGAAATATTTCAACTTTTTTACCAGCAGATTTAAGTTTATCGCTAAGTGCCTTAGCCTCATTACTACTGCTTGAATATTGAATAGCTACTGCAATATTCTCATTAGCTAATGCCTCTACCGTGGCAGCACCGATTCCAGTAGCACCACCAGTTACTAGAGCAACTTTCATGATAGGCCTCCATTTTTCATAAATTGTTCTAAAACTTCAGGATTAGAAACTCGCTTTACAGTTTTCTTATTTAAAATATCAATTAAATCATCGACCACCATCTTTGAATGGTGATTTACAACTTGGTGGGTAGCACCTGCAAGATGTGGGCTAAGCACTACATTATTTAGCTTGCGAAGAGCAGATTGTGAGGGCAAAGGCTCAGTTGGATAAACATCTAAGGCTGCTCCGGCAATTTTATTAGCGCTTAAAACCTCAATTAGTGCCTCATAATCTACTAAAGCTGCTCTTGCAGTATTTATAAAGTAAGCAGTGCTTTTCATTTGGGCAAACTGTTTTGCTGAAAATACTCCAGTACTTTCTGAGGTAACTTTTGCCGCCATTACAATAAAATCACTACTTTTAGATAATGTATCAAGGTCCACAACTTTGATCGATAGTTTTGCTAAATTTTCAGTATTTGCATATGGATCAAAGGCAATCACATTCATACCAAGTGCTGCTACCCGCTTTGCAATCTCTTGGCCAATAAAGCCAGCACCTACTATTCCTACAGTTTTACCCATTAACTCATCACCTTGGAATCTTTGAAATGGTGCTCCTGGATCCATGCTCCACTCAGAGGTTACATTCTTACGATCCCCAGCCTTATCACTGTAATTAACTGCAGTTAAATCCTCGGTATAACGAAGTAGGTGGTGTGTAGTTGGAATACTTCGAGCAATTGAGATCATTAAACCTAAGGTGTATTCAGCAACTGCAACTGCATTTCGTCCTGGTGTAAAAAGAACTGGAATACCTTGTTTTGTAGCAGCTGCGATATCAGTACTTGCACCGGGCTCATTTCTAAGGCAAGCAATTATCTTTAAAGATTTGCTAGCTGAAATTACCTCTTGCGTAATATTCTCAAACTCAATAATTGCCACATCAACATCTTGGAATTTTTCAATTAATTCAGCTTGATTTAATTTGACTCCAGTTATGCCAAAACCACCCTGCTCAACCTTAAAACCACTCTTAGTTAGTCGATCAAGTTGGGCAGTATCAAATCTGGCAGTTATAAATGCTTTCACTTACCCACCTTATATTCTGCTGAGGCGGCGGAGTAATCAAACTCATTTTTAAGACTCTCATATAAAGATCTAAAGCGGGCATAACGCTCTTGGTAGTAGGTATGCACCGCCTGTTGTGGCTGGTATTTACTTTCAATCTTTATATTACTTTTTAGAGTGCTTCTAATATCGGTGAAGATGCCACTGCCAATTCCGGCAAGGTATGCATCCCCAACGGCTGCTCCATTTGAATCTTGCAAAATAACAATTGGAATCCCTAATACATCAGCTTTTATTTGATTCCATAACTTACTTTTAGAACCGCCACCAATACTTCTTATTTCATCAATTTTAATTCCAGATTTTCTTGCCAGTTCGACATTATGGGCTAATGCAAAAGCTGTTCCTTCTAGTACTGCTCTAAACATCATTGCCGGTGTAGTAGTTAATGAGAGTCCAAAAAATACACCGCGCGCATTGCTATTCCAGATTGGGCTTCGCTCTCCCATCATGTAAGGAAGAAAAATTAATCCTTCACAACCGGCTGGCACTGATTGCGCTAAATTTGATAAATCATCCAGAGATATCTGCTCCTTTAAAACTGTTTGGTGTAGCCACTGCACACTTGCACCAGATGCCACCATCGCCCCTAATCTAAGTTGGCGGGCATCAATTGCATGTTCAATTGCTACAAAGGCATCATTAAAATTATTTCCATCAGTTGGCATAATTAATACAGTTGAGGTTCCAGTCATCTCAGCTACTACACCTGGATCTATTACACCGGCTTCTACTGCAGCAGAACAACCATCTACTGTTCCAAAATAAACAGGCACACCAGCTGGAATTACTGAACCATTATTTTCAGCTACTACCGCCAATAACTCTGTGGCTTTACCTATCTGTGGAAACTTATCTTCACTAACACCAACAAATTTCATTATTTCATCAGCCCAGCCAGAATTATCAGCATTTCTGAGTTGCAATAAGGACGCGTGCGCTGAATCAATACTAAATTTTCCAGTTAACTTGAAATTTAAATACCCAGGAATTTGTAGAAAATACTTAGTCTTCTGGTAATTATTAGGCTCATTTTTAACATACCATTTAATTTTTGCTGCAACATAATATGGGTCTGCTCGATTACCAGTTAACTCAGAGATATTTGAAAATTTCTTTGCAATCTCCTGCGCTTCACCTTCAGCACGTCGATCCATCCAGATCATGGCATTTCTTAGTGGATTACCAGAGTCATCTACAGCAATTAGTGTTGGCGCCTGCGAACTTATTGCAATCGCTGAGATGCTAGATCCTGGTGCGGCCTCTAGAGCTAACTTAACTGATTGGCAAAAACTCTTCCACCAATCAAGTGGATCTTGTTCCACCCAACCAATTTGTAAGTGGGTAGTTGCATACTCTGATCTACCCTCACTAACAATGTGGCCAGATTGATCAACTAATACTGCCTTAACCGCAGTTGTACCAACATCTACACCAAGCAGAAGTGAAGGCATTAACTTAGCTTTTTAAAGCTTTGCGCTCTCTTCGATTCCTTGATTTTTGCACGAGCACTGGTGCTGCAACTGAAAGCAATAACAAAAGACCAGTAACAATGGTTCGCCATTGAGCGTTAATCTCACGCAAAGTTAACCAAGACTCAACAGAGCCAGCAAGTAATACACCTGCAACAACTCCCCACATAGTTCCAATTCCACCGAAGATCGATACGCCACCTAATAAAATTGCTGAAATAACCAGTAGCTCGATGCCAACTCCATTATCTGCTTGCGCAGTTGAGAATCTAAATGTGTAGACAACTCCGGCAATACCAGACATAAAGCCAGTGAAGGTAAAGACAATCATTTTGTGGCGAATAATGTTAACACCAGCAAAGCGTGCTGCCTCTGGGCTCTGGCCAATAGCTAGCGTTCTTCGGCCGAAAGGTGTGCGGTGTAGCAAAATTCCAAACATTATTCCAAAGAAAATAATTAGCGGCAAAGTCTTTGGCATAAATGATGTACCAATGGTATCGAAACCAAAACTTGTCCAAAACTCTGGAAACTCATTAACTGTATTCTCACCTAAAATTCCATTTGCAACACCACGGTATAAAGCCAACGTACCAATGGTTACCGCAAGGGAACCTAAGCCAAGTTTAGTAACTAAAAATCCATTTATTAATCCGCATAAGGTTCCAACTAAAATACAGATAAGAATTGAAAGCCAGATTGGTGCACCTTTTGCATAACTCCAACCCAACATCGCACTACCAAGAGCTAGGATTGATGCCACAGATAAATCAATTTCACCCATAATAATCATAAAGAGCATGGCAAAAGCGATAATCGTAATCTCACTAGTATTTGAGAAAATATATGAGAAATTAAGTGCGGTTAAAAAACCCTCGGTTGTAAGTGAGGCAAGAATTAATACTGTAAGTAATAAAACTAAAATAGCAGTGTCCCAACTCTTACGAACCTGGACTATCTTTGGAAAATTAGGCATTATTAATTCCTCTCTTTAATACGTTGGCCCAGCAATTGCTTTTCACTTCTTACCGCCAAAACTCGATCGGCATAAATAGCGATAATTAAGAGAAGACCATTAATTGCAGATTTCCAGAAGGCATCCACACCAAGTGCGGCCAAACCGCCTTGAATAGTCTGGACAAGCAGTGCGCCAATTACTGCGCCAACTACAGTTCCAGATCCACCGAAAATTGTTACGCCACCGATTACAACCGCTGCTACTACCGCAAGCTCTTGGCCATAGAACGCAGTTGAATCAACTTGAGCAAATCGCATTAAGTAAAATACGCCAGCAAGGCCAGCCATAAAACCAGAGAAGACAAATGCAAGAAATGTGCGACGAAATACCTTTAATCCAACTAATTCTGCTGCTGGTGGATTGCTACCAATTGCATAGCAATCACGTCCTGCTTGTGTGTATTTCATGTAAAGAGCCATAATTATCATAATGATAACTACTAAAGAAAAAGTAAGTGGTAGTAATCCAAAAAACACCTTCTGGCCCAGATCATCAATTAAACTAGTAGGCATCTCCTGTGCGTTGTAATCAACTGAGTTTGAGATTACATAAACTAAACCACGCACAATATATAAAGTACCAAGAGTCACGACCAAAGATGGCAGTCTTAAACCGGCCACCAACAAACCATTAAGAATTCCGACTAATACTCCAATTATTGGCCCTACTATGAAACATTGCACCCAAGTAAAATCTGGATTTTTAGCAGACATATCAGCGACAAACCAAGCAGATAAGCCAACAGTTGATGCAATTGATAGATCAATGTGACGCATAATTACAATTGGTGCAATTCCAATGGCAAGAAGGGCAACTACTGAGGTTGAGGCTAATAAATCTCTTGTGCCATCACCAGTTAAAAATCGATTATTTATTAAACCAGTTCCACCAATAGCCACCAATAAAATAATAGCCAAACTACCTTCACGGCTTTTTGGTTTTAATCTACCTAGCAAATTCATAATTAGGCACCCTTTTTTCCAGTAGTAGCCGCAGAAATTACCTTCTCTTGAGTTGCTTCTTTTCTAGATAGTTCAGCAACTTGTCGACCTTCTCGCATTACGATAATTCGATCTGCCATACCTAATACTTCAGGAAGTTCTGATGAAATCATTAACACTGCCTTTCCTTCACTAGCAGCTTGATTCATTAATCTATGAACCTCGGCTTTCGTAGCCACATCGATACCACGTGTTGGTTCATCAACAATTAACAAATCTGGATCTGTTGCTAACCACTTAGCTAAAACTGTTTTTTGTTGATTACCACCGGAGAGACGCTCTACTGGATCATTTTGATTTGAAAACTTAATGCTCAGTTTTTCCTTCCAAGTATTAGTTAGCTCTCGCTCGCGCTTGAAATTAATTAAGCCTTTATCAACCAAATTAGTAAATGATTCAATTGAGATATTTCGGTTAACTCCAGCCACCATGAATAAGCCCTGTTGGCGGCGGTCTTCCGGCACTAAAGCAATCTTTTCCTTCATTGCCGCAACTGGTGAACCAGCAGGTAATGCCTTGCCGTTAATTTTTACAGAACCGGTTTCATACTTATCAACACCAAATATTGCTCTAGCAACCTCAGAACGGCCTGCCCCAACTAGTCCTGCAAGTGCCACAATCTCACCTTTTTTAACATTAAATGAGATATTTCTAAAGTAAGCAGGATTTGTTAAATCATTAACCTCAAGCACAACTGAACCAATTTTATTTTCAGTCTTTGGGAACATTTCAGTTAACTCACGCCCGACCATCTCTTTAATAACTTTTTGTAGATCTGTTTTTTCAACTAGATTCTCACTAACTGTGGCACCATCTCGCATAACTGTGATGAAGTCAGAAATTGCAAACACTTCATCAAGCCGATGGCTAACAAAGATAACTGCTTTATTTGCAGCTTTAAGTGACTTCATTACCGTCATTAATCTTTCAACTTCAGTAGCAGAAAGTGCTGCAGTTGGCTCATCCATTAAAATAATATTTGCATTCATAGAGAGCGCTTTAGCAATTTCAACTACCTGCTGGTCTGCAATTGATAAGCCGCGTGCCTGTCGCTTTGGATCTAAATCAACTCCAAGTTCTTTAAATAATCTCTTTGCTTCATTTTGTGCAAATTTCCAATCAATAATTCTGCCCTTTTTTGGTTGGCGCCCGATAAATACATTTTCAGCCAAAGTTAAATCTAAAAATAAAGATGGCTCCTGATAGATAACTGCAATTCCCTGTTCAATCGAATCTTGTGGAGAGCCAGTACGAAAGTCTTTGCCACCTAATTTAATTGTGCCGCCATCATTAACATGCACACCAGCTAATACCTTTAACATGGTGGATTTACCCGCACCATTTTCGCCAAGGAGAGCGTGAATCTCACCTGCTCTAATACTTAAATTTGCACCTTGTAATGCAACTGCGCCACCAAAGCGCTTTTGCACTCCGCTCATTTGTAGAAGAAGTTCACCTTTTGTTGCCACCACTACTCCGCTTCTGTTAAATGAGTACCCGTTAATTCTGACCTGACCCTATCGCCTGCTAGTTAACTAGGCTAGGTGAGCGCGCATAAAAGTTGGGTTAGCAGGTAACAAAAAGGTAACGGTTGCCTTATCGTCTTAAACTCTGGGATCACCTTGATACAGATTTGCCCATGCCTAATTACTTATTTATCTGAAGATATACGCAGATCTAGAAATACAACTAGACGGCTGATACCCGCTTAGGTAAGAGTGTGTTCCTATGCAGCGATATTTAGCCCTGGATATGGGGGCCGAATCTGGCAGATTAATGTCAGTTACGATCACAGACCAAATTAGCACCGAGGAGATCCACCGTTTTCAAACTCCGGTAGCAACTGATTCTAGAAATCGCAGGTGCTGGGACTTTCCAAAAATTATTGATGAGGTGTGCATTGCCTTGAGTAAGGCAGCAGCTAATAAACCATATGCCGGACTTGCAGTTGATACTTGGGGTTTAGATTTTGCCTTAATAGATCATGCTGGTGAAATTATGGAGTTACCAGTTAGCCATCGAGATCATCGCACCGATGGCATGTTAGAAGAGGCTGCAAAATTAGTTGGACGCCAGCGACTGCACTTTGAAAGTGGTTGCCAGCTTCTTGAAGTAAATTCAATATACCAATTACTGGCGATTGCCCAGCAAAGCCCAGATGAGTTTGAAAAAGCTAAACATATTTTATTTATGCCAGATTTAGTTTTATATGCCTTAACTGGCGTAATTGGAACTGAATACACAATTGCCTCTACCTCAGGTCTTTATGACACGATAAATAATAAATGGGCAGTTGAGTTAGCAAAAGATTTAGGAATTCCAACAAAAATATTTGGTGAGGTAGAAAATCCAGGAAGTATTCGTGGTCAATTAAAACCAGAGATTCAAGAGAAAACGGGAATTGGCCCACTCACCTGTTTTGCCACTGCTAGCCATGACACCGCATCTGCTGTCTTTGCTACCCCACTTTCATCTGCTGGTAGCGCGTATATATCAAGTGGCACTTGGTCACTTTTAGGAGTTGAGTTAGAAAAACCAGTAGTAAATAAAACTACTTTAGAAGGACGATTAACCAATGAGGGTGGGTATAACCGAAGCATTAGATTACTTAGAAATATTATGGGTTTGTGGTTAATTCAAGAGGTAAGAAGAGATCTTAAAGAAAGGGGTGAAGATTTAACATATGCTCAATTAGTTGAGTTAGCAAAACAAGAAAGTGATCCATTTGCCACCTTAATTTATGTTGATGCATCTTTATTTATTCATGCTGGGCAAATGATTGAGCGGATTCAAAAATTTGCTAAAAATACTAATCAAAAAGTTCCACAAACAGCTGGTGAGCTTGCCCAAACTGTCTTTGCTTCATTAGCACTGCAATATGCCAAGACTTGTGATGGTCTTCAAGAATGCAGCAAATTAGCAATGCCAACTATTCATATTGTTGGTGGTGGTTCACAAAATGAGCATCTATGTCAGTTAACCGCTGATATCTCTAATAAAGAGGTAGTTGCAGGTCCGGTTGAGGCAGCAGCAATGGGCAACGCCATGATTCAGGCGATTGCTGTTGGAAGCAATGCTAAGTTAACCGATATCGCATCGGCTAGAGATCTGATTTTAGCTAGCAACCTTGGACTTAAAAGATTTAAACCCACAGCCGGGCTAGATCCAAATATGATTGCGCAGGTAAGAGAGCGATATGAGATCCTGACCCAGAAGGATATGAGATGAATGAATTAGTAGATCAATTAACTAAATTAGCAATTACGGCAGGAGATCCTGCAGCAGATCTAACAATCGTTGCTGAAGGAAATATTGCAGTATTAGAGCCACAGACAAGTCGCTTCTTAGTTAAGGCAAGTGGTGTTGTAATGGGACATGCCAAGGATGAAGATTGGGTATACCTTGATCTTGGTAAGTGTGTAGAGGTTATTGAGGCAGCAAATAAATCTGGTGTAAATAAGAAGTTAGATAAAGCCTTTGATGAGATTCTTAAAAGCTCAATAACACCAAATGGTGTGGTGCGAAAAGCAAGTATTGAAACTATGGTCCATGTTGTAGCTTTTTCATTAATGGATGCCACTTGGTCACTTCATACTCATCCAACACCAGTTGTTGCACTAGCTGCTAGTAAAGATGGGAAAAAACATTACAGTGGCACAGTTTTTCCAGATGAAGCAGTTGTTTGCGGTCCAGTACCTTTGTTTCTACCGTATGAATCACCAGGCCTTGCCTTAGGACTTGGTGTTTATAAAGGCGTAGCTAAATTCCAAGCTAAATACGGCACAAACCCTGGCCAAATTATTTTAGGAAATCACGGTCTTTGCACATTTGGCAAGGTAAGTAGTGAAGCCCTTTCAACAACTCAAATTGCGGTAAAAGCTGCCAAGGTTAGATTAGGCGCATTAGCAGCTGGGGGAATTAACTTTATTCCCAAAAAAGCTGCTGAAGCAATTGCATATCGACCTGATGAAATTTTACGTCGTAAGATGCTTTCAAAGTAAAACTAAAACATGAAGCCAGGTGCTGTTACATTTGATGTTGGTGGAATTATCTACTCAGATAATGTTTTTAAGCGGGCAATTTTTGATGCGTTAAACCAATTAAGCCAAGGTGTTAGCCAAGAGGATTTTGATCAAGTTTATTTTGAGCATTTAAAGAGCCAGAGTGGATCCTTACGCAACAAGTTATGTATTAAGTTTTTAACAAGCTTAGATAAAAAGGCTGAGTTAATGCAGGTGGCTACTAAAATGTGGCGCTTTACTCCAGATGATCTCTACCCAGACGCTAAAAAGTGCATAAGTGCTTTTAAGTCACAGGGGATAAAAATTGGATTAATCGCTAATCAGCCAGAAAGTAGTGTGGAAAGTCTTAAATCAGATGGCATATTTGAGTTAATAGATTTTCTAGGAATATCTGCAGTTGTTGGTATTGAAAAACCAGATCCGGCAATCTTTGAGTTAGCACTAAGTAAGTTAAAAGTTGCAGGTAAAGATTGTGTTCATATTGGTAATCGAATAGATACTGATGTGATTCCAGCAAAAAAACTAGGAATTAGAACAGTATGGATCAGGCGTGGTGAAGCTAATCCAGCGCCAACACCGGCAGATCTTGCCCAAGCAGATATCACAGCGGATGATTTAACTAATCTGCCCAAATTAGTCAGCGCTTTGTAAGTTAACCCTGGATTAGTATGAGTAAACCAGTATTTATCGGCATTGATATCGCCACTGAAAATCTACGAGCAGTAGTAATTGATGAACTCGGAATTGCGCTAGCAAGTAGTAATCACCCATTAGCGCCAGTACTTAGTGGGGCGGGTAATAGTAAAACTCAAGATTTTTCCTCTTGGATCACCGCTATTGATAGCGTGCTTAGAGAAATTTCAAATAAGTGTAAGCAGCTTGATTTAATCCCGCAATCACTTTCTATCTCAGCTACTAGTGGCACATTTTTACTTACCGATTCAAAACTGATCCCAATCGCACCTGCGGCAATGTATAACGATGGCAGAGGCAGCACAGTATTAGGCAGAGCTGAGGCGATAATTAACTCAGTAAATAACTCAGGCCCATTTTATTTACTTAATACCCCAGAGTTTGTAATAGCCCACCTAGCCCAGCAACCTGCTAATCAAATTCCTACTGATTCAAGTCATAGTTTAAAAATTGGGATAGATCTGACTACGCTAAGTTGGAGTAAAGATGGTGTGAGTAATGCTGATAGGTTAAATATAAAGTTACCGAAGATTGTTGCGCCAGGAACACAGATTGCAACTATTAGCAAAGATATCGCGCAAAGTTTAGGTATTAATCAGCTACCAATTTATGCATCCCTTACTGATGGCTGCACCGCACAGATTTCAGCCGGTGGTGCTACTGGTTCAGTTACCTCACTTGGAACTACCATGGTAATTAAAGCGGTAAGTAAGACAGATATTAAAGGTGGTGGTTATTACTGCCACTTACTTCCTGCAAATAGGTTTTTAGCAGGTGGGGCATCAAATATTGGCGGTATCTCTTATAAAAAATACGCACCAGATATTAATAATTGGAGCCAAAAAGCTGCCCAGTTTGGGCCAGCAAATATTGTTACTTATCCACTCCCCTCTATTGGGGAAAGATTTCCATTCGCATCTGCGCAAATGCCAAACTTAATTTCAGCTGAGCCAAAAAATGAGGTTGAATTACTTAGAGCAATATTTGAAGCGATTGCATTTGCAGAGCGTTACAGTTATGAAATATTAGCTAAGGCCGGTGCAAATATCTCACCCGCTATCTACACCACAGGAGGTGGCGGGAAATCAATACTACTCAATCAAATTAGAGCCACCGTCTTAAATAAGCCGGTAATTACCTTAAAAAACAGCGGCAGTGATATTGGCGCCGCCATGGTTGCACTTGCCTCTCATAAAATCTTAACCGGTGATGTTAAAGACTTAGACCTAGCTGCTGTACTTGAGAAGATCCAAATCTCACACGATGCCACATTTAACCCAGAGCCAAGTGAAAAAGATGCGCTAGCGGTGAATTATCAAAACTTTTTAAACCTGACAGCAAGTTATAGATAGTAGTAACCTCACCCCTATGCGCAAGGTCTTGGTATTAAATCCAGCAGATAATATTGCAATCTGTTTAGGTGATGTTAGCGCGGGTGAGAGTATTAAGCAGGATGATCTAAATTTAACCGCTACCCAAAGTATTCCAAGAGGTCACAAAATCTGCACAAAAGATGTTAAAAAGAGTGAAGGAATTATTAAGTATGGTGAGCGAATGGGACATGCCACCAAAGATATTACTATCGGTGAACATGTTCACACACATAACGTGTTAGGTGATCGCCTATCAACTGAGGCTAAATAAATGAGCATCACCGGTTTTTCCCATAGAGGACGCGGAGTTGGTATCCGCGATCACCAATTAATCCTTCCTTCCGTAGTCTGCTCAACTCATGTAAGTCGCAAAATAGCCAATGAGGTTGGCGCTATTACCTTTGCTCACCAAAATGGCTGCGGCATTATTGGCATTGATGTGCCAGGAGTTGATAACTTTTTTATTGATCTAGCAAATCACCCAAATGTGCAATCTGTAGTTGTGATCTCACTAGGTTGTGAAACTATTCAAGGACCTGAGCTACTACCAAAAATTAATCAAGAATTATCTAGATTATTAGTAATTCAAGAGTCAGGTGGGGCAAGTGGCACATATGAGGCAGGAGTTAAGCAGGCTAGGCAATTACGCGATGATTTTAAAAGTGAGCAGGCGGTAGTAGATAAGTTAGTAGTTGGACTAGATCTAAGTAGGGATTATGCCCAGCTGCCCCAATTAGAAGTGAAATTAAATGAAGCTGGTTTTAAAGTTGAAATAGAAGATAGTAAAGCTGGTAGTGAACATAATCTGGCTAAATTAATGAGCAAGAAAGTACATATTGTGATCTCCTTCGCTGATGGCAATCAACCACCAACTGGTTTTCCCTTAATTCCAGTAATTAATATTGCTGCCCCCTCCCCTTTACACCAAGCCTTAATCTCTGAGTTTGATATATCAGATTCAGTATCACTGGATGAAATTGTTGAGTTAGTTAAAAAAGTAGCTGATGGGCAAAAGAGTAAGAGTGAGTTATCAGGTATCGGTGAGATCGTAGCTCCGCGTTCGGTAAGGAGTGTGTAATGAGCCTTACCGGTTTTAAGCGTGAAGATGGTAAGTGGGGATTTAGAAATCATGTATTGATAATGCCGCTGCACCAGATGTTATCTGCCACCGCCAGATGGGTTGAAACAAACAGTAATGGCGCAGTTGCAGTAAGCCATGATTGGTCACAAGTTACTGAAAAAGATCATCAAAGGATTATTCACTCTCTCGCTGGTAATGCTACAAATCCAAACCTTTACGCCACCATCTTCTTATGCCTTGGCACACCAATTGAAGATGAAATCATTGCGCTTGCTAAAAGTTATGGCAAAACTAAGTTAATCCAGATCTCATTAACCCAGGCAAAATCAATTGATAAATTACAAGAGTTAGCACTTAAGCAAGCTAATGAGCTAGTAGAGCTAGCAAAGAGTGAGAAAAGAGTTGCTGCTCCTTACTCTGCGATTGTTTTAGGCCTTGAGTGTGGTGGCTCTGATGCTTACTCAGGCATAACTGCAAACCCTGCTCTAGGAGTTGCAAGTGATAAGTTGGTAGCACAAGGTGGCACATCAATACTTGGTGAAACTATGGAGATCTTAGGAGCTGAGCATTTACTAGCAAAACGAGGGATTACTAAAGAGGTAGGACAACAAATAATTGATGTAGTTGCGCGATATGAAAAAAGTATTAACTATGAAGGTATTGATATCAGAGGCGCCCAACCATCTAGAGGAAATATTGAGGGCGGCCTTTCTACACTTGAAGAAAAATCTTTAGGAGCGGCTAAAAAGGCAGGAAATGCGCAATTTACTGGCGTACTTGAGTATGCAATTGCGCCAATTAAAGCTGGTCTTTATTTTATGGACACCCCAGGTCATGACATTGAGCAGTTAACTGGTTTTGGCGCAGCGGGGGTAAATATCACAGTCTTTACTACTGGTAGGGGAACACCAACTGGCAGTGCAGTAATGCCAACTATTAAGGTGGCAACTAATACTGAGATGGCAAGTGCGATACCAGATATTATCGATTTAAACTCTGGCACTATTTCAGATGGCACACAAACTCTAGAAGAGAATGGTGAATTAATTTATCAACTAATACTTGATGTTGCTAATGGTCAATTAACAAAAGCAGAACTTGGCGGCCATCATGAGTTTAATTTATCAAGGCTTTACGGCTCATCCTTATAGCTTTCTTTGTAGTATTTCTAAAGAAGTGGGTAGGCTCAGATAATGCGCGCATTATTTATTGAACATGATCATGTTTCTAAAGGTGGGCCCATCTGGGCCGCCTTTGAAAAACATGGATATGAGATTGAAAGATTTCTAGTAGTTGCAGAAAGTGATTACGCAGCGCC
>Ga0209768_10000929_pt1 | contig 18959 bp, 13 predicted proteins | sample LauGreSBDMM110SD_3_FD_187564 | JGI IMG/M metagenome (GOLD analysis project Ga0209768, IMG submission 187564) | Freshwater lake microbial communities from Lake Michigan, USA - Sp13.BD.MM110.SD (SPAdes) (version 2) | ecosystem: Environmental > Aquatic > Freshwater > Lake | place: Lake Michigan... | reverse complement strand
CAGGACGCCGAACGCTGCAAGTCCGGCAATCCAACGTGTTGCAGCGCCAGAGAGGAGCAGGCCGCCAAAGAGTGCGGCGACGATGATCAGCGCCGTCCCGGCGTCTGGCTGGATTGCAACAAGGATGGAGGGTGGCGCAACAACGAGGCCGCCGAGCAGCGTGTTGGAGAGCGTGTCGGACTCCGCGCTCTCACGCGTTAAGACGGTGGCGAGTGCAACAAGCGTCAGGATCTTCGCAATCTCGCTGGACTGGATCGCAATACCGAAGACCGCGATCGCGCGCGAGTTGCCGCCAGAGTCTTGGCCGAAGATCAGCGTTGCGATGAGAAGGAGAAGGTTTGCGCCATAGAGCGGCCAGGCGAACGTGCGAATCCAGCGCCAGTTGATTGCTGTCACGACGGTGAACGTGATGAGAGAGAGTGAGATCCAAATGATGGAGCGCAAAAAGATTGATGAAGGATCAAGGAGCTCCTGCCCGTAACTTCGCGCGTTGATCCACGCCATGCCCAGTCCGCAGACCATCAGGAGCCCGATAGCGGCAACGGAGAGCCAGTCCATTCGGCGCACGATGCTGCCGATCCACCCTGCCGCGCCGAATGGTCCGCTCGTAATCGGTGAACCGAGACCCATCAGTGGCCCCCTTGTGCGCACGACTGCTGGGCTGCACACCACTTCTGCACGGGGTTATTCACCATAGTAATTTCCGATCGACATTGACCCAGGGATGCGATAGTCGCGCTTCAGGTCGTACTGCAGTTGCAAGTAGCGCTTCAACACCTCAATGGCGGCGTTCGCTGCAGTGTTTGAGCCGTGCATGAACACCACGTAGGCAAAATCAGCGTCCGTCTTACTCCAATTGTCTGTTGGTGCAACGAAACCGGAGATCCAGTTGTGGTATGGGAGTCGCCCCTGCTTGTCCCGCACGCCGTACTCGGCGGTTCCCGTCTTGCCGGCGAGGTTAAGCGGAATCTGGCCAAGGTTGCGCGTCATAAGAGTGTTCGCCACCACAAGTCGCGCCGCGCGACGCATCTCTGCCAGTGTTGTGGAACGCATCCCAACGCTCCCCCTCTCTACCGGCTCAATGGTCTGGGCCAGCGTGCCATCTGGGTTGCGCAGCTCCAGCACCACATGCGGCTGCCAGAGCGTCCCGCCGTTGGCGAGTGCAGCGAATGAGTTCATCACCTGGAGTGGCGTTGCCAGGTCGTACCCCTGGCCGAGAGCGGATTGGAGCACCTCGCCGTCATAGAGGGTGCGGCTGATCGTCGTACGCGCCCAATCTTGATCCGGCACCACGCCACCAATTTCGGTCGGCAGGTCAATCCCCGTTGGCTCGCCGAATCCCCACGCCCGACCGCACGCAGCAAGACGATCAATCTTGAGCCGTTGTGCGAGTTGATACGTCACCACCGCCGAGCTATACGAGAAGCCCTGCGCTGGCGTGAGTCGCCGCCCGAACCCTGCGCGATTCCACTCGTAGAACTTCTGCCCGCCAACCTCAAGGTATGCGGGGGTGGCGAGCGTCTCGTCAACCCCAATGACACGGTTCTCGAGCGCACACGAGTAGGTCACCAGTTTGTAAGTACTTCCTGGCGGGAAGTGTGAGCCGACTGCATGGTTGAGCAGTGGCGCATTCTTGTTGTTCAGATACTTCTGATACTGCGCCGTGGTGATCCCTGATGCGAAGAGGTTATTGTCATATGTTGGGAGCGAGGCCATCGCTATGATCTCGCCGTTCTGCGGGTTGACGCTCGTCACAACGCCTTCTTTATTTCCCGCAGCCTTCACCCCCCATGCAAGCGCGTCGTACGCGCGCTGCTGTGCGTCAACATTAATGGTGAGCACCACACTCTTTCCAGCGATCGGTGACTTCGTCACACCGAGCTCTCGAACGATGCGCCCTTGCACATCAATCTCAACCTGCCGAACACCAGGCTCACCGCGCAGCGCCTCTTCGTAACTCTGTTCAACACCGGCGCGACCGATGTAATCAAGTTCATTGTATCCGGCGCTCAGCAGCGCACTCAGCTCCAACGCATCAATGCGACCAACGTAACCAACCACGTTGCTGATGAGTTCTCCATATGGATATTGTCGCCGCGGCTCAAAGATCACCTCAACGCCAGGCAGCGCCGCACTCTCTTCTTTTATAAATCGCGTGACGACTTCGTCGACAACGCTGGCAATTCGCACCGGCTCCCAGATTGATCCAGTTGCGCGATCGAGTGTCATCGTGATCTTCACCGGATCAATCTGCAAAATCTCACCGAGTGTCTTCACCACCTGTGGACGAATCGTGAGCGGTAAATCACCCGGACGAATCTGCACGGCGTACGTTGCAATATTTTCTGCGAGCACGCGTCCAGTGCGATCAAGAATCAGACCGCGTGGCGGTGCAATGATCTCTTCAATAACGCGGTGTCCATCGGCGAGTGTGTTGAAGTCACGCGACGATGCACCACCGCCGCCAACCTCCACCGCAACGAGTCGCGCGCTGAGAAGGCCACTAAGCAGCACGGTGAAGATCGCTGCAGCGAGATAGCGCAGCGGTCGCTTATATATCTGAGTGCTACTCATATTTAACTGAGACGGTCGTCAAGCGGCCGTTCGCGCAGCTGCTGCGCGCGTCGTCGCGCTCCGACCGCGCTGCCAAAGATGAGGAGGGTGACGTTGATCGCGAGACGCTCTGGCCCTCCAGACCCTATTGCGGTGGTGCCGACTCCTAGTAGGTTGCTGCTCAGGATCAGGAGAGCTGCCGCGGCCGCATATCCGGTGATAGCAGCGGTGCTGCGGCGCGCCCAGCCCGCATCCCCGTCTCCACGAACGGCGGCAGCGACCAGTACCGCCACGCTGAGCGTGAGTGCGCTCTGCCCAAGAGGGCGCCAGAGGAGGGCGTCGAGGAGGAGTCCGGCAGCAAAGGCCCCAGCGATCAGCGTGCTTCGTCGACGTACCGAGCTGAGCAGGAGGAGCACGAAGAGGGGAAGGTTGAAGAGTGTCTCGAGACCCACCTCAGGGAGGAGGCGCGCCTGGATCAGCGCGGCAAGGGCGATCGCAAGAATAAGGAGCGTGCGCCGGTTCATCATGAGGAGAGGATACTCCTGTTCCACGTGAAACGCGATGGTGGGCCGAGAAGGCCCCTCCTGCTACACTCTCCCTGTGGGAGAGGTCGTAACGCCAAGAAACCTCGGCCGGGCACAGGTCATTGTCTGCGCGAACCAGAAGGGGGGCGTGGGGAAGACCACGACCGTGCTCAATCTGGCGGCAGAACTCGCCCACGCCGGGCATAAGGTCCTCGTGGTTGACCTTGATCCGCAACGCAACCTCACCAGCGGCCTCGGTTTTGTTACAACACCAGGCGCCCCAACCGCGTATGACCTCCTCGTCGGACGTCGCCCTGCGCACGAGCTCGCTCAGCCGACCTCCGTGCCTAACCTGAGCCTGATCCCTGGCTCGGCAGACCTTGCTGGGATCGACGTTGAGCTCGCCGCAGGGGACGAGAGCGGTGAACGGCAGCTCGCCGCTGGCCTCCGCCTCGCTGGAGACGCCGAAGTTGTGCTTGTGGACACACCCCCCTCCCTTGGGCTCGTCACGATTAGCGCCTTTGCGGTGGCGGATTCCGTACTCGTGCCGGTGCAGTGCGAGTACTACGCCCTTGAGGGCCTCTCGCAGTTGATGGCGACGATCCGCCTCGTGCGTGACCGCCTCAACCCCGACCTTGAGGTGAACGGCTTCCTCTTGACCATGCTTGATCCGCGCACGAAACTTGGTGGCGACGTGGTGCGTGAGGTAGAGAGCCACTTCGGCGATCTCGTCTACCGTGCTCGTGTGCCACGCTCCGTGCGCCTCGCCGAAGCGCCGAGCCATGGCATCTCGATTCGTAGCTACGCGCCAGGGAGTTCTGGGGCTGAATCGTATGCTCAGGCGGCGAGCGAGTTCGCGAGCCGTGTCTTTGGGAGTGCAGCATGAGGGAGAGGGGGGTTCGATCGTGGTGAAGAAGGCAACTGGCCTAGGACGAGGTCTTGGGGCACTGATCCCTGAGGCGGCGAGTGCCGCTGGGGCCGTCCGTGCAGGAGCGCTGGAGATTCCGATCAACAAGATCAAGGCGAACGCCTACCAGCCACGCAGCACCTTTAACCAGACCGAGCTCGAGCAGCTCGCGGAGAGCATCCGTGAGCACGGCGTGATCCAGCCGATCCTTGTTGAAGAGGGGGCCAACGGCTTCACGCTGATCGCTGGAGAGCGACGCCTGCGCGCCTCGAAGCTCGCCGGCCGCACCACGATCCCCGCCGTTGTCCGTACGGTCAACAATCAGTCACGCCTTGAGCTTGCACTGATCGAAAACGTGCAGCGCAGCGACCTCTCCCCAATTGAAACGGCACAGGCGTACCGTCGCCTCGCCGACGAGTTCGGCATGACCCAAGAGCAGATCGCCCACGTGGCGGGGAAGGCACGCGCAACAGTCGCAAATACGATGCGCCTCCTCGACCTCGCCACAGGCGTCCAGGACGAAGTTACCGCCGGTCGCCTGAGTGAAGGGCATGCGCGAGCGCTCGTCGGGCTCCCGGAGAGCGAACAGGCCTGGCTCGCCCGCAGTTTTGTACGTGATGGGGTGACGGTGCGCGGCGCCGAGGCTGCCGCCTCAACCATCCGTGAAGCGGGTCGGGGTACAATTACCCCCAAGAAAGAGCGTGGAACGACCTCAGGAGCGGAGCTCACGGCGGTTCAGCGGTCACTTGAGCAGGCGCTCGGCACGCCGGTACGGATTAAACCGGCCGGAGCGGGGGGTCAGATCGTGATTGAGTACTACTCGGCGGAAGAGTTGGCCAGGCTGGTCGACCAGATCAAGGGGGAAAGCTAGTGGCGGGACAAAAAAGCGGATCTGCGGTCGCCAAAAAGTCAGAGAAACCCAGTTCTTTGGAGAAAACTGCCCCAAAGGCGGCGAAGAAGGGGGGCGACTACAGCGCCTCAAGCATCCAAGTCCTTGAAGGACTGGAGGCGGTCCGTAAGCGCCCAGGAATGTACATCGGTTCAACTGATGAGCGCGGCCTTCACCACCTTGTCTATGAAGTCGTCGACAACTCCGTTGACGAAGCGATGGCGGGACACGCCACGCGCATCGTTGTGCGCATTCATAAGGACAACTCCATTGAGGTTACCGATGACGGTCGCGGTGTTCCAGTTGGAAAACACTCAACTGGAAAGGATGCACTTGAAGTCGTGCACACCGTGTTGCATGCCGGAGGAAAGTTTGGCGGCGAAGGATACAAAGTTTCTGGCGGACTGCACGGCGTTGGTGTCTCCGTTGTCAATGCACTCAGTGTGAAGCTGCGCGTTGAATCTTCGCGCGACGGATTTGTTTGGGCACAAGAGTACGAACGCGGCAAGCCGAAGATGAAGGTGACAAAAGTTGGACCAGCACATACGCGACGTGGAACGCGCACCGTCTTCTTGCCAGATCCGGAAGTCTTCTCGGTAACGGAGTATTCATTTGAGACGCTCTCTAATCGCTTACGCGAATCTGCGTATCTCAGCAAGGGCCTCTGGCTCACGTTAATTGATGATCGCGCAGACCGAGAAGCAACCTTCTACTTCCAGGGGGGCATTGTCTCATTCGTTCGTCACTTGAATCGCAAGCGTAAGGTGACACATGATCGCCCAGTCTATTTGGAGCGCGTTGATGGGACAACAAGTGTTGAGGTTGCATTCCAGTATCAGGGCGACTCCTGGTCTGAAACACTGCTCGCATTTGCAAACAACATCAACACCGTTGACGGCGGAACACACGTCACCGGCTTCCGCGCCGCACTCACCAGTTCGTTGAACGATTGGGGCCGCAAGAATGGCGCGATCAAAGACAACGATCCGAACCTCACCGGTGAAGATGTGCGCGAAGGTCTCACCGCTGTTATCTCCGTCAAGCTTGTTGATCCGCAGTTCGAAGGACAGACGAAGGCGAAGCTCGGCACAGCCGAGGTGAAGGGGATTGTGCAGACCGCGGTGAACGCTGGTGTGCTGCAGTTCCTTGAAGAGAATCCGGGCGACGGGAAAGAGGTGATTCGCCAGGCGCTGAATGCGGCGCGCGGTCGCGAAGCGGCGCGCAAGGCACGCGACTTGGTGTTGCGCAAGGGCGCACTTGAGGGAAGCGCGCTTCCAGGAAAGCTCGCCGACTGCCAAGAGCGCGATCCAGCAAAGTCAGAGCTCTACATTGTGGAGGGCGAGTCGGCCGGTGGATCTGCAAAGCAGGGACGCGATCGCCGCTTCCAAGCGATCTTCCCGCTGCGCGGGAAGCTGCTCAACGTAGAGAAGGCGCGCATCGACAAGATCTTGGGGAGCGACAACATTCGCACGCTGATCGTTGCGCTCGGCGCAGGGATCCAAGACAGCAGCAGCTCCTTTGATCTTGCCAAGCTGCGCTACCACCGCGTCATCATCATGACCGACGCAGACGTAGACGGCGCGCATATTCGCACGCTGCTACTCACCTTCTTCTACCGCTACATGCCAGCCATCATTGAAGCTGGTTACCTCTACATTGCTCAGCCCCCGCTGTATCGCATCAGCACCGGCAAGGAGACGAAATACGCGTCGTCAGAGAAGGAGCGTGACGCTGCTGTTGCCTCATTCAAGGCGAAGAACGTCAACGTGCAGCGCTTCAAGGGGCTCGGCGAGATGAACGCCGAACAGCTCTGGGAGACGGCGATGAATCCAGAGAATCGCGTCTTCCTTCAGGCACGCATTGAAGATGCCGCGGCAGCGAACGAAATCTTTGAGATGCTGATGGGCGAGCGCGTTGAGCCGCGCCGCGACTTCATCAAGGCTGAGGCGCGCAAGGTCCAGAACCTCGACGTTTAATACGCGAAGCAGAGTAGAAAGAAAGGAGGTGACGAGATGGCAGATAAGACCGTAGATAACGGCGCAGACGGGATTAGCCCGAACGGCGTCAGCGTCACCACCGTCAAGTCGATTCGCATTGAAGACGAGATGCGCACGAGCTACCTCGATTACGCCATGAGCGTGATCGTGGCGCGCGCCCTTCCAGACGTGCGTGACGGCCTCAAGCCAGTCCACCGCCGCATCCTCTACACGATGGGTGAGATGGGCCTCTCCGGCAGCTCCGCCTACCGCAAGTGCGCCGCGATCGTGGGTGAGGTGATGGGTAAGTACCACCCACACGGCGACGGCGCCCTCTATGACGCACTCGTCCGACTGGCGCAAGACTTCTCCATGCGTCACCCACTCGTTGACGGGCAGGGAAACTTCGGTTCTGTTGACGGCGACTCCGCCGCCGCAATGCGCTACACCGAGGCGCGACTCACCGCAATCGCCGGCGAGATGCTCGCCGACATTGACAACGAGACAGTTGACTTCACGCCGAACTACGACGGTACGCAGAAGGAGCCGAGCGTACTTCCATCGCGCATGCCGAACCTGCTCATCAACGGTTCATCCGGAATTGCCGTTGGTATGGCCACCAACATTCCGCCGCACAACCTCGGCGAGATTGCGGACGCGGCGATCGCACTTGTAGAGAACCCACACCTCACCGCTGAGGAGTTGAGCGCCTTCGTCCTTGCACCCGACTTCCCAACTGGCGGCGTCCTCTACCGTTATGACAACGTCAAGAACCCGCTCACCGGAAAGCTGGAGCGCGTTGACGCGATCCGCCAGATGTACGCACACGGCCGTGGTCGCGTTGTTGTTGAAGGGAAGACCACCTTTGAAGAGGCGCGCGGCGATCGCACCGCCATCATCATCCATGAGCTGCCGTATCAGGTAAACAAGGCGTCACTCGTTGAGAAGATCGCCGACCTCGTCAAAGAGGGCCGCATCGACGGCATCGCCGATCTACGTGACGAGTCCGACCGCGACGGGATGCGCATCTACGTTGAGGTGAAGCGCGACGGGAATCCGCACAAGGTGCTCAACAAGCTGTTGAAGCTCACGCCGCTCCGTGCCGCATTCAGCATGAACATGCTCGCACTCGTTGACGGCCAGCCACAGACGCTCTCGTTGAAGTCCGTCCTCCAGCACCACATTGAGCACCGCCGCATCATCGTCCGACGCCGCACCGAGTTTGATCTCAAGAAGGCGTGCGAGCGCGCGCACATCTTGGAAGGCTTGAAGATTGCGCTGGACAACCTTGATGCCGTGATCAAGACGATTCGCGCCGCAGCAGATGTTGACGTTGCGCGCGAACAGTTGATGGCGAAGTTCAAGCTCAGCGAACTGCAGGCGCAGGCAATCTTGGACATGCGCCTCGCCCGGCTTGCCGCACTCGAGCGCAAGAAGATTGAAGACGAGTATCTGGAAGTCCTTGGGTTGATCAAGGAGCTCGAAGATATCCTTGCGAATCCGAAGCGCGTCTCCAAGATCATCGCCGCGGAGTACGCCAAGTTGAAGGAGAAGTTCGGCGACAAGCGCCGCACCCGCATTGCACAGGACGCCACCCGTGAGATGTCTGACGAAGACCTCATTGCGGACGAGGATGTGGTGATCACGATCAGTGGTCGCGGCTACATCAAGCGCCAGCCGCTCACCGCCTACCGACAGCAGCATCGCGGCGGGAAGGGCGTGCGCGGCATGACCACGCGTGAAGAGGATGCGGTGAAGTCGCTCCAGGTTGCGAACACACACGACTGGGCCTTCTTCTTCACCAATAAGGGCCGCTGCTTCAGTACCAAGGTGCATGAGATCCCAGACGCGTCGCGTCAGAACAAGGGGATTCCAATCGTCAACTTGCCAGGTGTGCAGGTGGAGTCCGGCGAAGTTCCAGTTGCTACTGTCATCCTGCAGAACTTCACCGCAGGTGGCTACCTCGCCTTCTCCACCAAGAAGGGTGTGATCAAGAAGACCGCGCTTGAACAATTCGAGAAGGTTCGCTCGTCAGGAATTATTGCGATCACCCTTGATAAGGGTGATGAGCTTGCGCAGGTGATCCCAACGTCTGGTGAAGATGACATCGTGCTCGCCACGCGACAGGGTCGCATCTGCCGCTTCCATGAGAAGGAGGCGCGACCGATGGGACGTTCTGCCGGCGGTGTCATCGGGATCCGCATCGCCCGACAGGGTGACCTTGTGGTTGCCGCCGCCATCGTTGAGCCGGGCGCCGACCTCCTCGTCCTTACAGAGACGGGCTTCGGGAAGCGCGTCCCAGTCCAAGCCTTCAGTCGCAAACATCGCGGCACCCAGGGTGTCCGCCTCATTCCGCTCGAAGGGCGCAAGACGGGGCCAGTGGTCGCCGTTCGCCAGGTGAGCGAGGCGGATGAAGAGGTGATCCTGATCAGCGCCGAAGGACAGGTGGTGCGCACCAAGCTTGAGAGCATCGCCACCCGTAATGACGGCAGCTCCCAAGGTGTCCGCGTGATGACCCTCCGTGAGGGGGATAAGGTCGCTGGGATCGCCGCCTTCCGCACGGGGCTCGCACAGCGCGACGCCGGCGGTGAGAGCGACGAGGCGCCTGCGCGGGTGTCGCCCGCACCTCGAACCAAGGCTGCACGACCGGCCCCTGCGGTAAAGGGAGCCGCCCCGAAGGGGAAGGGCAAGCCAGCGTCTAAGGTGAAGGCGAAAACGAAACCTACAAAGCGGCGATAGGGATCGGAGGGCGGCGATGAGGGCAGATTCAGTCGACGTCTACACAGGGAATGCGAACCGGGAGTTAGCCGGCAAGATCGCGCGCTACCTCGGACGCGAGCTTGGCAAGGCGGAGGTGTTCGCCTTCGCCAACGAGAATATCTTCGTCAAGATCCTTGATAACGCGCGAGAGAAGGACGTCTTCATCGTGCAGCCAACTTCGCGACCGGTGAGCAGCTCCATCATGGAGTTGCTGATCATGATCGACGCGTTCAAGCGCGCATCAGCCGGACGCATCACCGCCGTCATCCCATACTACGGCTACGGCCGATCAGACAAGAAAGATCAGCCGCGCGTCCCGATCACCGCACGACTCGTTGCGGACATGCTGCAGGTTGCCGGCGCAAATCGCATCCTCACCATGGACCTCCATCAGGGTCAGCTGCAGGGATTCTTCAACGTCCCAGTAGATGAGCTCACGGCAGTACACATGCTCTCCAACTACATCCGACAGAACGGCACTGAGAACCTTGCAGTGGTGACCGACCTTGGCTTTGCAAAACGCGCGCGAACATTTGCAGAACTTCTGGACGCGCCGCTCGCGATCGTTGAGAAGCGACGCGAGGGGAATGATGATCACGCTGAAGTTCTCAACGTCATCGGTGACGTGAGGGGGAAGCGCGTCGTCATCGTTGACGATGAGATTGACACAGGCGGAACGCTCATTGAGACCGTCCGCGCGATTGAGAAGGCTGGCGCAATTGAAGTGACCGCCTGCGCAACACACGGCGTCTTCTCTGGCCCCGCGATTGAGCGCATCAACGCATCGTCTGTGCGCGAGGTGATCGTCACCGACTCCATCCCGATGCCGGCTGGAGTGAGTAGCCCAAAGATCAAGCGCCTCTCCTGTGCGCCGCTCTTCGGTGAAGCGATCAAGCGCATCCACCTTGGTGAATCGGTCGGCGCACTTTTCGGCAAAGAGGCCTCCATGGCTGAGGAGATGGTCTTCTGGGACGGCGAACATGCCGGACTCCCATCACCAGGCAGCAACGGCGGCGGACAGAACTCAAAGCGCCGAGCGAAGTAGCCGTGACGCTGAAGTTGCACCGACCAGACGAGCGCGGCGTGGTGAGCGCGCATCCAGAAGAGAAGAGTGCCGACTGGCGTAGCTCACTTCGCAGCCCGCGCTGGAACGCAGCGCCACTGAAGAATCCTGAGATGAACCCAACGAGTCGTCCGGCGAGCGTGCTCTATTGGCTCGTCCTCGGCGCGCTCACATTTGGCATCTTGATGCTGGGGTACGGCTCCGGCTTCTGGCGCTAGGGGCCGCAGATGGTCTTCGGATTCCTCTCCCGTCTTATTGACTCCAACGACCGCGAGATCGGTCGGCTCTCGCCGATCCTTACCGCCGTCAATGCGCGCGCAGATGAGATGGAGGCGGCGAGCGCCGAAGATATCCGCGCACGAATGGATGCGATTGCTGCGCAACTTCGTGCGCTGAGCGGCGACACGCAACGCGCCGCACTCGAAGAGGCGCTTCCAGAAGTTCTCGCTGCGGCCCGCGAAGCGGCGCGCCGAACGATCAAGCTGCGCCCATACGACGTGCAGATCTTGGGTGCGATCGTTCTGCATCAAGGAAAGATTCCGGAGATGCGCACTGGTGAAGGGAAGACACTCGTTGGCCCGCTCGCCGCCGCCGTAAACGCACTCACTGGCGCTGGCGTCCACGTGATCACCGTCAACGACTACCTGGCGCGACGCGACGCACAGTGGATGGGGCCGCTCTTCGCCTTCCTCGGACTCTCGCTCGGCGTCATCGCCCATGACTCCTCATACATCTTTGACGCCGACTTCCATAGCGGCGAGGAGCGCACCGCCCGCCTCCGCCCCGTCACCCGTCGTGAGGCGTACGCCGCGGACGTCACCTACGGCACAAATAACGAGTTCGGCTTCGACTACCTGCGCGACAACATGGTCACCGAGCTCGAGGCGCGGGTGCAGCGTGGGCACGCCTTCGCGATCGTGGACGAGGTGGACAACATCCTCATTGACGAGGCACGAACCCCGCTGATCATCAGCGGTCAGGCGGGTGAGTCGCAGGACCTCTACCAAGTGTTCGCCAAGCTCGTCCCTCGCCTTCGCGAGCGACCAGAAGGAACAACAGACGGTGGCGACTACTTCGTTGACGTCAAGGATAAGGCGGTCTCGCCAACTGAAGAAGGCGTCGCCAAGGTTGAGAAGATGATCGGCGTAGAGAACCTCTACGGCGGTGACCCGCTGATGGCGCGCCACTTTGAATCGGCACTTCGGGCGCATGCACTCTTTAAGCGCGATCGTGATTACATCGTTGAGGGCGACGAGATCGTCATCGTTGATGAGTTCACCGGACGAAAGATGCCGGGTCGCCGCTGGTCAGAAGGTCTACATCAGGCGATCGAGGCGAAAGAGGGGCTCCGTGTCCAGCGCGAATCGGTCACGATGGCGACGATCACCTTCCAGAACTACTTCCGCCTTTACGGAAAACTTGCTGGCATGACTGGTACCGCCATGACCGAGGCGGAGGAGTTCAGCAAGATCTACAAGCTTGACGTCACATCAATCCCAACGCATCGACCAATGATTCGCGTTGACGAGCCTGATCTTGTCTATCGAACAGAGCGGGCAAAGGATACGGCGATCATTGAACACATCAAGGAGCGCATCGCCGCAGGACAGCCAGTGCTCGTTGGAACAACATCTGTTGAACGATCCGAGCACCTTGCAGGACTGCTGAAGCGCGAAGGGGTGAAACACAACGTCTTAAACGCGAAGCAGCACGAACGTGAAGCGCCGATCGTTGCGCAAGCAGGACGCTCTGGTGCGGTGACAATTGCAACCAACATGGCCGGTCGCGGAACAGACATCGTGCTCGGTGGCAATCCCGCCGGGCTCGCCTCTGAAGCGCTGCGCATCAAGGGCCTCAATCCTGCCGAAGTTGACGCAGAAACATACGCTGCGGCACTCGCAGAGGCGGAACGCTCATGCACCGCCGATCGTGAAGTTGTCCTTGCCGCCGGCGGGCTTCGTATCATCGGCACAGAGCGGCACGAATCACGACGCATTGATAACCAGCTGCGTGGCCGCGCTGGTCGCCAAGGCGACCCAGGCTCATCACGCTTCTACCTCTCGCTTGAAGACGACTTAATGAAACGCTTCGCTGGCGAACGTGTGGTTGGGCTCATGGATCGCCTCGGCTTTGATGAGAGCCAAGCGCTTGAGTCGGCAATGGTGAGCCGCACCATTGAAGGTGCGCAGACACGCGTTGAAGGCTACAACTTTGATGTACGCAAGCGCGTTGTGGAGTTTGACGACGTGATCAACATGCAGCGGGCCACCGTCTACGGCGAGCGCGACCGCGTACTGCGCGGCGAAGATCTTGCCCTCACCATCCAAGACGCGCTGCACGCCGAGGTGCGCGCGCTCGCCGCTACGCACTGCCCTCCAGGACTTCCTGGTGACTGGAACCGCTCCACACTCGCAACAGAACTGCAACGACTTGGTGTGCAGCCTCCAGCATCGCTTGAAACGATCGTTGAAGATTCGCTTCTCTACGACGCGGTTGCGGTTGTTGCAGATGAAGCGCTCGAGCGTAAGGCGCAGGAGATCGGCGAAGAGATGTGGCCAAAAGTTGAGCGCGCCGTGATCTTACGCAGCATTGATCAGCTCTGGGTGGAGCATCTCACTGAGGTTGATGATCTTCGCCGCGGCATTGGCTTGCGCGGACACGCGCAGATTGATCCGCTCAACGCGTTCAAGATCGAGGCGTTCAAACTCTACGAAGAGTTCCAGTCACTCATTCGCGTCAGCATTGGGCGCGCGATCTTACGCGTTAGCCTCGTCCAGGAACAGCGCGCCCCTCGCCCTGTGGTAGTCACAACGTCTGGCGGCGGTGAAGGGTCGACTAGCGGCGCAGCGCCGATTGCGCCAATGAAGGCCCCTGTTGGCGAGATGAAGGCGGGGCGTAACGACGCCTGCCCATGCGGCTCGGGGAAGAAGTTCAAGAAGTGCCACGGGGCATAGCCCCTGCTACGATCGCGAGCGTGAAGCAGCAAGACCCCGTCGTCGCCTTCGGGCGACCGAGTGAGCGTTCCCAGTGAGCGTCGACGCCGCTGGCCTACGCGACCTACTCGGTCGGATCGAAGCCACGTCGGGGGGGCTTTGACCCTGTAACAAAGGCTGCGCGACTCGCCACCATTGAGTCACAGATGCTCGCCCCCGGCTTCTGGGATGACCAGCGGGTCGCTCGGCGCCTTGCACGTGAGGCAGAGGGCCTTCGTGAAGAGCTCACCCTCTGGCAGGAGCTCACCAAATCGGCGCGCGACCTTGGCGAACTCTTCGAACTCGCCAACTCCGAGAGCGACGAAGCCCTCCTCGCCGAAGTTGAGGTGCGCACGGCGGCGCTTGAAATCAGCTTTCATAAAGCCCGCACCTCGCTTCTCTTCGCTGGCGAATACGCCGACGCGGATGCGATCGTCACCATCCAAGCCGGCGCAGGAGGAACTGAGGCGTGTGATTGGACTGCAATGTTGCTTCGCGCCTACATGCGCTGGGCGGAGCGACACGGATTTGCAAGTGAGATCGTTGACTTTACTGAAGGCGAAGGCGCTGGCTACCGCAGTGTGGCGCTAGAGATTCGTGGAAGAAACGTCTTTGGTTGGTTGCGTGCAGAACGCGGTGTCCACCGCATGGTGCGCATCTCTCCGTTTGATGGACAGAAGCGCCGACAGACAACCTTTGCAATGTTTGAAGTGATCCCTGAAGTTGAAGATGACCAAGAGGTGACACTCAACTGGGATGAGATTCGAGTTGACACGTATCGCGCCAGCGGCGCTGGTGGTCAGCACGTCAATAAGACAGAGTCTGCTGTTCGTCTTACCCACATCCCAACGAACAGCGTTGTCTCAAGCCAGAATCAGCGCTCGCAGATGCAGAACAAAGAAACGGCAGAGAAGATGTTGCGCGGAAAGCTGATTGAGCTAAAGATTCGCGCGCGCGAAGATGAGTTGGCACGAGTGCGCGGGGAGACGGTGGTTGCCGGTTGGGGTAACCAGATTCGAAGCTACGTCTTCCATCCGTATCAGATGGTGAAGGACCACCGAACCGGTGTGCAAACGTCAGACACCACGGGGGTGATGGATGGCGACTTTGACCCGTTCGTCTTGGCCGAACTTGAGCGCCTCGCGATCGGCGCGCCAATCACAGCGAGCGGACCTGATGATGAGTGACCTTGCCGATATGACAAACGTAGGAGAAGGCGAAACGCCAGTCGTCTCGCTGAACAACGTGAGCGTCCGTTACCCGAGCGGACACGTCGCCCTTGCTGGCGTTAGCCTGACGCTCAGCCGCGGCGAGTTCGCCTTCCTTGTTGGACCTTCAGGTGCGGGGAAATCGTCGCTTGTTGGACTCCTAGTGCGCGACGTGCTCCCTTTCGCTGGAGAGGTGCACGTAGCCGGCTACTCGGTTCACGATCTTCCAACGAGTGAGGTGCCATACCTGCGTCGACGCGTTGGTGTGGTCTTCCAGGACTTCCGTCTCTTGCAGCGACGCACCGTGCGTGAGAACACCGCCTTCGCGTTGGAGGTCACCGGCGCTCCAGCAGAAGAGATTGGGGTGGCGGTGGAGCGCGCGCTACGTATCGTCGGCCTTGGCAAGCTCGCCGACCGCTACCCAGACGCACTCTCTGGCGGTGAGCAGCAGCGCGCGGCGATCGCTCGCGCCATCGTTGGCAACCCCGAACTCCTCATCGCTGACGAGCCAACGGGAAACCTTGACCCGCTGATCAGCTGGGAGATCATGGAGCTGCTCGGCCAGATCAATCAGCTCGGCGTTACCGTTCTTGTTGCAACACACGACTCCGACATTGTCACCACGCTGCGCAGGCGTGTGCTTGCCCTTGAGGGCGGTCGCCTTATTCGCGATGAACAGCGCGGCACGTATCATCGGGTCGGCTAGCCGAAGAGAGGGTGAAGGTTGTGAGGAAGAGATGAGTCGAGCACAGAACACTCGCCTGCTGAAGCTGAGCGCCTCCGCCGCGATGAACGGCCTTGCGCGCAACCGTCTCGCAACGATCGCCGCCACCATGACGATGACGCTGATGCTGCTCGTGCTCGCCTCAGTCCTTGTCATTCGCGCGGGGCTCGACGCCGCACTGAGCTACGCCGACTCCAAGGTTGAGGTGGTCGCCTACCTAAAGGTGGGTGCTTCGGACGCTCGTGCGGCGGAGCTTCGTGCGGAGATCCTGAAGGTTGATGGGGTGCGTGACGCAACCTATGTGAGTGCCGATGAGGCGCTCGCCGCCTTCCGTGAGCGCCTTAAGGAGCGTGGTGAGCCTGATCTCACCGGTGAGCTGGACGAGAACCCGCTTCCTCCAAGCTTTGAGATCGCGCTTGATGACCCTGGCCAAACTGCGAGCGTTGCAGACAGCCTGTCAAAGCTCCCCTCCGCAGCACTCTTCGCGAGAATCGTTGATGGTCGCGCGCTTGCTGAATCGCTCGCGAGCGTCACCTCTGCACTCCGCGCTGTTGGCCTCATTGTGGTGATCGGCTTCTCGCTCGCGGTGCTCGCCGTTGTTGTCAACGCTATTCGGTTGGCGGTGATGGCGCGCAGCGATGAGATCGCAATCATGCGACTTGTTGGCGCAACCTCAACTTGGGTGCGCCTCCCCTTCATCCTTGAAGGACTCGTGATTGGCGGGATTGGCGCACTGCTCACCCTCTTCATCTTTGGCATCCTTGGCGCCGGCGTCAGCGCGCTTATGCTGAGCCTCTTCCGCGTCCTCCCTGTTGAAACGTCGGCGATCCTCGCCGGCCAAGTTGCGATCTCCGTCCTCCTTGCAGGGTTCGGACTCGGCGCGCTCGGCGCGCTACTCTCTCTACGAGGCCGACTTAACTAAGGTCTTAGCCAGAGTTCTACGCGTAAGCGGAAGAGACCGCGAGAGAGATTAAGGGGGGTTGATGCAGCAGCGATTCGTTGGCACGAACAACAAGCGCCCACTATTCGTCACGCGCGCCGGTGCACTTCTTCTTGCGATCACGCTTGCCGTAGGCGTCTACACGCTCGGCTACAACAACGGCTCAGCTTCAAGCACGCCCGCAGGGGCAAGCGGCGCGATTGATCTCTCTCGATTCAACGAAGTGTTGGACCTTGTTGAGCAACGCCACGTTGGCGACGAAACAGAGCAGCAACTTATTGACGGTGCCATCAGGGGGCTCGTTGAATCGCTGAACGATCCATACTCGCAATATCTCACCAGCGAAGAGATGGAGGTGATGATCGGCGATCTCTCTGGAAGCTTTGAGGGGATCGGTGCCGTCATTGAGAGTCGCAGCCCAGCTGGTGATTCGTGTACCGCGATCGGACCTGATTGCTACCTGCTTGTTGTCTCGCCAATTGACGGCTCGCCGGCAAAAGCCGCAGGAATCATCAGTGGCGATCGCGTAACCGCGGTTGACGGCGTGAGTGTTGACGGTGAGACGCTTGACTCCGCAGTGCGAAAGGTGCGCGGCGCAAAAGGAACGACAGTGGTTATTACCGTAGTGCGCGGCGAAGATGCACCAAAAGACATCTCCATCATTCGTGATGTCATTGTTGTCCCAGCCGTTGAACCGAAGCAGCTCTCCACCACTGCTGGTGACCCGGTTGGCTACATCCGCCTTGCAGAATTCAGTGAGGTGGCGTCCGAGCAGTTCCGCACCGCGCTCCAGAAGGTTATTGATGCCGACACCACGCGCATCATCCTTGACCTCCGCGATAACCCTGGTGGTTATCTCTCCGCTGCGCTCTCTATTGCGAGTGAGTTCATTGGCGATGGTGTTGTCTACATGGAAGAGACGAGTAACGGAAAGCGCACGGAGACGCGCGCAAGCGGCGGCGGGCTTGCAACAGACCCTTCAATCAAACTCGTTGTCTTGATTAATAAAGGGAGCGCCTCTGCAAGCGAGATTCTTGCTGGCGCACTTCAGGATCGCGGGCGGGCGGAGCTCGTTGGCGAGACGAGTTTCGGCAAGGGTGTTGTGCAAACCTTTATCGATCTCTCAGACGGTTCGGGGCTGAAGCTCACGATTGCAAAGTGGCTCACGCCGAACGGCACGTGGGTCCATAAGGTTGGGATCGCCCCGGACTACCCGGTAGCCCCCGCCACGACCCAGGGGGCCGACGATCTGGTGCTCACTAAGGCGCTCGACCTGCTGAGGTAGCGAGCTCGGCCGCTCCGCCACGCACTCCCCTTGCGCCGCGAGCCGCTGCGCCGTATCGTTTACGGCAGACGGAAGGAGGTGGTGTGCAGTGTCAATAGACAGTTGTACGACCGCCTCTCGTGAGGTCGGCGCTTAACCGGCCCGCGAGAGCGGTGACGTTCTGAGAGGGCGCTGGCCACACGGCCGGCGCCCTTTCTCATCTCATCACTAACTCATTTGCAGCGTCACTAAGGAGGTCTCATGGCCACGAAGAAGCCGGGTGCCGTAGCTGACGGTACGACGCTGTCTTCGAACCGGAAGGCCACCCACGAGTACGAGATTCTTGACCGCTTTGAGGCAGGGGTGGTGCTGACGGGGACGGAGATCAAGTCGATTCGCGCTGGTAAGGCAGACATCGGCGACGCCTACATTCGGCTTGAACATGGTGAGGCGCGCATGATCGGTATGCACATTGCCGAGTGGCCCGGTGCTGCCAGCCAGCAGCACGAGCCGAAGCGAACGCGCCGCCTCCTCCTTCATAAGGAAGAGATCATTTCAATCGGCACCAAGGTGAAGGTGAAGGGTCTCACGCTGATCCCGCTCCGCCTCTATCTAAGTCGTGGCCGCTGCAAGGTGGAGATCGGCCTCGGGCGTGGGAAGAAGGAGTTCGACAAGAGAAAGTCGATCGCTGACCGTGAAGGGAAGCGCGAAGCGGAGCGCGAACTCTCCGACTGGAAGCGCGGGGGCTAGTCGCCACACGCGCCAGCGTGTAGGATTCCCCTCTTGGGGATGCGTGGTTTCGACGGGAAGCCGCACCTTGAGAACGCGAGTCGAGGTTGCTATCAGGCCTCGTTAAACCGGTAGCAAAAAGAAGTACCTGGCAATCGCCAGCCTGCTCTCGCCCTCGCTGCCTAAGGCAGTAAGGTGAGCGTGGAAGCGGCCCCCGCTTCGCGGGCCGTGGAAGCGTCATAAAGCGAAGCTGCAACAGTGGTGAGTGACACATAGCCACTGGTTAAGCCCGATTTAGGGGCATGTGACTCGGTTGAGGGTCGATCCGGCCTGTGGGAGCGCCTCAACTCAGACTAAACCGCAGGACACGCTCGTAGTGGTCTCTTGGAAGGCTTTTCGGACGAGGAGTTCGACTCTCCTCCATCTCCACCAATCGCACACGCCGCGCCG
>Ga0209768_10000924_pt1 | contig 18997 bp, 17 predicted proteins | sample LauGreSBDMM110SD_3_FD_187564 | JGI IMG/M metagenome (GOLD analysis project Ga0209768, IMG submission 187564) | Freshwater lake microbial communities from Lake Michigan, USA - Sp13.BD.MM110.SD (SPAdes) (version 2) | ecosystem: Environmental > Aquatic > Freshwater > Lake | place: Lake Michigan... | reverse complement strand
CGGAGATAACGATTAGCCAGGTGGATGATTTAAAGGCGATGTAGGCGCGCTCCATAATTGCTCTCGAGCGACCTGAATAATACTTTTCGCCAGGTTTACCCATGCGCGCTTCGGCAATTGCGACCGCGGTTGAAAGAATCATTATTTGCCCAACCTTTTTGTAAAGATTCGGCGTGATGCAATTAATCCAAAGATGAGAATTGAGTTTAAGAATATGAAGTGCAGGAAGAGCATTGGCGTAGAAATCTCAGAACCGTAGGTTAACCAGCGGCCCAATTCGGTTGCGTGCCACAGAGGTGAGATCCAGCCGATCCATTGCAGAAATATCGGCATATTTGTGAGCGGATAGAAAGTGCCAGAGAATAAGAAGAGCGGCATAACGATAAATCGCTCAACAACAGTAAAGAAGACATTCTCGTTTTCAAGAAAGCCGGCTAAAGCTTGCATAGATGCACCAAATGCTGCACCGGCCATAACTGCGGTGAAGATGGCAAGCCATGCGCGTGGAGAGTCAAGTACTCCAAATGCGAGCATAACTAACCAATACAAAATCGCTGTAAAGATAGTTCGAATTAGACTATTTAAGAAAACGCCCATCGCAATTTGATTTCCGCTCAGTGGTGTCGCATTCATTGAGAAGAAAGTTTTATTCCACTTAAATCCCTCGAGAGTTGGATAGACGCTCTCATCCATCGCTCCTTGAATTGCTGCGGTTGCTAATAGCGCCGGTGCGAGAAAAGTTAGATATGAGACGCCATCTACCCCCATTGCACCTGTGTTCTTATCGATATAAGAACCAAGTCCGAGACCAATTGAAACGAGATACAGAACAGGGTTAGCGATCGCAATCGAGATAATTAACCAAACCCATTTGAGCATTGTGCGCAGACGAGCCTCAGTAACAAATAAAGCACCACGTGCAGTGACTCGTGCGGCATCAACGATCTTGAGTGAACCTTGCCTAGTTTGGGAAAAGCTCATTAATCGATCAGCGTTCTTCCGGTCAAACGGAGGAAAACATCTTCCAGTGAAGAGCGGCGCACAAGTGAAGTCTTTGGGTGTAAACCTTTTTTATAGATACGTTCGAGCAATTCTTCACCATCTTCGGCATACATCAAGATTCGATCAGGGAGCTCTTCTATGCGATCACAGTATTGGCGCAAGTCATCTGCCATAAGTGCATTGCGTTCTGACCCAAAGCGAACTTCAAGAACTTCTTTTGTTGAATAATCTTTTATGAGTTGTGCCGGACTTCCCTCGGCCATAATTGCGCCTTTATCCATAACCACCAGGCGATCACAGAGTTGTTCAGCCTCATCCATAAAGTGAGTTGTAATCAGCAGTGTTACGCCATCTTCCTTTAACCTAAAGAGGCGATCCCACAAAATGTGTCGCGCTTGTGGATCCAGCCCAGTTGTTGGCTCATCAAGCATCAAGATCTCAGGCTCGCTAACAAGTGCGCGTGCAATAGTTAGGCGGCGCTTCATTCCACCACTTAACGATTCAACTTTGGCATTTCGCTTCTCTTCAAGTTGGGCAAAGCTCAAAAGTTCTTCAATTTTACCTTTCAGAAATTTACGGCTTAGCCCGAAGTAACGCCCGTAGATATACAGATTTTCAGTAACACTTAAAGAAGTGTCCAAATTATCTTGTTGCGGAACAACACCAAGGTGGGCGCGAATTTGTGGACCAAATTTCTCTGGGTCTTTATCTAGAATCGTGAGATCACCAGACGTGCGCTGTGAGGTGGCACCGATCATTCGCATGGCAGTTGATTTCCCAGCCCCGTTTGGTCCCAGCAGTCCGAAGGATTCACCTTTAACTACATCGAAATCAATTCCATTAACGGCGGTGAAATCACCAAACTTTTTAGTCAGTCCTCGAGCGTGAATTAGCGATTGGCTCATTCTCTTATCTTATCTCGCTTGTTGGACTGCTTTGATCCACTCTTCAACTGCATCTGGGTGGCGCGGAATATTCTCACTTAAATTGCGGTAGCCATCGGCGGTAACAACGACATCATCTTCTATGCGGATACCAATTCCGCGGTATTCCGGTGCAAATAATTCATCATCGGGTTGGATATAAAGCCCTGGTTCTACGGTTAAAACCATTCCTTCGCGCAGAATTCCTTCGCGGTACATATCTTGGCGAGCATGTTCGCAATCGTGTACATCCAGGCCAAGGTGATGGCTAACTCCGTGCAGCGTCCAACGCCGATGTAAACCAACTTCAGGCTTCATTGATTCCTCGGCGCTAATTGTTAAGACGCCCATATTTGCTAAACCTTCGGCTAGAACACGTTGTGATGCGCGGTTAATATCTAAGAATTGCGCTCCTGGTTTTACCGCAGCGAATCCCGCGAGTTGTGCCTCATAAACCAACATATATAAAGCGCGTTGTGCCGGAGTGAACTTTCCATTTATCGGCAAGGTGCGAGTTATATCTGCGGTGTAATAAGAATCCATTTCAACGCCAGCATCTAGCAACAAGAGCTCTCCGTTGCGAACAGCGCCGTCGTTGCGAATCCAGTGAAGCACGCAGGCGTGCGCTCCCGCAGCAGCGATCGTTGTATAGCCAATGTCATTACCTTCTAAGCGCGCACGCCCAAAGAATGCACCTTCGACAATTCTTTCACCACGTGGATGACTTGCCGCTGCAGGCATCGCAGAAATTACATCGCTAAATCCACGACCGGTCGCATCCACTGCAACCTGCAATTGGCCCACTTCATAACCATCTTTAACTAAGCGTTGTTCGGATGTAAAGGTAAGAAATTCAGCCTCACGCGCGCTCTTTGAAATCAACTTATCCATCAAGACATCTTCGCCGCGAATCAACAAAGTCTCTTTGCTAAAGCGAAGCAAATCTTCAATCTTTTCTACATCGCGAGTTGGAATTTGATAAACCGCATTAGCTTCATCAAGTGTGAAGTGGCGACCAACCCAGAGTTCGCCATATTTACGATCAGTATAAAAAGCATCGGTTTCGCGAGTTGAACGCGGATGCAGATAAAGATATGAATCGTGTCCGCCAGTTTCATTTGGTTCCATCACCAAGACTGAATCCGGAACCGCATCGGAGCCTTGCACACCGCTGTAGTAAGCAAAGGCGCTGTGTGGACGGAAAGCATATTCGGTGTCATTAGATCGAGTTTTAAAGTTACCAGAAGGAATTACCAGGCGAATATTTGGAAATGCTGCTGATAATACTTGGCGACGAGTAAATGCATATGTAACAACTTCCAGAGGTTGCAAACCTTCTAGGTTTGAAGGTGCCCAGCCAGTGCGCATAAATTCTGCATATTGTGCAGGAGGCGCAACATCGTATGGGCGCGCGCTCTTAACTTCAGGGGTTTCGACCTTCTCATTCATGTCGCTAAGAGTACATAATGAAGCCATGAAATTACGAGGGGTGATGGTTGGGCTACTCGCCTTATTAATTGCATCTATTTTGGCAATTCCCTCAGCAAATTCAGCAGAACCAACCGTGACTGTTATGTCGCGCAATATCTATCTTGGCGCTGATGTTGGGGTCGCCCTCGAATTGATTCCTAATATGCCAGCGGCTGCGCAATTTATGTGGGATCAAGTAAATGAGAATGATTTCTCCAAGCGTTCCATCGCACTGGCTGCAGAAATCAAGAAGTATCAACCCGATGTAATTGGCTTACAAGAAGCGACTATTTGGTACTGCAAAAAGAACGCTTGGAGCAAGAAAACAGAGGTATTTAACTTCACCGATCAACTCTTACAAGCCCTCGATGGCGATTATGTATTAGCGAGCAAAGATGGCACAACCGCCTTCAATCCAGGATATTCAATAAATCCAATTCCATTTTTAACAATAGTTAAAGATTCAACACGTTTTCAAAAGATATTTGGCCAAGATAAGGCTGCGTGTGGCTTTCAAATTGGTGATGCCCTCGCAATTAAGAAATCTCTAGCTGGCGAAGTTATTAGAGTCGGCAATACCGAATACGAAGCCATTTACAGCATTGTGCCTACCTTGATGACAATTTATCGGGGTTACACCTGGGCCGATATCAAGATTGCTGGCACCCCAGTTAGATTTATTTCAACACACTTGGAATCTATCTGGGATGAAAATAAAGTCCCAAACGCGGCAAAACAAGCAACGCAATTGATAGATGATGTGAAAGAAACCAGAATGCCGCTGGTGATTATCGGTGATTTCAATTCTGATCCACGCGATCCAAGACCATCAAATGCGGCAAACCCAGGATTGCAACCAACTGCGAGCGAAGAATGCCCAGCGGGCAACAGCAAGTGCAACGCCTATCGCTTGATGCAAGAAGCTGGATTTAACGATGCTGGACCTGATGCGAGTGATCCAACCACTTACACCTGGGGAATGGATGCGCTTTTAACTGGACCAGATCCAGATCGCTTAAAAGCTGGACAGGCGATGGGCAATGAATATGGATTTACTGATCGCTTAGATTACATATTTACTAAAAATGGAGTTGATGTAACAACTTCGCAAGTCACTGGATTTAAAGCGCCCTATGCCACAGATCACGCCGGTGTATTTGCAGAGTTTTCAATTACAAACACTTCATCAATTGAAAGTGCAGATTTACCATCGCATAAACCATTTCCAATTTCATTTTGGCAATGGGTGGGGATTGCATTAGTTGCACTTATTGCTTGGAGAATTAAAAGGCGCTTGACGCGAGCGTAATTACGCATAGAGTTAAGGCACTATGTCGATGAGTACGCGGGAAATTGCTGATTTAGCGCGAGAAATCCGCCTACAAATCCTTCACACAATTAAAGGCGCTGGCATGGGCCATATCGGCGGCGACTTTTCTGTTACAGATATCTTGGCAACGCTCTTTGGCGCGGTCTTAAGGGTTGATCCAAAAGATCCTAATAAAGCCGATCGCGATCGCATAATTTTAAGTAAAGGACATGCTGCGGTTGCACTTTATTCGACGCTGGCACTGCGTGGCTTCTTCCCAGTTGAAGATCTAAAAACTTTTGCAAAACCGTTAAGTAAGTTAAATGGTCACCCAAACCGCAATAAGGTTCCGGGCGTTGAATCAAATACCGGCCCACTTGGTCATGGTTTTCCAATCGCGGTCGGCACAGCCATTGGTGCGCAGTTAGCAAAGAATGGCAGCCGCTCATTTGTAATTATGGGCGATGGTGAATTGCAAGAAGGCAGCAACTGGGAAGCGGCGATGTTTGCCGGACACCGCAAACTTACAAATTTAATTGCAGTAATAGACCGAAATGGTTTTCAACAAGGCAGCCCGACAGCAAAGACAAACGAACTAGATCCACTCGATAAGAAATTTGAATCATTTGGCTGGGAAGTTGTAGTTCTCGATGGCCACGACCATGCAGCGTTATTAAAGGCATTCACCGATCCGCAGACCAAACCGCGAGTGATTATTGCCCAGACCACAAAGGGTAAAGGCGTTGACTTTATGGAAGGTAAAGCCGAGTGGCATCATAAAGTTCCATCGACTGAACAATATGAAGCCGCCCTTGAACAAGTGGGTAAGCAATGAGCGAAAAATTGGAAGAGTTCGATAATCGGATAATTTTTGCCAAGACTTTAATTGCCCTCGCAAATGAAAATCCAAAGATTGTTGTTGTCTGCAACGATTCAGTTGGTTCAAGTAATTTAACGGAGTTTCGCGATCTCTTTCCGGAACGTTTGATCGATGTCGGGATCGCAGAACAAAATATGGTTGGCGTTGCCGCAGGGCTGGCAAATGCTGGATTTACTCCTTTTGTCTGCGCCGCCGCCCCGTTTTTAACTGCTCGCGCCCTCGAACAAATAAAGGCAGATGTGGTTTACACCCGCACCAATGTAAAACTCTGCGGAATGAGCCCAGGTATTTCATACGGTGAGCTCGGCCCAACACATCACTCAATCGAAGATATTGCTTGGATGCGCGCACTTGATTCTCTACCAATTGTTTTACCAGCAGATGAAGCACAAACAGAAGGCGCAGTTCGCTGGGCCGCAAATACAGATGGCCCAGTCTTTATGCGCATCGGGCGATTTAAAGTCCCATCGGTTTCACAAGGTCAGAGGCCAGCATTTATTCCAAATAAAGCGATGCGCATTATCGATGGCAGCGACATAACAATTATTGCAACCGGCACATTGGTCTCGCGCGCTATTGCAGCAGCGCAGCAGCTAAAGAGTGCAGGAATTTCGGCTCGCGTAATTAATCTTTCAACTGTTTCCCCGTTAGATACCACCGAAATATTGGCAGCGGCTAAAGAAACAAAGGCAATTATCACCGCTGAAGAATCAGTAACACGCGGTGGAGCCGGTGGCGCTATCGCTGAGTTCGTCGTGCAACACCATCCGATCCCGATGAAGTTAATGGGTATTGATTCATTTGCACCAACTGGATCAGCACCTTACTTACTAGAACATTTTGGACTTACTGCCGATGCCATCACCGCTGCGGCGCGAGAACTTCTGAAAAATGGCAGATAACGCTCCAGTTATTTTAGCTATCGATCAAGGTAGCGGATCTACCAAAGCACTTGCGATAGATGTAAGTGGAAAAGTACTTGCCCAGGCTGAAGTAAAAATCACAACAACTTTTCCGCAAAGTGGCTGGGTAGAGCAAGATCCTGAAGAGATCTGGCAATCTGTTGTTACCGCAAGTAAAGAGATAACTAGCGTCCATAAAATTGCTGCCGTTGGCTTAAGTATTCAGCGTGAATCAGTTTTACTATGGGATCGCAAGACCGGAATAGCGCTATCAAAGATCATCACCTGGCAAGATCGCAGAGCCTCAGAAATAGCCGCAAAACAAGTAAAAAACGCTGCCCAAGTAAAGGCAATTAGCGGCTTGGAATTAGATCCGATGTTCTCGGCGCTTAAAGCGCAATGGCTATTTGAAAATAATGATTACCAAAGCGCAGATATTTGTATCGGAACAATTGATTCTTGGATCGCTTTCAAACTGGGTGCAGGACATATTGTTGAAGCAGGAAGTGCCAGCCGCACTCAGTTATTAGATATAAAGACTGGCCAATGGAGTCCAGAACTTCTCTCGATATTTGCCATAGATAAATCACAACTACCTCGAGTTTGTGCATCCAATGAGAATCACATTTGCACAAATATGCAGGCGCTCGGGTTAAGTAACGATGTTCCACTATCTGGAATTATGGGCGATTCTCACGCTGCCCTATTTGCTCACCAAGGCTGGAAGGCTGGCTTCTTTAAAGCCACCTTCGGTACAGGTACTTCACTAATGGGGCTTACTGGAGTAAATCCGCAAACTATTGCTTGGCAGATAGATGGCGAAATAACCCAAGCCGCCGAAGCAAATATTCTTTCTACTGGTTCAACTTTGGTTTGGTTGGCAGAACTTCTCGGCACAACTCCAGATGAGTTAGCAAAGTTGGCACCAGAATCCACTCAAGTTGTAGAACTAGTACCCGCGTTCAGTGGGCTTGGTGCACCGTGGTGGGATCGTGAAGCGACCGGAATCATCACCGGACTTACCCGAGGTTCCAGTCGAGCTGATCTCGCCGCGGCAGCACTGAGATCGACCGCCGCACAAATCAATGATGTTCTCGAAGATTTTGCTAAATCAAATATCAAGATAGAAACTCTTTACGCCGATGGCGGAGGAGCGCGTAACAGATATCTGATGCAGATGTTGGCAGATCTCAGTGGCAAGAAGATTAAATCTTCACAACTTCTTGAACTTTCCGCCTTCGGTGCAGCGATGGTTGCAGCACTTGGTGCAGGTCTTGCCACACTCACAGAGCTGGAAAAAATTGAATTGGAATATGACGATTATCTACCGAAAATCTCAGAACCAGAGCGGCAAGAAAGGCTAAAAACCTGGCGTAAAGCCTTGGCGGCATCGCGTATGAAAGATAAGTAAGGCCCTATTCACGAACGAGTAAACCTCATAAGATTTCAATACAAGAAAAGAAAGCAGGCTAAAAATGGGAAAACTAACTTACGGCGCAGGCATCTGGGCATTTGGCCAATTCGTTGACCGTTATGCAGGAGATGGTTACGGACCAACTCGTACCAGCAAGCAGATGATTGAAGATGCCGCCAAAGTCCCCGGCCTAAAGCACCTTGATATCAACGTCCCATTCGATATTCCAGAGCGCACAGCAGTTGAGATCAAGAAGATGCTCGATGACAACGGACTTATCTGCCGCGCCACAACTCCACACATTTATATGCGCGAATATGTAAAGGGCTCATTCACCAACCCTGATACCAAGCTGCGCTCACAAACCAAAGACCGAGTACGCGAAGCAATCGCAGCCGCCGAAATTCTAGGCGCGACTTACGTTAAATTCTGGCCCGGCCAAGATGGCTTCGATTTCCCATTGCAAGCAAATTATTTACAGATCTGGGATTACACCATCAACGGTATCCGTGATCTTGCAAATGAAAACCCAAAAGTGCAATTTGCCATTGAATACAAATGCAAAGAACCACGTGTGCGCATGACTCTTGCAACTGCTGCGAAAACGCTCCTTGCAATTAGCGAAATGAAAGTTGACAACGTCGGAATTGTTATGGACTTCGGTCATTCGCTGATGGCGCAAGAAACTCCTGCAGAATCACTTTTGCTTATCCATCGCCACGGCAAGTTAGTTAGCGCTGAGCTAAACGATAATTGGCGTGGTTGGGATGATGACCTGCCAGTTGCATCTGTTCACTTATTTGAAACTATCGAATATATGTTGGCACTTCGCAGCATTAACTGGACGGATCCGATTTTGCTTGATCAATTCCCATTCCGCGAAGATCCAGTGCGCGCACTTACTCGCAGCATCGAAATCATTACTTACCTGGAAGAAGTCTGCGATCGCGTAGATATCAACGCCCTTAATCAGGCCCAGAATTCTCAGGATGCCCTTGCTGCTCAAGCGGTTATTTGGGACGCAATAATGAAGGAGAAGCGTTTCACCCGTTAGGAAATACCTGTAAACTCACACCTGTACTTGGAGACGTCGCATAGCCCGGTCGAGTGCGCCTCACTGCTAACGAGGTAAGGTGTAAAAGCCTTCAGGAGTTCAAATCTCCTCGTCTCCGCTCCAGATTCACACCCGTTCGCCTTTAAGTGTTTTCACAGGTTGCATGACTACCCTGCCTCAAATGTTGAGGAAATCAAGAGTACGGATTGCTATCGCAGTAACGGCACTTTTCATTTGTAGCGGTGCGATAACAGTTGAAAAAATAGTCTCATCGAAAATTGCGACGCGCGTCGAACAGCAGCTACCAAGTGCGTCGGGAATTAGCGCATCTATTCCACTTTTTGATCTGCCAAGTAGCGTAAATTCAGATTCAATAAAAAAAGTTCAAATTGATATTGATGACTTCACGTTAAAAGGCAGCGGTACAAAATCCTCACTGGCAATTTCTGCGAGAAATATAAGTAAATCTAAGCCCACGCAAATTGGATCTCTCGATATCACAGCGACAATCTCGGTATCTAAGTTGTTACAAGAATCTGGATTCAATGACGCAGAAATTGTTGATAACACTTTGCAGATATCGGTAGGAGCCGGTGGACTCGGTAAGGCTTTACTCGTTCCAGAGTTTGCGAATGGCCAGATTTACTTCCAAATTAAAAGCGTTTCGGTAATGGGTAGTCCAATCCCAGCGTCGTCGCTGCCTGTAGATATTCAAGATCAAATAAAGAGTCGGAGTGCAAAAGACATTACAGTTCCTCAAGGGCTCAAAGTTAAGTCAGTGTCAATAAGTTCTAAGGGACTTTCAATCAATTTTCAAGGTAATGACATTCAGCTAGATAATCTTGCCTCTTCGCTCTAGGTAAAATCACGAAACAGATGTAACCTTTTTAGCAAATTGGAGATAAGGAGATCTGAAAATGTCACAGGTTGTATGGTCGCAGTGGGATGACCTTGAGGTGCCTGATGGCTTTGTTCGGCTCTCTCCACAGAATTGTGACCTGAAGACCGATGAATTAAAAACAATTACCTTTTTTGTTCCACCATACATGAACGGAAGAGAAGGGTTGCTCCCGTCATTAAAAATGGAGAGATTGCAAACTCTTCAACTTTTAACGGCGGGTTATGAAGATGCCATTGAATTTGCAAAACCTGGAATTCAACTTTGTAACGCAAGAGGTGTACACGATGCTTCAACAGCAGAACTTGCAGTTGGCTTGGCAATTTCTGTGCGACGAGGCTTTCAAGATTTTATCCGTGCACAAGATCGTCAAGAATGGAGTAGTAAACGTTACAACTCATTAAACGATAGCAATATTGCCATCGTTGGTTTCGGCTCAATCGGGCAGACGATAGCTAAGTACCTAGGCGTGTATGACGTTTCAATCACCGGGTATTCGCGAAGTGGCAAAAATGGTTCTAAGCAGATATCTGAATTTGATGTAGAAATTTCAAAATACGACATCATTTTCTTAATCTTGCCTTTAAATGCTGAGAGTCACAAATTCTTTAACGCTGCTCGCTTAGCGAAGATGAAAGATGGTGCGGTGCTTATCAATGTTGCACGTGGCCCAATAGTTGATACAGATGCTCTTGTTAAAGAGTTAAACGCTCGGAGGCTATTTGCCGGCTTAGATGTAACAGATCCAGAACCTCTGCCCAAAGGCCATCCACTTTGGAGCGCACCCAATTGCATTATTGCACCGCATGTAGGCGGTAATTCTTCAGCATTTGAATCTCGAGGTAAGCGCTTCATTGAAAAACAATTAGAGCGCCTGGCAAAAGGTGAACCTCTGATAAACAAGGTTCTGTTCACCTAATGTATAACTTCCATTTGCTCTAGGGGCATCAAGTATTCAAACCCCTCCCTTAAATTTCACGGGTGAGCACTCTAGATTTTGACGGTAATCAGCTCCTTAATGCCCTTGAAGACCAATTTGCGCCAGCAGCTGCCCTAAAGAGCGCTAAAGAATCAACCGTTAAAAACGCCATCATCTGTTCATTTTTCACAGGGGATGATTATTACAAGAGCCACGCCTTGCGACTTCAGGCAAACTTAGAAGAACTCGGCATTGCATATGAATTACGCCAAATATCAAAACGTAACGATGAAGACTGGGTAGATATATGCCGGAAGAAAGTTGGATTTATAGCCGAAGTTTGTGCTGCTAATCCAAATAAGAAAGTTTTCTGGGTAGATGTTGATTGTGAGATCTTTTCCATCCCTGATTTTATTCTTAACTCAACGGCAGACATTATTGGTTTTCAACGCGGATTCAGTGCGCCAGTAAGTATTGGATATCAGAACCGCGGACGCTTCTGGGAACCTTGCTTCTGGGGGATAAATACAAGTGCGCAGGCGCGAAAAATGGTTGCAGCAGCCGCAGAATTTGAATCAGCAGCAACAGTGAGAGCAACTGATGACTTTTTCTTTGAAGAGGCCTGGAGAGCCAATTCTCCAAATATGACATTTCAGGTAATTCCTTCTAACTGCGCCGTTGATAAAGGAGCAGGAACTTTAGAAAGCCACGAAGTTTTCTTTAGATTTGGTTCAAGTGGGCAAGTCGGTAACTTTAAGAGAAAAGTAGAACAACACACAGGAAATTCAAAAAAGAAGTTTGGCTTAAAGAAACAACTTCTTGAATTTGCTAAGTTAATCGAAGAGAAATTGCCGGAAAACTTCTCGTCAAAAGCGCGCCTGTTAGTGGATGCCTCAGGAGTAACTGGATTCTTAACTGGAAAGAAACATAATAATCTCAGCGGTGATGCTGCACGAGACTTGTTAGTTGCTGGAAAATCAGGAGATACTGCCAAATACCAAGAAGCACTCACAGTTTTTCGGCAGAAAGTGCTTCCAAATAGATATGAAAGCGCTGCAATAAAAGTGGCATCAAGTTTCTTGGAATACTCGGCGAAGCCAAGCACGAATAAAATCAAGTTAGCCTGGTGGGAAAATCCTTACCCTGGCAATTTTGGGGATTGGCTAACCCCTTTCATTTTTAACCATTACACCGATAGTAAAATTATCTTTCAAGGATTGACAACTCGTGCGCCGAAAAAGCACATAGTCAGCTTGGGTTCAGTCGGCAGATTTATTAAAAGTAATTCTGTAGTAATTGGGACAGGCGTAAGTTCATTTAAACATGCCATAAATCCAAAGGCAGATTTCGTTTCTGTGCGAGGACCACATACCGCAGACTTGATCGTGCAATCGGGGGGACCAAGGATTGAGAATTTTGGAGACCCGGGCGTAGTTCTTTCAAGAATACTTCCCTTAACCCGTGGCGCGACAAACGGCAGGATCGCCTTGGTGCGCCATTACACGCATCTGCAAGCGCCGGTAAAGCTTCCAGAGAATTGCGATGAGTTGTCAGTGCAACTTTCACATCCGGATGAGATCGTAACTTTTATTGAAACACTAATTAAATACGAGAGCGTTGTGACAAGTGCAATGCACGTACTGATCACCTGTCAGAGCTATGGTATTCCTTGCGCATTAGTCGTCTTTCAAGGATTTGAAGAGTATGTTCACGGAGACGGAATCAAATATATAGATTATGCACTTGGTGCCGATGTTAAAGTTATTAGCCCGACACCAATCAATCCAAAACTTGACTGGCGCGAAATCGAACCTATTACGGAAACGATCAAGATTCCAGAGCTAAAAATTTCAGAAGTTGAGATGGCAATTAAAGAAGGATTACGCCGAGCCTCACTTTAATTACTTCAGGCCCTGATTAGCTCGGTCTAGATCTGCTTGAAAATCTACTTCAACTGCAAAGAGGTCAGAAATATCTACCGGCTCTATCTCAATGCCATTCTTCTCAATCGCAAGTTCTAAACCGCGCTCAAAGTAATCCTGGTCTGCACAGGCATTTAGTTGAGCAATAACATCATTTTTATGGCTGGCAGATATGAAGTTGATTCCGACTGCTTCACCGAGTGCACCCTGCACCGTCTTTGAGAGCTCTTTAATAAATCCTTTGCCATCAACTGTGTATTTGACCTCTTCTTCGGCTGTCGCAGAAGTGTTTACGCAGACAAATGACTTCTCTGATTCAATTCGAGAAGCAACTCGCTCTAAAACTTTGGCGTCAAATACAACATCGCCATTTAACCAAAGCACGCCCGACTCCTGGCTTGCAATGAGCGCTTTTAGAAGACTCTTTGAAGTATTTGTTTGATCATAAACTTCGTTGTAAACAAAAGAAGCAGTTGGGTGGGCTTCAATAATCATCTCTAATTTAAATCCAACGACCACTGTTATACGAGCCTTATCACCAAAGACTTTTGAAACATTTTCCATCTGCTGTTGCATAATCGAGCGGCCATCAGATAAGACGGTAAGCGGTTTAGGCCATGGCTTTCCTAATCTAGTTCCCATACCGGCCGCCAGAATTACAACTTGAATCGCCATTTTTTATCCTCTAGACCTAACCATGCCGAAAATACCGCTTAAGCACGATAGATTACCGCTTATGACGGGAAATCTTTGCATCTTGGATATACATCCATTAATTAAGATCTCTCGTGGGATGCAAGGTTGTCAGCGAAATGACTGACAGACCAGCGCGCCCGACTATTGCCCAAATTCGCGAAATTTCACAACCAATATCAGTGACCGGTCGTTCAACTTCTGAACACTGGATAGCAGATCTCTATCTTCGCCGACTTTCACCTTACTTAACTCGTATTTTGTTACGCACTCCAATATCTGCAAACGGTGTCACTTGGCTGATGATTATCACGGGTGCATCAATTGGACCAGCGTTGCTTGTTCAAGGCTGGGTTGGAATTGCACTTGCACTTTTCTTAAGCCAACTTCAAATGTTGATCGATTGCTGTGATGGCGAAGTAGCACGATGGAGAGATACAAAATCTCCAATGGGAATCTTCTTAGATAAATTAGGGCATTACCTTGCTGAATGTTTATTGCCACTCTGCTTAGGGCTCCGCCTTGCCGGATGGCCAACAGAGCCAATAACAAGTTCAATTTATCCATATTTTGGCGCGCTCCTTGCGATCCTTGTCATCATTAATAAGGGAATCAATGACGCAGTTCATGTGGCCAGAGCATTTTCAGGGCTAAATAAAATTCAAGACGCAAAGGGAGTAAATCTTCCAATTAAAGGATTGTTAAGGTCGATACGAAAAGCATTTAACTATTTGCCTGCCCAACGAATGTTTCACTCAGTTGAATTCACAATATTCATTGCGATTTTTGGAAGCTATGCCCAATCGCTTACGATCGCACTCGGAATTGCGACTTTCGTTACTTTGGGCCATATTACCGCCATCGTCACGTCAACTAAATTGAGGAATAACTAGAATGCGTTTTGTAGCCAAAGAGATGTTGTATGCGCTCACCGAACTTTTCTCAACCAAAAGGTACAGATTAATTCTGTTGGGACTAGTTCTGATTGCAGCGATGATTTCAGTATCTGAGCTGGCTGTTGCAAAGCTGTTTACAAAAATTATTTTAGATGAAGGCAATATCAGCCAAACAATGCTTGCGGTCCTAGTAGCAGTATTCTTCTTATTCTTTGGCGTCACACGAGGCGGCCACTTTATCCAGCGGATTTACCGAGTCAGATTCTTTGATAAAGCATTTAAAGCTTCAAAAAACGAGGTTACTGGTGCAAAAGAAAATTGGCGTTGGTCACTTGCCTTCGAGTTAACAAACTTGCTAAGTACTTTCACTCAACTCGGAGTGATAATTCTATTCTTCACATATTTAAATTGGGTTTTTGGAGTAATTAACCTTTTGGTGGTACTAGCCATTTTTCAAGTATATGGAAAGCTATTTCGGAATCAGATTGAAGCACAACGTGGATTTGTGGTCGCTAGGAACAAGAAGGAACCGATCCCTAATGTTGTGAGGATTGGAACCCGCATTAAATCTGGGGAAACCGGAATTTTAATCTCTGGCATTGCGATGTTAATTCTCTTAGCAATGTTGATATATCTCAGCTACACAGGTGAAATCAGTAAACCAAATACGATCGTCCTCTTCTTTGGCTTAAGAATGCAAAACTCAAATTTTTCTAATATTTCAACCGCACTTATGAGATTCGCAAGGGCGCGCACCCATAGCGAGTAAAAGTCGCGATATATTAAGGCTATGAAGATAGATTTTCGGACGATCAAAGTAAATGACGGTACGAAAATTTCCGAGATTTCCGAAGCTTTTGCTGATAGCGAAACAGATTTAATTTTAATTGACGAAAATTCTGTCTTTAGCCAACCGCATTTAGAACTGCTAACTGACTATCCACGAAAGACAGCAACAGCGTTAGTTGCCCCTTTATACAATGGCGAAACCCGAGTAATTGGTGACAGAGTTGTTGGCGCAGGTTCGGCTTTCCACACCGCTGGCGGAGGCAACAGCACCTTTGTTGGAGCGCTCAGACTTTCGCAAAACCAACGCAAAGATGTGATCGTGGCGCTAGATAAAATGGATAAGTCTGCTGTAAACGCTCATGCACTTGACTTGATATTAGTTGCTTTAGTCAGAGCTGGTATTTACGTCGCAAGTGCCCAATTAACTTTTGCACCTTTTGCGCGCAGCAAAGATGCCGCCTTGCGCTCAAAGACCAAGTCAGAGATAGATTCGATTAATGATGGCAGGCTGCGCCTAAAGATGGCCAATCGTGCCAACGATGGTTTCTTCTCAGTTTTTGTACTGCGCAAGTTCTCTAAGTTATTTACCTGGGCCGCAGTACGTTTGAGGGTGACACCCAATCAAGTAACACTAATCTCTTTCGCAATTGGTTTACTTTCAGCATACGAATTTAGCCGTGGAGATTTTTGGTCTATTTTCATCGGTGCGCTACTTTTACAATTGAGCATAATCGTTGACTGTGTTGACGGAGAACTAGCCCGATACACCAGACGTTTCTCACAGCTAGGTGCTTGGTTGGATGCGATCACCGATCGGATTAAAGAGTACTTAGTCTTCTTCGGACTGGCATACGGTGCGGCAAGAGATGGCCGAGACCTTTGGATTCCCGCAATGGCGATGATGGTCTTCCAAGCTGTAAGGCATCTATCTGATTACAACTTTGCACGAATTAATAAGGTAAGAAGTACCGCTTTGCCAATCATTGATTTTAAATTAGCAAACGATGGATTTGTTCCTATAAAGCATGCGAAGAAGTCTCGCTTGCAATACTGGGCTAAGAAAGTTATTCAATTTCCAATTGGTGAGAGATGGCTGGCAATTAGCGCATCAGCGGTTATTGGTGGTGCTGCATTTACCTTCACTATTATGCCAATACTTGCTGCGATATCGATCGTTGTTGTTTTTAGAGCTCGTATTCGCGTGACTCGTAGTTGGCCGAAAGAGCGTGTGAATAAAGATTTAATTGATGATCAATTGGATACCTTCAAGAGTCCTAAATCAACCAATAGGTTTGATTGGCTAGAGCCTTCAATCCTGCGCGCCGTTGAAGGCGCAATTGTCATTTGCTTAACAGTAGTTACCGACTTAAATCGCCCAGCTGCTTTCTTGCTTCTCTTTGCAATAATCTATGGTCATTACGACAATTTATATCGCGCGCTACAAGGCGAACATAAGCCAAAGTGGCTCTCGTTTGCGGGCACCTTCATAATCGGGCGCATTGCGATACTTGGAATCTTTACAGCTTTCTCATGGTCAATTACGCCACTGGTTTGGTATTTCGGTGTGCTGTTCCTGGTGGTTTCATCCATCCAGTGGGTAGCCGGCGATAAATCAAGAAGTGCTTAAATGAGCGATAACCTCCTTACTATTGGCTATTCCACTCTCGCCGATCGTATAAAGAATATTTCGGCACCGCAAATAAATATGCCACACGAAGTATTTATATCAATTCAAAATCCCAAAGGTATTGAATATGTGCTGCCAACTAACTTTGACTTCAAGTCTGCGATTTCAAATGAAAAAGGCGTAGCCAAGAGCCGAAATGTTGTATTAAATAGCGCCCAAACTAAATACCTGTTATTCGCCGACGATGAGATCGTATTTTTAAGTGACGGCATCAAGTCTGCAATATCTTACTTAGAAGCAAACCCAGACTGTGATTTGGTCCTTGCTCAAGCCGTTGATACCAAAGCCGCTCTCCGTAAGGCTTATCCAAGGAACAAAGCTAAGTTAACCAAATTTAATTCTGCCAAGGCAGCAACGTACGAAATGATTGTTCGTGTGGAGAGTGTAAAAAGTAAGGACGTGGTCTTCGATGAAAACTTTGGCGCTGGCGTTGAAAACTACTTGGGCGATGAATACATATTCATTACAGATCTGCTTAAGAAAGGCGGCACAGCCACTTTCTTGCCGCTGACTATCGCGATTCATCCTGAAGAAAGTTCGGGCAGTCGCTGGGGGACTGATTCAGATTTACGAGCTCGCGCCCGAGTTTTCCAGAGAGTATTTGGTGCCACTGCCCCCTTCATCCGAACTGCTTTCTATTTTAAGAATTTCCGTAAGTTCGGTGGCGTAAAAAACTTGTTTAAGTTCATTATTGGAAAGTTTTAGTTTGGTACTCCTTATGAATAGACTTAACTATGACTTCCTATAAAGTAGCAATCGTCGGCGCAGGTCCGGCCGGCTACTTTGCAGCGCAAGCGCTACAGAATTTACAGACTGACGAATTGCAATTTACGATCGATATGATCGAGCGCCTGCCGACCCCTTGGGGCTTGGTACGCAGCGGTGTGGCACCAGATCACCCGAAGATTAAGACAGTCTCAAAGGTATTTGAGAAGGTGGCAACTGCTGGCAACTTCCGCCTATTTGGTGGCGTTGAGCTCGGTACCGATATTTCTATTGAACAACTAAGAGAAATGTATGACGCCGTAGTTATCGCAACAGGTTCTGCCATCGGCAGGAAACTTGGTATTCCTGGTGAAGATTTACCAGGTTCAATATCGGCCGCAGAATTCGTGCCTTGGTATAACGCCCATCCTGATTTTCATAGCGTAGAAGTACCTCTTGATTGCCAGAGAGCAATTGTTATCGGCGCAGGTAACGTTGCAATGGATGTTGCACGTATGTTGGCACTTGAACCAAGTGAATTAGACCCAACTGATACCGCAGACCATGCGATCGCAGCCCTTAAGAAATCAACAATCCGCGAAGTGGTCATTAGCGCTCGGCGCGGACCGGAGCACGCTGCATTTACCTCACCCGAACTCCGCGAACTTCCAAAACTTGAGCATACAAACGTTCTGATAAATAAGTCAGATATTGCGGCAGCGATTATTCGCGCAGGAGATGCGATTGAGAAAGATACTAAAAGCAATTTAGATGCGATGCTTTTGATATCGGAAAAAGATGCAACCAGCCACGATCGCACTATGAAATTCCAGTTCTTAGCGACACCAATTGAGATAAAAGGTGCTAATAAAGTGGAAGAAGTTGTATTCCAAAAGACTGGAAGCGAAGAAAAGTTCTCTGTTAAGTGTGGGCTAGTTATCACAGCAATTGGTTACGAAGCAGCGAGCATCCCCGGAATTCCTTACCAGCAAGGCAAAGTTGTAAATACTGATGGCCGAGTTGATGAAAACCTCTTTGTCGTCGGCTGGGCAAAGCGTGGGCCATCTGGTGTAATCGGAACAAATAAATCTGATGCATCAGATGTAATGAAGTTGTTGGTTGCAGGTTTAAAGTCTGCTAAAAATAACGGCGACGTTAGTGATTTGCTCAAAGAGAAAAAGTTTGTTTCGCAATCTCATTGGGAAGTGATAAACGCTGCAGAAGTAGCAGCCGGTGAGCCGCTAGGTAAACCACGGAAAAAGGCAGTTTTGCGCGAAGAATTACTAGGTTTGGGAGGGCTTTGAAAAGCCTGTACTATTCGCAGACGGGTGTTAACCTGTAATACAAGTAAATAGGCGTGCGTAGCTCAACGGATAGAGCATCTGACTACGGATCAGAAGGTTAGGGGTTCGAATCCCTTCGCGCGCACGAGATGAGCCTTTCGGTGCCTTTCACACCGGAAGGCTTTTCTTTTTATTGCTGCCAAATAGAGATAGCGTGAGGCACATGAGCAAAGTATTTTTATTCGTTGAAG
>Ga0209768_10000923_pt1 | contig 18999 bp, 17 predicted proteins | sample LauGreSBDMM110SD_3_FD_187564 | JGI IMG/M metagenome (GOLD analysis project Ga0209768, IMG submission 187564) | Freshwater lake microbial communities from Lake Michigan, USA - Sp13.BD.MM110.SD (SPAdes) (version 2) | ecosystem: Environmental > Aquatic > Freshwater > Lake | place: Lake Michigan... | reverse complement strand
GGCTAAACCACCTAAATTTGCACTCGCCAAAGTTGTCAAGTCAGTTTTGTTGATCAGGGCTGCGGGGAAGGGATAGCCATCGCCTCGCTCCGCCAAGAAGCTGAGTGTCACGAGCCTGAATGTTCGGCTGCCATTGCCAACGATTACGCCGTTGTTGACCACGACATCATTTCCAACCTTGAGTGAACGAATGCGCTCACCTGCAGTGGTGGCCGCGAAGCTGCTGTTTAGCACTTGGGCAGTTTTACTAGCGTCGTAACTGAAGCTTAAACCGCCGACTTGGGGAAAGCGTCCCTGGTTTCCCAGCGATGCGACACCGTGTTCCAAAAGCGATTTGAGTTCAATCGCGGTAACGTCAATGACCCAAAGTTTGTTGTTGAACTTCAGTGCTGTTTCGATCGCCAGTTGAGAGATTTCGCCGGCCTTTCTGTTCGCGCTGGTACTGGCTTTAGGGGGTTCAAGGCTGGCCGAAGAGGTCGAGCCAGGGACAGCGACGACCTCGCCAATCTCGGAACGAATGCCACCGCCATTTTTAAGCGAGATTTGGACCGTGCTGTCGTGCAACTTCGCGTACCACAGATTAGCGTCGGCGGTCATGTTGCCGAAATTGGTTTCTTGGTTGCGAACAGCGGCTCTACGGCCGTCTAGAAACACGCTGGTTTTTCCAAAAACAGCACCGTCTTTGATGGCAAGAACACTCTTAAGCGCATCTCGGATAGCCACAATGGCGCTGTTGGGCGTGACCCCGCCAGCGGTATCTTCGGTCTCGCTGGTTTTCCAGGCGCCAGACAGGCTGGTGTTGAAACGGCCGGGTATCAATACGCCGTTGGCGTCAAATGGTGCGATAAAGCGCCCCAAGTATTTATAGTCCGCATCTACATTGACCACTACAACCGGCGAGCCCGATGCGCTCACTGTTAGAAAAGGATAAACGCCTGCTGAGGTATCGCCCGTGCGAAGGGAGTCAGTTGCGTCGTTCAGCAAGGCGTTAGAGCCCCCTGCCACAATGATGTCCACATTCTTAAGTTTGGTAGCGAGTGCTTTCTCGGTTTCAATGGTTTGCATGTGCGCCAACAAAACCACCTTGTTGATGCCTAGAGCCGTCATTTCATCCACCCCTTTTTGAATCTCAGCAGCGAGCGTGTCAATGTTTGGCTCGGTGCCGGTCAAGGTGGGCGTGAACTCCAGTGTGCCTGGGCTGGTGATATTTTTAAAGACGGGGGAACTGGCACCGATCACACCAATTGTTTCGGTTCCTATGACGATTTTGGTCCAGCCAGCCAGCTTGCCGCCTGTCAGGGTAGCTGCATCCAAGCCATTGCTTACCTTCGATCCGCTGGTGTTGCTGTCCTTGGTAAAGTCGACGTTGTAGGCCAAGTAGGGGAATTGCGCACCCTTGTATGCGCCACTGGACTTGATGATGTCGGCAAACTGCTTGGTGTTCAGATCCAATTCATGATTACCAATGGCAGAAGCTTGTACGCCAATGGCATTGAGAAATGCAATGTCTGCACGACCTACGTCAGGTATACCCAGCAAGGTCGTCAAACTGCTGTCATTGGCGGCATTAAAGCGAGGTCCGGGAATGTAGTTGTCGCCAGAACTCACCACCAGCGTGTTGCTAGGATATTCAGCTTTGAATTTGGTGACCAGCCCAGAGAGATTTGCCACGGAGTTAAGAGTGGTTGTGTCTGAGCCGTCCGCATCTGAAACGTGCAGCAACTGCATAGTGAACGAAGGTGCAGGTACGTCGCCACCGCAAGCTGCAAGCACAAGGGCTGCGCTCGAAATCAAGGCGCCACGTAACATATGTGAAAATTTTGTATTGAATGACATTTTAATCTAATTAAAAAAAATCATTATTTACTTATTTTGTTACAGAATTATTTCAAGATTTTTTCTTGTCTTGATGCACTGAAAATGACTCTTTTACCGCCACAAAAAGAAAAGCCTGCTAGCAACCAAATAGCAGGCTTTTTTATTTCTAGTGTCCAAGCATTTGAAAACGGAAACTCACAGCTCGACTCTAGTTCACGCATTTGTCACTTTGTTTGTTTAAAGTTTATTTTTAAGGAAATTTTTATGACATTGCCATCACACAATCGACGTGAGTTCATTATTCGTGTTTCATCTGTTTCGGCGGTAATTTCTGCTGGTGCCGTTTTATCGGCTTGCGGCGGCAACAACGGTGATGACGTTCAATTTGCGTATGGTGTGGCTAGTGGTGATCCTTTGAGTGACCGCGTAATTTTGTGGACCCACGCCAAGTACGCTGGCAATATGGGGAATGTAGCGTTAACTTATGAAGTGGCCACCGATAACGCGTTCACCACATCCAGCGTGGTGAGCTCTGGCTTAGTTAACGCCACGTCTAGCACTAACTTCACGGCCAAGGTGGATGCCACAGGTTTGGAGGCAGGAAAAACCTATTTCTATCGCTTCAAAGCTGGCGGCACGGCCTCTCCCGTGGGCAAGACCCGCACTTTGCCTGCAAGCACTGCCACAGAAGTGAAGTTTGCAGTGTTTTCCTGTGCCAATTATCCCGAGGGTTTTTTCCATGTGTATGGTTTGGCCAGCCAGTCGGATGCCCAATACGCCATACATTTGGGCGACTACTTGTACGAATACCCAAATGGCAACTATCCCACCGTGGCAACGGCGTCTCGCACACATGAGCCTAGCACCGAAATTTACAGCTTAGCTGATTACCGAACCCGCCACGCCCAGTACAAAACTGATCCCGACCTCAAGATGTTGCATGCCAGTATGCCAATGATTGCGGTCTGGGATGACCATGAAATTGCCAACAACACTTATAAAGATGGCGCTGAAAATCACGACGCCAGCAAAGAAGGAACTTTCAGCGCTCGCAAATCAGCAGCTCTGCAGGCTTATCACGAATGGATGCCGGTTCGCACGGGCAGCGATCAAAACATCATCTACCGCAGCTTTGACTTTGGCAGCGTGTTGTCTTTGCACATGTTGGACACACGCTTGATCGGCCGCGACAAACAAGTGGAATTTACCGATTTGCTTAACCCGGCTACTGCCACCGCAGCGAAAGCCACTTTGGCTTCAGCCACGCGCGAATTATTGGGTAGCACCCAAGGTACTTGGTTAAGTGGAAAAATCAGTTCCTCCACCGCCACCTGGCAGGTGTTGGGCCAGCAGGTGTTGATGGCGCGCATAGAGTTTCCCCTTTCAGCCTTGAGCGTTTTAAACCCAGCAACCTTGACAGATGCTGCCGCTCTAACTGCTGGCGTGGCTTCGATCAATGCCTATATAACCGCAAAGAACACGCCCATCAATTCACTCACCCCTGCTCAGGTGGATTTATTGAACACCACCAAGAACCCCAAGTTGGGCTACAACTTGGACGCTTGGGACGGATACCCCGTGGCACGTGAAAAACTGCTGGCAACCATTTCGGATACAAATAAAAAATTGGTTGTTTTGTCGGGCGATACACACAACGCATGGCACAGCCAACTCACTCTGGCAGGCATTTTTTCTCCCTCCCAAGCCAACCGCAAAGTTGGCGAAGAGTTTGGCACCCCCAGCGTTTCATCGGTAGGCTTTGAGAGTTATTTCTCCACATTGCCATCGGCAAGTGTCAAGTCAATTTTTGAAAACGTGGTTGATGACCTGAAGTGGATGGACCCATCACGCCGTGGCTATTTGAAAATGACATTCACCAAAACACAGGCCAAGGGCGAATGGGTGTTTGTGAACTCCGTCAAATCCACCACTTACAAAGTGGAAACCCCTGCGGTGGCTGAAACCAGGACTTACACACTGTGAACATAGACATTGGAATTCCCTCGCAGCTCTAAAAACTTTTTGCAGCGCAGTCTCGAATTGCGGCTCGAATCATTGAGTTCGACTCTTGAAATTGAACTCGAACAATTTGGGTCGTAACAGTTCGATGTCGGTGCATGGAGTCGAACTTTTCCAAAAACCTGATCGAGCCCTACATGTAGCGTCTAACTTTTCGCGTGCACAGTGACAGCGACGAGTTCAAAATGTACGAATGTGTTAGAAAAATTGTAAACTGTAATTTTTGGCCAAATACACAAAATCAGTTTGGAATTTTTATGAATCTGATTCCTAGAAGAAATTTAATCCAAGCTGGCGCTTTGGTGGCCTGCCTACCCACCCTTGGTTTTTCCCAAATCATTAGCCCGGATATGGGCTCAACCGTCCCATGGTCGCAGGTCAAGCTGTTCAATGATGAAGTCCTAAAGTCAACTCAACTCAAGGGTCAAGTTTTGGTGACTTACTTTTGGGCAAGTTGGTGCCCGTTCTGCGCGCAACAAACACCCGAGATTGAAAAGCTATCTGTGAAATACCAAAGCAAAGGTCTTTTCGTGTTGGGCGTATCTATTGACAAAGATTTATCTGCCGCAAAAGCACATTTTCAAAAACATCGCTACAGTTTTTCTTCTACATGGCTAGACCCGAATGTAAAGTCCGAACTTAAAAAGCCATCTTCTGTTCCATTGGTCACGGTCTACGACAAGTCTGGTCTATTGGTGCAGCATGAAAAGGGACAGATGTTTGCTGAAGATGTCCAGGCCTTGTCGCGTTGGATTTGAGGGCATCGCCCTTAACCCTTGAAAATTCCGAATGCAAATCAACACCGATTTATCTCAAAAATTAGCACTCAATTGTGGTGAACTACCGTGGCTAGCCTCTCCTCAGAAGGGAGTTGAAAGAGTCATGCTCGAGCGCGATGGTGATGAAGTTGCTCGCGCTACCAGCCTCGTGCGCTATGCGCCCAAATCTAGCTTCAGTCGCCACCAACACGATCTGGGAGAAGAATTCTTGGTACTCGAGGGCGAGTTCCAAGACGAGCATGGTCAATATCCCGCAGGCACTTACGTCAAGAATCCACCTGGCTCATCCCACACACCCTTTACAGACACAGGGTGCACCTTGTTTGTCAAACTCAGATACCTTGAGCCCCTAGATGGTGAACGCGTAGTCATCAACACTCACTCATCGGACTGGTTTGCTGGAATGGTGCCTGGTCTAACTGTTTTGCCACTGTCCTCATTTGGAACCACCAGCACGGCCTTGGTTCGATGGGCGCCGGGAACTTATTTCAACCCACACAGGCATTTTGGGGGCGAAGAAATATTTGTCATTGATGGTGTGTTCGGAGATGAGCATGGACGCTACCCTAAGGGAACTTGGTTGCGTAGTCCGCACATGAGTGCACACAAACCTTTTAGCGTCGAGGGTTGCACCATCTTTGTTAAGACAGGACACTTGTTCGCGCCCTAAGCCTAGCGCCTAACTTTTTTCGCGTGTAATTTTTCTTCGTGCATTGACCATTTTTCAACTGCTCCATGTCAGCCTAGACCACCGTGATAAGCTTGTTGTTACAGATGATTAAGAGATTAAAACTAATTTCACCCTAACCATTCATGGAATCACAGTTGAACATGAACGTCACCACCAGCCCACACATTGCGGTCCGACCCGAATGGTTAGCTCTTCTTGAAGAAGAAATCATCGATCCCGATCTACAAATTGTTGATCCCCACCATCACTTATGGGATCATTTAGGAAATCGGTATTTTGTGCACGATATTTTGCAAGACATTTCATCGGGTCATCGAATCACTGCCACTGTGACCGTTGAATGCGGGGCAATGTACAACCCATTTTTAGCACCTGAGCTCAGACCCATTGGCGAAACACAATTTTTATGCGGCCAAGCAGCGATGGCGGACAGCGGTAACTACGGTGAATGCAGGGTCTCTGCAGGCATCGTCGGTCATGCAGATTTGCGCTTAGGCTCTGAAGTTGCATCTGTGTTACAGGCACATACACAAGCTGGGGGTGGACGATTTAAAGGTGTTCGATATTCATCAGTGTGGCACCCCGACCCCAGCGCCAGAGGATCTTTGGCCAATCCGCCCCCCTATTTATTCGCCAATCCCAACTTTAGGAAAGGCTTCGCGCAACTTGCGCCCTTAGGATTGTCATTTGACGCTTGGATGTACCACACTCAGTTGCCCGAGTTGCTTGATTTGGCGCGCGCGTTTCCAGAAACCAAAATTGCGCTCAATCACATGGGTGGCTTTAATGGGATCGGGCCTTATGCGGGCAAACGCGACGATGTTTTTGCCGAATGGAAACCGAAGATGAAAGATTTGGTTGCATGTCAAAACATCAGCATCAAAATCGGTGGCATGGGCATGCGTCTATTTGGTTTTGACTTGGCTGCTCGCGACACGCCGCCCTCTTCTTCTCATTTAGCGCAATTGTGGAAACCGTATGTCGAAACAGTGATTGAAATGTTTGGTGCCAAACGCTGTATGTTTGAGAGTAATTTCCCAGTGGACAAAGGCAGTTTCAGTTATGCCGTGGCTTGGAATGCATTCAAAAGATTAAGCCACCACGCCACCGCCAATGAAAAAAATGATTTATTTCATCAAACGGCGACACGTTTTTACAAGCTATAAGTCTTTAACTTTTAATAGCGAAGTGAGTTGACCAGCTGTTTTTATTTTTTCAAATTCATGAATCAAAGACAAACTGTCTTTGATTTTTTGATCCGACAAATGCGAAATTGGCATTAAATTTTGATACTTGTGATCGATGTCCGCCCAATCGATTCCACGCACGCCAGAACCGCGTGCAGCCTTACACGTGTTTTTGTGAATCGCACCTGATTTCATTTGAATGCTCACGGTGCCACCGTGCCGATGCGTGAATCGATCGGGCAATGGCGTTGGATTAGGATCAAACACTACCTTGTCTTGTAATTGCGTGATCAATGGATCGGTCATTTTTGCTGCTGTCATGTGCTCCCAATCAAACCTGCGATCGGCCACACTGGCGGCAACAAAATAAACAACGCTGTGCGCCGCACCGATCAAATCACGCGGATGCGTTTTGCTGCCCCAATCTCGCATTTGCGCAGCAGAAATAGTGACAGTCTGCACTTCTCTAGGGTCTACATTGCCTTCAATGGCTGCAGTTGCAGCAGCCTCAGCAATTGCATGAAAAGGATGACCGCCTGGCATGAGTTTGATCGCCATATCGGTCACGATATCCCAAGACTCTCCCCAATCTTTTGAAATGTCCTCAATAGCTTGACCACCCATTGCTTGCAAAAATCCACGCGGGGCTTCGAGAGAATTAAGTTCAGATTGAAAACCACGATGCGCCGCCATTGCAGCTTGTGTGCCCAACATGGCCGATAAGCTGGCATGGTATTCACGGGCACAACTGGTGTCTGCAGCAATGGCAAGGCCACCAATAGAAGTTGCAGCGATGACCATCGCTTGCGCCATTTGATCCGTATTCAATTGAAGCAAACAACCCGTTGCAACAGCAGCACCAAACACAGTGGAAACAGAACCGTGAAATCCTTTTTGCATACGGCCTGGCGTCAACGACTCATCGATACGCCCTGAAATTTCATAACCCAATACCATGGCGTGCAAAATGTCTTCGCCCGAGCGGCCTAATTTTTCAGCCATTGCAATGGATGTGGCCGAAATAATCGTGCCAATGTGGGCAATGCTGCGCATGTCACTGTCATCGGATGCGGCGGCATCGCTTGACACGGCGTTCAAACGTGCCGCACTTGCTACGGGCAGCTTGATGCCATCAAACCAAACCGTTGCGTGAGGTGCCCCCGCATTTTCAATTTCAATGGCGCGTATCACTTTGGTCGAAGCAATATCAAAGCCCATAGCACAACTGGCCACCGTACTGGCCAAACTCATTTTGGCGCGTTCAAGCGCCAATGGGGGCAAATCACCAACTCGTGTGGCGGTGACCAACTGGGCCAATTGAAAAGCAAGGGTCATGTATCTACCTTATTCAACCACGATACCCGCGGCCTTGATCACTTCGGTCCAACGAGATGTTTCGCTTTGAATCATCTTGCCGTATTCATCACCCACTAATAAATTGGCTTCAGCGCCCATGGCTTGAATACGCGCTTGTAAATCGGGTGTCGCCATTGCAGCAAGAACACTTTTAGCGAGCCATTCAGAGGCTTCTTTTGGAGCACCTTTGGGCACAGTAAAACCCACCCAATTGTTGGACACGAAAGGAACACCTTGTTCCGAGGCTGTTGGAATATTGGGTGCAGCAGACGCACGCTTGGCCGATGAAACAGCCAACGCACGCATCTTGCCACTGGTGACGTGAGGCAAACCTGTTGGCATTGCGGTGACCATCAAATCAACTTGATTGCCCAGCAATCCAACCACCGCGTCTCCCATCCCTTTGTATGGAATTTGTTGCATGGTGACGCCAGCACTGCGTGAAAACAATTCAGTGACCAAATGATTCACGCCGCCATTGCCCGAACTTCCGTAATTTATTTTTTTAGGATTGGCCTTGGCGAATGAAACCAACTCGCCTAAGGTTTTGATATTGCTGTTGGAGTTGACCGTGAGAACAAAAGGCATTTGCGCAATCAAAGTGATCGGCGTTAAGTCGCTGTGTTCAAAATTGAGTTTGTTGCCATAAATACCGGGCAACATGGTGAAGGTTGCATCGGTTGACACGATGGTATATCCGTCTGGCGTGGCTTTGGCGCCGGCTTCGTAGCCAATTCGTCCGCCTGCACCGCCTCGGTTTTCGACCACAAATGCCTTGCCAGTTTGCTCGGTGATTTTGAGCGCCACTTGTCGCGCCACGTTATCTGACACGCCACCAGCGACAAAAGGAACAATAATTCGTATGGGTTTCTCTGGATAAGCTGCATTTGCAATTGCACCTGACAACAAACCACCCACCAACAATACCGATTGAATCATTTGAAAATATTTCACGACAAGGACTCCTTTGATTTGCAAAATTTCTATCTTATGAATATGCATTTATCTGTGACACAAAACCACTCTCGGAAACCCTAGCTCAAAGATTTTTTTCTTGATCAGCCCAAGGATGGCCTAACGCGCTAGCGCTAAGACCTCCATCGACCACAATTTCAGTTGCTGTGATGTAACTCGCGTCATCGCTGGCCAAAAATGCAACCGCTTTGGCCACGTCCCAAGCGTCACCCATTCGGCCCATCGGAACAATTTTGTTGCGCGCATCCAGTGCTTCTTCGTAGCCATCACCAAATTTAGTTTTCATACGCGCCGTGATACGAGGTGTGGCCATCAACCCTGGTCTCACCGACACCACACGAACACCTTTGCCAGCGTATTGAACAGCTAAATTTTTTGTGAATGCGTCTACTGCCCCTTTGGAACTTGAATACGCAATACTAGGATATAAAAAACTAATCGCTGCCATGGATGAATTATTGATGATGACGCCACTCTTTTGTGCAGTCATAACGGGCAACACATGCTTGCAAGTCAGAAACATGGATTTGACATTGGCATTCATCAATCGATCCCATACTTCTTCTTCAAGCTCTTCGGGTCCCCCCAAGGATTGCAAGCCCACATTGTTAAACAAGATATCAATACGGCCCCATTTTTTCATACACGCGGCAACAGCAGCTTGGATGTCGCTTTGCGATGTCACGTCAGCCGTGTGTGTCACACAGACGCCACCCTCCGACTGAATCGTTTCTACCGTTGGCGCTAAATTTTCTTCATTGAAATCGAGTGCAAAAATTTTGGCGCCTTCACGAGCGAGCAAGACCGAAACAGCCTTGCCATTACTCCAACCGGGTGAGGATGCGCCGGCACCGCAGATGAACGCCACTTTGTCCTTAAATCGCACAAAATTCTCCTTTGAAAAACAAAAGTCAATTCAACGATGTCCGCAGAATTGCTATAGTCCTAGCATAAGACAAAAGCGTGATTTGACCTGTTCAAAATACTCACCCCCCCAATTTACCATCAACATAAGGCTTCAATCCCATGTCCCAGCACAACATTGTGTTTCTAGACGACGATCACGTGATCAGACTTGCTCGCTATGCATTGTCCAAACCCGCTCAAATCACCGACGACTGGGTAAAAGCTTTTTTCGCGCCTGAACCTGTTAATTTACAAGATGTTTACGATGCAGCACACGGCTTGCACCCCTCTGACGGTGTTCAAGTGCATGACATGTCGGCGACACCTGAGGACATTGCGAAGGTTGACCCGAGTGTCATTGTTTTTAGACGCGGAACCGTTGATGCAGCCAAGATCGCCTCTGCACCCCACTTGCGATTGATTCAACGCATGGGTGAACGCTCAGACGGCATTGATTTGGCGCTGGCCCATCAAAAAGGAATTCATGTGTCATGTATTCCACGCCTCACACTGATCTACACCGCTGAACACGGCATCATGATGATGTTGGCCCTCAGCAAAAATTTGGTGCAATCGCACAATCAAATTCATGCAGGTCAGTGGAACAACGAATTGGTCAAACCCGTTGATGCAGTGGCTTACAACTGGACAGGTACGACCCCCCTATCCGGCCTTTACGGAAAAACACTGGGCATTATTGGATTGGGTGAAGTGGGCTCTATCATGGCGTCCATCGCTCGCGGGTTTGGTATGCGAGTTTTTTATCACAATCGCACTCGATTAAGTGAAAGCAAAGAAAAAGAATATGGCGCATCTTATGCACAACGAGATGAATTACTCGCTCAGGCTGATTTTGTTTCTATCACAGCAGCTAATCTACCCGCCAATCGCGGCATGATTGATTTAAATACATTTAAATTGATGAAGCGCAGTGCGTTTTTAATCAACACCAGTCGCGGCAAATTGGTCAACGAAGATGATTTGCACACGGCCATCACGACAGGCTTGATTGCAGGCGCAGGCCTTGACGTTCATTGGGAAGAGCCTCGCGTACTTGGCGACAAATTATTGAGCTTGCCCAATATCATTATGACGCCGCATTATGCGGGCGGTTCACGCTTTGGTGTACTTGAAGAGCTCAAAGTTATTTTTCATAACTGCCGACAAGTCATCGCAGGCCAACTGCCCGATCACAAGGTTTAAAAGCGATGCGATTTTAAAAACGCATGAATTAAATCAGCCACCTCTTTGGGTTGTTCGATGAACAACATATGCGGCGCGCCTTTCACAATTTCGAGTTGCGCACCAGGTATTCCCTTTGCAATCAATCCAACAGCATCGGGTGAAGAAGATGCATCGACTTCACCTGCAATGCACAGTGTAGGCTGTTTAATTTGTGGCAATCGTGCGAGTTGATCGATATTTGAAATTGCATGCCATCCGTGCACCCATCCCCCATGGTGCGCGGACAACAAGTGCTCTTGCGATGGGAGATGCCCATTCTTGGCCCTGAATTCAGGCGTAAACCAGCGTTCCACGGTCGCTTGAATCACAGAAGTCATTCCGTCTTTTTTGGCATCTGTGCCGCGCTTGGCAGAAATAGGTCGACTGGCATCAGGCAAGGTGCAGGAGCACGCACAGGGAATCAAAAATGAAACATCTTGCGGATACAAAAAAGCCAACGATTGAGCAATCATTCCACCAAAAGAAAAACCAACGACTGCACATGGCGCAAATTGCGCATCTTGCAAATTTTCATGAACGTCTTTTGCAAAATCATCCAAAAACATCGGATTTGCATCGTCGATGGACAAACGCGGCGATTGACCGTGCCCGCGTAAATCCATGCTCATCACTTGATAGTGCTGACTCAAGAGATCAGCCAATGGCTCTAAAAAAGTAATTGAACTTCCAACAGGATGCAACAGCAATATAGGAGATCCTTTTCCTTTGAGGGTGTAATTTAATTTCATGATGACCTTCCATCAACGGTGACACCCGTCCACTCTTCAAGCATCTTGGTGATGGTTGTGTAGTCGTCATCGCCACGGCCTTCGAGCATGCCTTGGAACCACAACTGGACCACGCTAGAGCCTACCCACATGGGCACATCCAAAGCGCGCGCTTCGTCTAAACATAAGCGTACATCTTTGTACATGGTTGAAAATTTGCCACCATAGTTGAATGATCGTGTGAGAACCGATTGAGGAAATTTATCGGAGGTAGCCGTGTTGCGGCCAGTGCTTGAATTGATGGCATCAACCAATGTGGTGGGATCAACACCTGCTTTGACCGCCAAAATAATAGCCTCTGATGCGGCGGCCATGCCCGCTGCAGAAATCATGTTGTTGGCAAGCTTTGTCATCTGCGCCAAGCCAGGCTCGGCACCCACATAAAAAACTTTGTGAGCGATGGTTTCAAAAATATGCAGACTTCGTTCATAAATCGCACGTTCGCCAGCTACCATGGTTGCTAAAGTGCCAGCACGCGCACCACGAGGACCACCACTCACTGGGGCGTCTAATAAAGATATACCTTGCTGTCTTAAAGATTGCGAAATTTCTTTAACCGTTGATGTTCCGATTGTGGAAGCTTCAATATAAATTTTGAGGTCTGGTAAATTTTTACCGATACCTGATTCACCCAAGGCAACTTCACGACTGACTTGTGGTGAGGGCAAACACGCAAAAACAGTGCTCACACCGGTTGCGGCATCGCGCGCAGAGGTAGCAGCCCGAGCACCCAAGGCCACAAGAGGCTTGAGCGCCAACGGATTAGGATCGTATACGCTGACTTGATAGCCCGATGCAATCAAACGTTCTGCCATGGGTGCACCCATTGCGCCCGTTCCAATAAATCCCAAACTTTTATTCGTATTCAATTTGCTACTCCATCCATATAAAAATTACAAACCATGCACAACGCGTTCACCACCATCGATGATGAGCGCAATACCTGTGATGAATGCGGCCTCATCTGAATGTAAAAATAATGCGGCGTTGGCAACGTCCCAACCAGTTCCCATTTTTTTCCCTAAAGGAATGCGACTGTCGCGTGCAGCAATCACTTCTTCGCGTGCGCGACCTTGACCCACACGCGATTCAATGGCCATGGGTGTGTTCATCAAACCCGGCAATATGGCATTGGCTCTAATGCCATAGCTCGCATTTGCAGCGGCCACATTTTCTGTCATGGCAATCACCGCCGCTTTCATGGTTTTATAGCCTAGCAAGGGATAGGCTTGCGCCGCCGCTAAAGATGAAATATTGACAATAGAGCCTTTGTTTTGTTTGCGAAAGATGGGCAACACATGTTTGATGCTCAACCAACTGCTTTTAAGGTTGACTGCGAAACTGCGATCAAACGCTTCTTCGGTCAATAAATCGGCAGATTGATCGCCCAACTCAATGCTCGCTCCGATGTTGTTGTGCAAAATATCAATGCGCCCCAGTTGCTGATGTACTTTTATGATGACCGATTGAACCTGCTCTTCCTGGGTGGCGTCACATTGCATGGCTTGCGCTTTGCCATTGGCCTTTTGAATGAGATCCGCCGTTTCTTGTGCGAGCTGCAATTTGCGATCGACCACAATCACATGCGCGCCTTCGCGCGCCAAAACCATGGCAGTAGCGCGACCGTTGCCAACGGTTTGACCTGGCGTTTGACCGCCACCAAAAACAATGGCCACTTGGCCTGCAACACGTCCGTTCATTGAAATCCCCCTTTTTGTATGAATAAGAAAGCAAATGTGTAAGTCTGTGAAACGCTTGTTGTGTGTGATCCCTCAAGGGAGATCAGCGATCGATGATTTGCAAAAAACGTTTCAGCCTATAACGGCGCAAAAGGATACTTGGCTAAAAAAGCTTGAAACTCTGGCTCGTTATCGATTTGCATCGTTGCTAAAAATCGAACCACTCCGTTATAAAACGAAATGATGATGACCAAGTCTGTGAGATGTTCGTGGCTGAGTTGTTGACTCAAAAAATTCCATGTCTTGTCGCTGATAGCGTGTCCGTTGGTCATCTCGGTTGCAGCGTCTAAGACACCTTTGGACAAGTCATCCAATGAATGGGGTTTACCAGCGAAATATGCTGCAAGGCCAATCAAATCATCGTGAGTGACCCCGAAATCAAGACCCAGTTTGACGTGATGCGTGTATTCATAAACAGATCTTGTGATGTACCCCACTTGAATGATCGCCAGCTCGCGCAAACGCGAATCCAGCGGGCTATTCCAACGAATGTATTCACCCAAGACATGAAAAGCACGTGCGCCACCTGGGCTGTGCGTCATGGCGCGGTATAAATTGATGGGGCGCTTGAGAAGGTCTTGGTTTTCTGGGGCGAGATCAGAGGAATTGAGGTAGGGTAAACGAGCCATATACAACCTTAAGTTTTTTGAGACGAGAAAACTCGCTACATGATAAATTGGAAAATCAATTCGTGCTCAACTATTCACCTCAGGGTGCGATTTCGCACAGGTTACATGGGTTTTGTATTACCATTCCATCAACAACAACACTTTTCTTTTCATTTCAAGGAGCGCAACATGAACCAAGATGCATTTAACAAAGGCCTCAAAACTCGCCGTGAAGTACTCGGTGCAGAGTACGTTGATACCGCAATTAAAAACGCCGATGACTTCAATATGCCCATGCAAGAGTTGGTCACCGAGTATTGCTGGAACGAAATTTGGAATCGCCCTGGTCTTGACCGCCGCACACGCAGCATCATTAACCTCGCCATGATCACGGCACTCAATCGTCCGCACGAACTCAAACTGCATGTGCGGGGTGCCATCAACAACGGTCTGACAAAATCTGACATTCAAGAAGTGTTTTTACAGACTGCCATTTATTGTGGTGTGCCAGCGGCAATCGATAGTTTTAGAGGTGCGAAAGAAGTCTTTAAAGACATGGGAATTTAAACGTGGCTCAAACTCAAATCGGATTCATTGGAATTGGGCAGATGGGAATGCCCATGATTCGCAATCTGCTGCAAGCCAATTTATCAGTCACTGGCTTTGATTTGAATCCACTGGTTGCAGACGAACTCAAAAGTGAAATACATTTTGAAATGGCAACAAGTGCGATTGCTTTAACAAAAAAATGTGATGTGATTATTTTGATGCTACCCGACAGCAACATTGTCGATCGATTGTTGTGGGAGGGTGAAGCTGCCTTGTCCAAAGCCATGAACAGCAAGCAAACGATCATAGACATGAGTTCTTCAGATCCTGTGAGATCCAGAGCCAATTTTGATCGATTGGCTCAGCTTGGAATCTCATTCATTGATGCGCCCGTCTCAGGCGGCGTGAGGCGCGCCAAGGACGGCAGTTTGTCCATCATGATTGGCGGACTTGCACCTGCAGTTGAATCTGTTCAACCCATTTTCAAAGCGATGGGTAAAACATTGGTTCATGTGGGTGCTGCTGGTGCAGGTCATGCGGTTAAAGCTCTCAACAACTATGTATCGGCCTCAGGTTTATTGGCCGTGTGCGAAGCATTGGTTGCAGCCGAAAAATTTGGCATTGATCCCCATTTGGTCAATCAAGTTTTTAATGTCTCAACAGGAAAAAATAACACCACTGACGTGAAAGTAGAAAATTTCATGCTCTCTGGCACATTTAAATCTGGATTTTCTTTGGCTTTGATGCGCAAAGATTTGCAAACCGCGCTGGACTTTATTTCACGCATGGAAACGCCTAAGAACTTTGCCGATGCTTGCACACAAACATGGACTCAAGCAGAAAAGTCCTTGGACAAAGGGGCTGATCACACCGCGATGTATGCATTCATCCAGAAAAAATAATTAGGATTGCATGCTCATTTCGAATTAACGGAGACCACATGTCAACAAAGATTTGGGAAGCATACGCCATGCGTTACGCCACCGTGCAACGCAGGCGACAAGAGCTTTTCATTGCTTACGATCCGCATGATGAAGCCGCACACATGGACTACTTTGTGTGGTTTTTAAAATCGGGCAAAGAAACTATTTTGGTTGACACTGGCTTTAATGCGCAATCAGCCGCACAACGCAAGCGTACTTTTTTGAGATGCCCCATTGACTCTCTCAAGTCTGCAGGTATTGCACTTGAAGACATTCAAGACACCATCATCACCCACGCGCATTACGATCACGCAGGCAACACACGATTGCTACCAAATACGCGTTTTCATTTGCAAGAGCGAGAGATGCACTATGCAACGGGCAAAGAAATGCGTCACGCTTTTTGCAGACACGCTTACGACCCTACAGACGTCTGTGATTTGGTCTACGCTAATTTTGAAGATCGCGTCGCTTTTCAAAACGGAGAGTTTGAACTCAGAGATGGAATTTCGGTGCACTGGGTCGGTGGACACACACGCGGACTTCAAATTGTGCGAGTACACACACAACGCGGCTGGATTGTGCTTGCTTCCGATGCGAGTCATTATTTAGAAAATGTTCAAAAACGCTCTCCATTTCCCATTGTGATTGATGTTGAGGACATGCTCAATGGATATGACTTGATTGAAAAATTAGCCGACTCCCCCCAGCACATCATTGCGGGGCATGACCCCCTCACCACACAAATGTACCAACCGATTGATTCAAAAGGTTTGGAAATTTATTCGCTCACACAACCAATTTAAAAACCATGCACATTCAACTTCAAGATCTAAAATTTTTAGGTGAGAATTTGCATCGTCCTGAAAGTGTCATCGCAACAGCCAAGGGTGAATTGTTTGTATCTGACCATGAATGCAGCGTGCATCAACTCGGTCAGCCTAAGCAAGCTGTGCATGGCATGCCCGATGGTTTTTTAACCAATGGCATTGCACTTACGCCTGAAAAAGAATTTTTAGTCTCTAATTTAGGTACCATTTGCGGTGGCGGTTTATGGAAAATCGATCACCAACGCCAACTCTCACCCGTGTTGATGGAGGTTGATGGCCAGCCCATGAGTAGCACGAATTTTGTAAGTATCGACGCCAAGGGTCGGCGATGGATTTCGATGAGTACACGCAAAATTCCACGTACGCTCTCATTCAATTCGCATGTGTCCGATGGTTTTATTGCATTGATGGACGAACACGGCGCTCGCATCGTGGCCGATGGAATTACATTCACCAATGAATGTCGAGTCGATCCAACGGGTCGCTGGTTGTATGTGAACGAGACCTATGGCCGACGACTTTCGCGGTACGCCATCCTAGAACAAGACGTTTGCAAACTCGGTCCGAAGGAAGTCATTCATACCTTTTCCGATGGTGATTTTCCAGACGGTCTCGCCTTCGATTGTGAAGGCTCGGTATGGGTTGCGTGCGTGGTCTCCAATCGCGTCATTCGCGTGGATAAAAATGGTCAAGGGTCTATTGTTATTGAAGACCCTAATCCAACCATCATTGCCAATGCAGAGGCCAAGTTTGCAGGTGAAGGTTTAACTTTCGAAGACACATACGCAGGCACAGTTCAAACTTTAGGAAATGTATCAAGCATTGCCTTTGGTGGACCAGACCTCAAAACCGTTTATCTTGGTAGCTTGGGCGCGCAACGCATCGCCACATTTCAATCGACGATTGCAGGTGCACAACCGCCGCATTGGTTTTATTAATTTATCCTCAGGAGTCAGCCCATGAAAGCCGTGCGAATCCATGCCTACGGCGGACCCGAGCAAATGCGTTATGAAGACGTCGAATTAGGCTCGCCACAACCTGGCGAGGCATTCGTGAAGCACACTGCTATTGGCGTGAACTTTGCAGATTTGCACAACTGTCAGGGACGCTACCCCCTCCCTTCTTTGCCCCATGCATTGGGCGGTGAAGCGGCAGGCATCGTTGAGGCGATTGGCGCTGGCGTCACGCACGTCAAAGTTGGAGACCGTGTGGCTTATGCCGCAGGCGGCCCCAAGTTTGCACCAGGCTCCTACGCCCAAGGCCGAATGTTTCCTGCAGAACGACTCATCCCTATTCCGAAAGAAATTGATGACGTCACAGCCGCAGCACTTTTTACCAAGGGACTCACCGCACAGTATTTGATTAAAAGTGTGTATCCCATTCAAGCGGGCGAAACCATTGTGGTTCATGCCGCCGCTGGTGGCGTTGGATTGTTTATTGCGCAATGGGCTGCGCATCTCGGCGTTCGTGTGATTGGTGTTGTGGGTTCTGAAGAAAAGGCAGAGATGGCGAAAGCCAATGGATGCCAACATGTACTTTTGTCGAGTGACCCAGATATTCCCAATCGCGTGAGATCACTCACGGGTGGACGAGGTGTGCCCGTTGTGTTTGACTCTGTTGGAAAAGACACGTTTGATCTGTCATTGCGATGTCTGCGTCCGCGAGGTCTCATGGTGTCTTATGGTTCGTCGTCAGGAAGTGTACCGCCCCTGGACATCTTCACACTCAATCGACTGGGCTCTTTATCGGTAACCAGCGCGGCGTTTGCATGGTTCGTGCCAAACCGTGAAGAATTATTGATGCGTGCGGCCGATGTTGTTGACGTAGTACTTCGCAAGACCGTCAAAATTCATGTGTGCCAACAATTCCCATTAAAGGACGCGGCACTCGCACACCGCGCCATTGAATCGAGAAAAACGATAGGCTCGACTGTATTGATTCCTGAATAAAAAAGACAGACAGCCATTGCAATATTTGCAACAACTGTCTGTCCCTCTTCACATCAAAACCGCAGCAGCAATTTGATGCTCTTTGACCTTTAACGCTTAGGCCAAATAGCGGTTGATGCCGCAAATGAAGCGGGATAAACCGTTTTGGGTTCGCCGTTTTGCCATTGAATAATCACCAGCTCAGAATTGACCCGTCGACCATTTGGCTCGAACGCCAATTTGCCACCCGGGAAGAAACGCGATGCGCCTCCTGTTTCATTGAATGAGCGAATTGCTGCTGCAACCTTTTTGGGATCTGCAGAACCTGCTTTTTCCATCGCTTCTTTGAAAATCCAAATGTCGCCATAGGTTGAGATACTGTCTTGTGGCATCCATGGCTCTTTGAATCTGGATTTAAAATCAGCAAGCAATTTATCGTGACCCTTGCCACTCCAGTTGGCCATCGCAACCATAACCCCGTCGAGTTGCTCTTTACCAGTGACGTTTAAGAGTTCTGGCAAACCAAAATGTCCACCGTTGCCCAAAATTGGGATGCGTCCACGACCAATTCCCATTTCATTCATTTTTTCTAATATCAATTTGGTGTCTGGGATGTTGGTGGTGACGAGTAACAACATATCGGGTCTGGCATTGCGAACTTTTTGTACAATCGATGTGG
>Ga0209768_10000922_pt1 | contig 19004 bp, 18 predicted proteins | sample LauGreSBDMM110SD_3_FD_187564 | JGI IMG/M metagenome (GOLD analysis project Ga0209768, IMG submission 187564) | Freshwater lake microbial communities from Lake Michigan, USA - Sp13.BD.MM110.SD (SPAdes) (version 2) | ecosystem: Environmental > Aquatic > Freshwater > Lake | place: Lake Michigan... | reverse complement strand
ATTTTGTTAAACTTAAACACTTATAAAACTAGGATCCATCGCTACACCACAAACACCTGGATCATTGCTTGAATCAGATCTTAAAATCTTAAAATATCCTTCTTCGCCCCATGTGGTGGACCAGCTATTTTTTAGTAACCAATATTTTAGGCCATTTTCTTCTCCATATCCGACAATTAGGACACCATGATCTAGCGTGGTTCCGCAGATTGGTGAATCAAGAATACCACCTGAATACGACTGGAAATATTGCGTGTCGGCTTCAATTGCTACCGATACTGGTTGCTGAGCAACGGCGCTTTTTAACGAATTTTGGTCGTTTGGTTTGACATTGTAACACGTGTCAAAATGGGCGACTTGGGTGCAAGATTTGCAATCATTTGTTTTATCTGGATTGTAAGGATATTCAGAGAGATCGCATTGGCCATTCTGTATGAGGTACTTAAATGCGCCTTCCATTTGGCCGCCATTGCAGCCGTGAGAACCATATTGCATGCCTGTTGCGCAATCTACGAGTTGTTCTTCTGATAAGTCAATTAGGTTGCCAGTTTTAATGGCCCATGCACCTTCTGCGGCGCCGGTGGAGGAAAAAGCCCAACAAGATCCACACTGACCTTGGTCTTTCACGGAGGTGACTGCATTCTTCTTGCGCCAATCGATACTAATGGGTACATTTGTAATAGAGTTGGTAAAGGTTGTGCAGCCATAACTGCCCACTTGTACCTTATAACCATCGACATTCGTCTTATAACCATCGACATTCGTCTTATAACCATCGACATTCGTCTTATAACCATCGACATTCGTCTTATAACCATCGACATTCGTCTTATAACCATCGACATTCGTCTTATAACCACCCGTGAACTGAGCCTTGAATTCCTCTGGTAAAAGATCTGTGAATTGATTGATACCAAGACTAAAATTTTGATGTAAGAGAGAATTGTGGGTTGTAATAGTTTTTAGATTGTCTCTGAAGATTGTGAATCTTCTCTCTAATTCATCCAAATTGGAGTAAACTTTATTAAATTTTTCTTGAAAACTGGTGAACTTCTTCCATAAAAAGTTATCATCTTCATATGATTTTATAGTTGTAAAGAGAGAAATGAAAATCAAAAATTTTGCAAACATTATATAATATAAATAGATAATGTTTATATTATGTTTTAGTAATTTAAATTATATTTGTGTTTTAAATGCAAAATAAATTTATTTATAATATTTATTAAAATGATAAAGCTAAATAATTGTGTTTCTAAAATACTTTATAAAGACAATGATGATAGTCAATGTATTTTGACATATATTGATATTGATGGAATATTAGAAAAAAAATTTATAATAAATTATATTAATGAAATAATAAATAAAAATATAATATTACAAAAAAAAATTGTTGAAAATAATGGAATATTTTTTTTAAATGATAGTATAAAAGATTTTGACTTGAATGACTATTATAGTATAAAGTATACAAAAGTTAAATTTTTTGATAATTATATTAATAATATATTGAATAATAAGTTTACAACAGAATTAGAATGGAAATTTTTATTTTGTATTGATAAAGAATTACAAAAAACAAGATTTTATTTTAAAATAAGTCATGCATATACAGATGGTTATCAAATAATTAAAATATTAACAACTCCATTTCAAGATTTTAATATAACTGATAAATTTAAAAGAAAAACTGATTTTTTAAGTACTTTTTATTATTATTTTATCGGAACTATTATTTTACTATTTATGAATGTTAAAGTTTTAATAAATATATTATTTAATTTAAATAAAAATAGTCTTCATCATGATAAAGATAATAATAAAGATAATACAGATACTGATTTTATTATATTTAAAAAATTAAAATTAAATAAAATAAAAAAATTTACAACTGAAAAAAAAATTACTATAAATGATTTTTTATATTCTCTTATGATTAAAACAGATTTTTTATACACTAAACAAGAAAAAAATTTGTTAACTATATCTCCAATTAATATTTCTGGTACAACACAAACAAACAATATGGCTCCTATTTTAATTAATATCAATAACTCATATAATACATCAAATTTATTTATAAAGGTAAATAATATATTTAATAATTTTAAATTTTCATTATTTATTCCGATATTAAGTTTTTTAATAAATTCTATAACTCCCTATATACATTTTGATATATTGACAAATTGGTATAATAATTTATTATTGAATACTGATTATGTTTATTCTAATATTATAGGACCTTCAAATATTTGCATGAAGAAAAATACTTATATTTCTAATATTCATTTTTTGATTAATGCAAAAAATAAAGAAATTAATTATAATATAATATCAACTGGTAATAATATAAATATAATATGCAGCTTTAAAAAAGACATTATTAAAAATAAAAAGCTATTTAAAAAATGTATAAATAATGCATATCATATACTTATAAATACATAAATTTAATATATATGTAAGTAATTTTTTAATATTTTTTCTGTAAACATATATAGTTTTTTTGAACATTTATCATTTACTAATCCATTTTTTTCAGTTATTTCTGGTATATTATATATTGGATTTATTCCGTAAAAATTTTCTTCTTTTATTTCATCATTTAAAATAGTGTTTAATATAAATTTACTTGCAAAGTCAGAATTATTCATTGAATTGTTTAATATATATTTTAAAATAAAAGGTAAATTTGATTTGTCAAATAAGTTTGTTTTACAAATACCGGGATGAACACAAAATATTTTTATATTTTTATTATTTTTTACTATCTCATTATTTAAATAATTTGTGTATAATAATATAGCTAATTTTGATTGTTGGTAATATATTTGAGATGTAAACATATTCTGATATATTTTTGAACTATCAATTTTATCAAAATATTTTTCGTCATACATCTTGTATGGTATATAATATGATATACTTGAAATATTTATAACTTCTAATTTTTTATCTTTATTTTTCATATAATTTAAAAATAACTGAGTTAGTAATGCATGTGAAATAAAATTAGTTTGAATTTGTTTATTATAACCATTTATCGTAATGTCATTATTAGTATTAGATATACCAGCATTATTTATTAATATGTCTATACCATCTGAAAAATAACTAATTATTTTTTTATAACCATTTACTACACTATCAAATTCTGTTAAGTCACACATAATATGATATATTTTATTTTTTATTTTAGTATTTTTTATTTTTTCTTGTAAATTATTAAAAAAAATTTTTTGATTGGTAGAATCACGATTTAATAAAAAAAAAGTTGCATTTGAATTATTTATTAAATCATATACAATACTTTCTCCTATTCCAGTTGTAGATCCAGTAATAACTATTACTTTATTATCAAATTTTTTATAATCTATGTTATTTATATTTGACATATTTGATATATTTTTATAAGAAATGTAATAAATGTAAGAAAAGTAAATTATTAAAATAAAAATAATTACATAAATAATATAATATAATTCTGAATACATTGTTATACTAATTTATGTATTAGTTTATTTGAATTAAAACTTATAAAATATAAAATATACAATTAATGAAAAATCTTCAAATAATAATTATTTTATTCATAATAATTTATATATTTTATTTACTAAAATACATATGTTTTAATGTTAATAAATATTTATTAACAAAAGAAATAGATATAGCAGAAAAATATGGAAAAAATACATGGGTTTTAATAACAGGTTGTTGTTCAGGACAAGGAGAAAGATTTGCATATGAATTTGCAAAAAGAAATTTTAATATAATATTAGTAGGATTTAAAGGTATTAAAAAAGTAGAAAAAAAAATTAATAAAAAATATAAAGTTAAAACTATAACATATATTACTGATTTTTGCAAAGCTTATAGAAAAAAATATTTTAAACCAATTGAAAATATACTTAATAACTTAGATGGCGAGTTATCCATTTTAGTTAATAACATAGGACATAGAACAGCATGGAATCCATATCATGAAATGCCAGAACAAAAAATTAATGATACTATAGTTTGTGGTACTATTGTTCAAGCAAGACTAACACAAATTGCAATTAAAAATTTTAATAAAAGAATCAATAAAAAATATAAATCAAGTATTATTAATATTTCAGCAATGTGTATGTATCCTAATATATGGGTTGGAAACTTAAATTATTTAAGTACACATTTTTTATCGGTTTATGATGCTGCAAATGCTTTTGGATTTTTTCATTCAAATTCAATACAAAAAGAATATGAAGAATATATAGATGTTTTAAATATTACACCAGGAGCTATTATAACAAAAAATGCTGAATATTTAAAAGATATACCATTTTCTATTGATTGTAAAACATATGTAAAAAATATATTTAATTTGATTGGAAACTATACAGGACCTCAACATGCTTATTGGAAACATGAACTTTCTGGATTATTGAATAATTTCATAAATTCCGATTATATTATTAAAAATATTGGAAAAATGATAGCAGAAAACTATATGAAAACATATAAATCATAATTTAATTTAATATTATGTTTTTTATATGAATTATTTATAATCAACCTATTATAATTCTTTTTTGAAAACTATGTTAGAAACCAACACATATATTTTTTAAACTAAATTCAATATTAAAAAATGTGACGTCAATTAAAATTCTAATTAACATATAAAAAATAAAAAACCTAGTAATATTAAAATTTAATCATTTATATTGTATACAATCTATAAAAAAATTATAGTCTATTATACATACTAAAACATGAATTTATTATGTGGAAGTGAAGGTTCTAATAATATGATAATGGATGCTGTTAATAAGCAGTTTACTATTTGTAAATGGTAGAAAACATAAAATGTTTATTTATTTGAATGTTCTATTATATATTTTACAACAAAACCTTTTACCTTTTCAAATTGTTGTAAATATTGACTACTTATTTTATCCTTTTTTATTTTATTTTCTATTTTTTCTATTGCATCTATATAAAAATTTAAAACTGAATCTAAGTCATTTACCTCCATAAAGATTCGTGCCAAAATTATTTTGTTTAATTTTTCGGTTTGTTTAAAAACATTTTTATTATTGAAAAGGGACGCCAATGTTTGAATGGCAACTACTTGTGGAATTGCACAAAAACGGAAATGTTTTGGGTCATAAATCATAGATAAATATTCAATGCATTGTGGTACATGTCTTAGTGCATTTATGATTAAATCATTTAAACATTCGAGTGCTTTTGTTTGATTTTCTTCGTTTAATAAATCTTGTGATGAGTTTACGTAATTTTTTACAACATTTATTGGCCACCAAAATCTTGATTCATCTATATCTTCTTTCAAGTCACGAATTATATTTGTCTTCTGAAGAAATATTCCCATTGTATTTGATAACTCTTTGTATTGTGATAAATCTTTTAATTCCTTACCACTTTTGGAAAATATTTCTGATAACCCTATTCCTACTAATCCAGCAACATAATGACAATATAAATCATATTCTGCTAAAGTGCATAGTTCTTTTTTTTCTATAAATTCAATCATTCCATTTGCCATTTCTTTTGTTATATTTTTAATTATAGCTTGGTATTTTGGGGATATTTTTTTATAGCATTTTACTACTTTGTTAAAATTTTTCATAAGATTTTTATATTCTGGTTTGTCTCCACAATCTAATGTAAAATTTTCATTTTCAATATCATTATAAAAAGAGAGAAGCATTTGCTTTTTTTTATCCTTGACAATTGACATATCATCTTCTATCGTATCTAAGCCACGTAAAACCAAGTAAAAAATACAAATTACATTTTTAAGTTCAGTATCTAGTTGTTGTATAACAATATTAAATGACCTTGATACTTGTTTTAATGTATCAAAACAAAAATTCCAATTATTATCAATTCTATCTTTCGTTTTTTCTTTTTCCTTATTAGATATAATATTATCTTTTTCAACTTTTATAGATATGTTAAATACAATTTTTTTATCATAAATTAAATAAATGATATATACTAATAAAATAAGACATAAAATACTTATAATTAATATTCCTGTTAATCCCGTCAATCCTACTAATCCTACTAATCCTACTAATCCTACTAATCCTATTATACCTAATTCTCTGAAAGTATTTAAAAAATCCATTTTATTTAAAAAATATATTTTATAAATAAAATTATATCGAAATATAAATATAAATCAAAATTATAAAAAAGTTTATAATATTTTGGCTCCACCTTTTTTTAAAAGGTGGAAAAGGTGGATGGGCTGCCATCTATATACACATGTATATCTCCTATCTTGTTTTCCTGTGGATATTTTTGTTCATTCATTATAGACGCTAATGGATCTTCTAGAATGATTCTTTGTAATACACGTTCTGCATCGACTACATTATTAATGCTATTTGGGAAGCCGAGTTTTTTGTTTACGTTTGTACCATAACCCTTTTCATCTCCTTTAATACCATGTCCATATTCTACCAGGTCTAGAAGTTGCGTTGTAATTGTTTTATACATTGCTTTTTCTTGCGGAGTGGCAGTTTTATGTTTGGGTTTATTTTTTCTTATTTCAGCAGAAATATCATTCATCAGTCTTAAATCGTGGCTCATATTTGGCACTTGAGAACTAATAAAATAGTTTTCTTTTGAAAGAGGCTCTGTCATCCATTCGAAACCTTGCGCTGAACCACAAGTTGACTTTGTATTGTTACATGATTGCTCTGCACACAGCTTCTTATAAATATCTTCTGGGTTGAATCTTTGCGAATTCGCTTGTTTTTCTTTTTGATTGTATTTGAAAAAACTCCTACCATAATCAATGATTTTTGCTATATAAGGCGAATTAAATGTGATTGTTTTACCATCTCCTATATGATAATGGTATTGAATATGTTTGCCTTTGACTGGTTCATATAACAGCACATTTCCACCATGTAAGTCATATTGAGTGAAATTGTTTCGCATTTGTGCTAATGGCATATACACTTGATACAATATATATATCAAATCATAGCAAATGGTTTCTTGCGATTTTGGATGGCTCTTTTCGATAGCATCTTCTAGAGGAGTAACATCCTTTAAATGTTGGATTAAAATGGCTGCATATTTGGACTTGTGACACATCTTTGCGTAGTTGATGGATTTCTGAAAATCTAAAGAGTCGGATAAAACATTGGTGGTAATGACTTGGGTGTCTCTTACATGTCGCCATTTTTCTGGGCTTTTATAAAAATAGAGACCATAAGTTTCCAAAAAGCACGGATAAAGACGGCATTGTTGATTGATAAATTGGCCGACTATATATTCGTATACCAAATTGTCTGAATCCGCAGCAGCAGATGATTTTAATACAGCATAAGCAATGTAGTCGTTTTTCTTGTATTTGATTTCTTTCACGAAACCATTGTTGGAGGGCTTTCCAATACTTTTAATGGGTGGGTCTACATATTGGAAATCGGTGAAACCTTTGAAAAAATTAGTTATCTTAGCGCGGTTTGTTCCGAATGCAATACAAGCACCTGAATCACTGCACAAAGATTTTAGCTCTTGAGCAGTTTTTCTTTCTTTATTCTCTAAAATAAACTTGCCTATTTGTTGTCTGGCAATTCTCTTTTTAATAGTTTTGACAACTTTGCAATCCGGTCTTTGCATTCTGAAACCTTTGGCTAACCTGCAAAATTTACGTGTTGCTCCGTCTGTATAGTTGCATCGTGGGGATTGAATGCATTTGGAGCGGTCTAAATATTTACATTCGGAAACACATCTTCTTTTTCGTGTTTGAGACATTCTTACTATATATATCCACCTTTAGAAAAGGTGGAGCCAAATCCTACAATTTTACTTTAAGTTTTGCTATACTTTTTCAAAAGTAGACCAAATCCTACAATTATACTTTAAGTTTTGCTATACTTTTTCAAAAGTAGACCAAATCCTACAATTTTACTTTAAGTTTTGCTATACTTTTTCAAAAGTAGACCAAATCTTAAAGTAAAATTGTAGGATTTGGCTCCACCTTTTCTAAAGGTGGATAGCTTTGAATTCCTCTGGTGTCATAATTTTAATACCAAGTTTCTTTGCTTCTAATACTTTTCCTGTTTCATCCAGTGGGTCTTTTGTTATGAGTATAAAGGTATTCTTGGATACACTGGAGCCTATTTTGCCACCTTGTGCTTTTACTTGTTCCTCCAATACTTTGTCTCTAAATCCCGTAAAGACAATGCTTTTATTGTATAAGGGGTGTGATTGATTGACTAATTGGTTTTGTTTTTGTTGATTTTGCTTCTCATCTTGTTCTTGCAATTTGCCTTCTAAATGGGCTTCTTTTACGAAGGCAAGGAATGCCGGTATTTTGCTTATGAACGCTTCGGCTGTCTTTTCGGCCATTCCTTTAATATTTGCCACCTTTTGCGTCTTGGTTGTTTGCGACTCTTGTGATAGAAGAACGTCTGGGTATTCATTAAGAATGAGTTCTAGTTTCTTATTATTGAATCCTCTGCCAAATATATTGGAGGCTGCCATAATGGTGACTAGATTGGCTGCTTGGATTTGGGTTTGGATATTTGTATACAACTTTTGCGCGGTTTTTTCCTTGAAACCTTCTACTTTTAGGAGATCGTTTGTGGTCATCTTTAAAATCTTTGGCACCGAGTCAAAACCTGCCTGGATCATACGTTTAATATTTCCTGAACTTAAACCTTCCACTTCTATACCTCTGAAGAAACCTGTTATATTCTTTTCTTTCACGATTTCATCTGAATCCAGGTCTTCGATTATTATATCCACATGTGTGTCGTTCCATTTATAGGCGACTTGTGGCATTTTTGCTTCGGTAGCTGGTGTCGTGACTTTTCTTATATGAGGAATTACATCTCCACTACGTATTAGCTCTATTACGGCACCAATACCTATTTTATTCTCTTGAATGAATTGGCCATTGAATCCGGTTGCATATTCGATTTTCACGCCACCTAAGTGGATGGGCTCTATCTGGACACGGGGCTTCAAATAGCCGTCTTTACTTGGCGTCCAAATAACGTCGACTACTTTTGCCTCTGCTATTTGGTCAGACAATACCATCTTGAAGGCAAATGAATGCTCTGGGTTGCCTTCTTTTCTTAAAGGATAGATTTCATCGTTGGTCACGATGACGCCGTCTATTTCATAAGGAGCAGTTTGGCGCCATTTGATGAGGGTTTCTGAAAGTAGCTCATTATCCACCTTTACAAAAGGTGGAGTGTGTTGGACCGGGTTTATATCTAATTTCTGAAGGGTTGCAAATTGTTCCGATGGTTTTAGAAGTGGCTTTATGACTTCATACGCAACAAAATCTACATCTTTTATTATTTCAGGATTGACTGATTTTTGATTTACAATACCTGAGACCATATTACGAGCATTTGCAAAGGTTGTTTTGTACTTGGTATTGAATGCTGCTTTTGAAATAATGAATTCACCTCTTATCACCAGATTTGGGTTTTTTGGCAGACGCAAATAAGGTATTAAATAACTTATATCTTGTCCTACTTTGCCGTCTCCTCTAGTATATAATTTGGGTGTTTTGCCTTCAGTCGTATATAAACCTGACACGCCGTCTAGTTTACATGATAACACATAAGGACCGGTGTATTTTGCTTTCCATACCTTGACTGCATTGGTATCGGGCTTAATTTTGTCCATAGAACCCATAAAGTAAGGAAGTGTTGCTTTGTTCTTGGTGACTGGTGCGCCTATTTGGGTTAATGCTTTGTTATTTGGATATTTTTCTTTAATATAATCTTCTAAAATATCATATTCGTTATCGGTCATAATAGGTTGGAAATTGCGATACATTGTGTTAGCATGATTGAGTAAAGCAGTTAATTCTTCTTCTGTCATAGAATCAAGATCTGTCTTTGATGCTGAGCTAAGAGGCATTTTTTTTGCTTTTAATGTCTTTGCTTTTGTTACCTTTTTAGCTTTTGGTTCCACTTTTAAAAAAAGTGGAGCAAAACCTAGAGAAAAGTTTGGATCCGGTTTTGGCTCCACCTTTTCTAAAGGTTGGATTTTTAAAGGTTGGATTTTTAAAGGTTGGATTGAAAGAATTTGTCTTCCGTCTATACGTTCTTCAGGTGGCACATATTTCAGATTCAAATAATCAAATATATCCTTTTCTGATTTAAACTGGTGTGCGACTTTTTCTCCTTTTACTTTCTTATCTTGTGATAATTTATATAATCCATGCTCATTCATTGTATAACCCATATTGACAGCATGTTGACGCATTATTGTGTTGAAAATCTTGCTTCCAGTGAAATAGAGTATTGCAAAGGGATATTCTTCTGGGGTCGTGTATAAGAAATCTACTCTTCTGATTGTGGGTGATGATGGAATCTTGGCCATTACAAGACATTTGGATGGACCTCTCGAGAGAACAGACACAATTATTTTTTGTTTGATTAGTTCGTCTATAATATTTTTAAATGATTGTTCTGATTCAGATGTAATAATCATATCAATATCACCTGATGACTGAAGACCGCGACGATATGATCCAACAATTTCCATTTCCATCTTTAAAGCCAAAGTGTTGCTATTTTGCTGTACTTTTTTAAAAAGTAGATTGTATTCATCGATTTCTGCGCGTGGTATACGTTTCAGAACATCCTCATAATATTTGAGGCCGACTTTTTGCACATCGTTCAGTAAATCTTGTTTCTGTCTTAGTTGCTCAATACTGGTGATACCTTTGTCGACTAATTCTTTGGCCTTCTTGGGTCCAATACCATAAACATCTGCTAAAATATTCACTGGATTGTTCTTTTCTCGTTCTATAATTCTCAGGGTACCTGTTTCTGTATATTCTTTCAACTTTTCCATAATGGTGGGGCCAATATTTGGCTTACCCTTTAGGTCTTCAGGACTTGTTATGTCACCTTGATAAGTCATCATTGTTTCTTGGGCTTTTTGATAGGCGCGGGCTCTAAAGGGCTCTCCTTGCTTTGTTTGTATGACCGCTAATTGGTCCATGATGTCGATGAATTGTTCGTTGTAACGTTTTGTAGCCATATGTATTGTATTATTTTCTGGAGATTTCTTTAAATCCTTTTTCTCCGCTTCTGGGAAATCCGCCTTTTTAAGAGCTAAAGATGGAGTTAAAGGAGATAATTTGATTTCTTCTGATAGTGTTGTCTCTAAAGATGGACTTAAAGGAGATAATTTGATTTCTTCTGATAGTGTTGTCACTAAAGGTGAACTGGAAGATGATGATAATATGATAATTGATTTTCTTGGAGCTCTTTTTGTTACAGCTCTTTTTGGTTTGGGTTCCTTGGGTTTGGGTTTGGGTTCCTTGGGTTTGGGTTCCTTGGGTTTGGGTTCCTTGGGTTTGGGTTTGGGTTCCTTGAGTTCTTTTTTTGATTTTGTTTTTGATTTGGGATCTCTCTTTTTTGTCTCTGTCATACAATAAAGAGAGAAATAAATAGGCGACTCCTTATAAAAAGGTGGGTGAATAAAAAAAAATTGAAATCTTGTTTATCTGTTATTCTTATATTACTATTTGAAAAGATGAGTGACCAGACACAATTTGATTTACCTTTACCTTCACCTCCACCTTTACCTTTACCTCCTACCTTGGTTTTAGGCAAGTTTGATTATATTAAAGATATCTCATATAAAAATAGGTTAGTCAATGCTTTTCAAGCAATCACCCAGACTGAAACGTGGGGCTTTATGAAGAAAGATTGCGACTCCTTTATGTTTTCAAAAGACCCTCTCATTTCAGTCATTAGTGATAAAATGATTGCCCTAGGATATGGTCTTCATAGCGGTTCTAGCTTTGGCTGCACTATGCGTGATATGCAATACATTGCTAAAAATGGCGAAGAAGCATTTTCTGCAACCAAAGTTAAAAATATTTGATTTATAGAAAAAATAAGGTCATTAAGACCTTAATTTTTCTATAAATCAAATATTATTTAACTTTTTATTATTTAACTTTTAAACTAGCTAACTACTATTTATATTGTCATTACGTTTTGTAGTAATTCCTCATACGCAGTCATGGAATTCGCAGCCAGCATCAATTGGCAAATTGTAGTACTCATCGATGAGGGCGTCAATTTCGTCACTCATTTGTGGAGACAATACGACTTTCGAAAGACCTGGTGCGATTTCGACGAATGTTACCTTGGGTTCTTCACTTAAGTCAAGTGTTTGTTTCCTGGCTCCTGGCTCGAATTTTTTTGTTTTGTTTTCTAAGACAATCCAATACCATGGTTCGTCGTGGATGATGCGAGCCTCCTTGTTCGGGTTTGTAACACGCTCCTGAAAATTCTGGGCTGCAGGGCCGTCGAACCATTCGGCAAAGTGTACGTAGGCGGCGTTATAATACTTACCATTTTTGTCTATCTTTGAAACAAGATCGACGTGGTCTACGCGGCCGAGGTCAAGGGTTTGGAAAACGCCTGTAATGTATTCTGTAGTAAAGTTAGGAAAGACATGAGGAATATAAAGACTTAATAACTGATTCGTAGATTGGTTTGCTGATGACATTGTAACTTGATGTGTTGGTACCTTTTATTTTATTTTGAAAAAGCATTTCAATTTTTTTAATAGGGGGACTAAGGTCTTCACTCCTTTAAGGATCAACTAAAAATTTATAATTTTTATTAGTGCTTTTTTTTCAGCTAACCATTAAAAATAAAACCATTAAAAATAAAACCATTAAAAATAAATGTTATCCTTCATATTTGGTAACATTTATTTTATTTTATTTAATTTATTTTATTTATTTTAAACTTTATAAATATTTATGCCTCTCTTTTTAAGATTTTGATATGCCTCACACCAGGCGAGGATTTCTTCTTCTTTTTGTAAAGATGGATCGCTATTTTGCTCCACTTTTTCCGAAGGTACTTGCGTTGTAAAAAGTGGATCCGAATCTTTGCTATTTTGCTCCACTTTTTTTAAAAGTGGATCCAAATGTATATCTAGCTCTTCAATAAGTTGTCCTTTGGAATTATACTTTGACATATTAGTTCTTGATATTATTGTGCAATTAAGATGTATATAATAAAATTTTTCAATTTTATTTTTACTACGTAGTAAAAAGGTTACGCGAATTGAAACTTGGCTTTATTTTTATTTTTATTTATTTTGTACAACTTTTTCTAAAAGTTGTTAGGCATACTTTTTTACCTCATTTTGCAGCTTTTTCATCTGCTTTAACAGCTTGGTCAGCTTGAATTCGTTGCGATCTAATACCAATTCTTGGTTGCCTTCTTGAATTCTAATCTTACTCTTGAGATAATGGATTTGGTCTTGCAGGTCTTGCAGGTAGTCTGAATAATTTTTTGTAGTGCTAATCTGAATAACTGAATTAAGTATGATTAAGAATAGCATGATTGCTGACCAATGATTCTCGCCAAAAGTTGCAGTATATTTGGTCAATATATATTCTGCAAATTTAATTAAATATCCTGCAACTTGTTCTGTATTGTTGGTGAATGTTTGAAGCATTTCTGTTGTATTGAATAAACTCTCATTGTTCATAAGCGCGATTAATGTGGAGTGAGACATGATTTGCTAAGAAAGGAATAGTTGTGCTTTTTATTTATTTTTATTAAAAGGTTTCAATTTTTTATTCCACCTTTTCCACCTTTTCTAAAGGTGGAGCCAAATTGTTGCTATTTTGCTCCACTTTTTTAAAAGTGGATTTTTTACATTTCAAACGCCGGTTTTTAGTTAGAAATCGTTAGAAATAATAATAGTAAATTATATAAAAATGGAAAATCTTGACGTTATATTTAATAAATATGATACCGATAAAAATACATATTTTCACAATTATACAAGACAATATAATACATTATTAAATAACTTTAGAGATAAACCAATAAAATATTTAGAAATTGGCGTTTTTAATGGAGGAAGTGTAAAAGCAATTAGAGAGACATTTAAAAGATCTACATGTATTTTAGGTTTGGATATTGATAATAGATGTAAAACATATGAAGATGTTGAAAATAATATATTTATAGAAATAGGGAATGCTACAGATAGCAATTTTATACAACAAATTACTGAAAAATATGGTTCATTTGATATTATTTTAGATGATGGTTCTCATACAAATAAAGATGTAATAAACTCATTTGAATTATTATTTCCATTGTTAAATGATAATGGAATATATATTGTTGAAGATACCATATGTTATAAAGAAAAAGATTATATAGTTAAAAATTATGAAAATCATTTACAATATTTTTTTAAATATACACAATACTTAAACCAATGGCGATATGATTCAACAGAAGGAATAAAAGACCATTGTATAGACCCTTTTAAAATTCAAAAAAAAACCGAAAATGTGTTTGAATATTCTATAGATAAAATAGAATATGGGTGTTCTTATATTGCTATTTTTAAAAAAATTAGAACACATTGGATTAAATAGTCGGGGTTTGAAATGTAAAAAGGTGTAAAAGTGGATTTTTTAAAAGGTGGAAAAGGTTGTTTTTTTAACACCTTTTCTCATTTGAAACTCCTATTTTGCGTTTTCAATATATTATAATATTATTGTATAAAATTATAATGATTAATTGTGTTGTGTCAAGATATAAAAAAAATACTGATTGGGTTTATAATTTGAAAAATATTGAAAAATATTACATTTATGATAAAGAGATTCCTGAGAGTGAATTAAATATTCCGGTTAATAAAGGTAATGAAGCGTCTGTATATTTAAAATATATAATAGACAATTATGAAAATTTAGCTGATTTTACATTTTTTATACACGACGAAGAATATGCTTGGCATCATTCAGGCAGTATAATAAATCTGTTTGATGAAGCAGTTATGAGTAATAAATTATACTATAATATAAACGCAGAATGTATTTTAGGAAGTATTGTTTCTAATGATTGGTATAATGATATTTTAATTTGGTATAATACCTATATTGAAAAATATATTCCAATGAATACTTTACCAAACCAAGATTGGACACAAGATTATAGGGGTTCAGCACAATTTTTAGTTCATAAATCTTTAATAAAAAAATTGCCTTTGGAATTTTATGAAAATTTATATAATTGGATAATTACGACTGATATGACAAATGATAAGAGTGGTAGATTTTTAGAATGGACTTGGCATATATTTTGGGATATTTATCCAAATTTATAAAATAGGAGTTTCAAATGAGAAAAAGTGTAAAAGTGATTTTTTAAAGGTGGAGCCAAATTGTTGCTATTTTCCTCTACTTTTTCCGAAGGTACTTGCGTTGTAAAAAGTGGATCCAAATGTATATCTAGCTCTTCAATAAGTTGTCCTTTGGAATTATACTTTGACATGGTTCTTGATATTTGTGCAATTAAGATGTATATAAAAAGGTTTTCAATTTTATTTGTCCTACGTAATAAAAAGGTTACGCGAAGCTAAGAACTATTTTTTGGTCTTTGATTTTGTCTTTGATTTTGTCTTTGATTTTGTCTTTGATTTTGTCTTTGATTTTGTCTTTGATTTTGTCTTTGATTTTTTCTTTGATTTTTTATTGCGATAATATCTTTTAATTATTTTTCCAGCTTTTTGGGCAGCTTCTTTGGCAGCTTCTTTGGCAGCTTCTTTGGCAGCTTCTAGTCTATCATATATTTCTCTGGCAGCTTTTTTGGCAGCTTCTAGTCTATCATATATTTCTTTGGCAGCTTTTAGTATAGCAGCTTTTAGTGTATCATATATTTCTTTGGCGTGTACACGTGTATCCATCTCTTCATAAGAAAAAAAAAATACACTTGTTGCATGTGTATCTTTTTCTATAATTTTTTCTATTGGAAAATCCTCTATTTCAAATTCCTCTATTTCATACCCTCTTTTTTCTAAAAGATCACACCTGGCATCTACAAAAAAATTTCTATCCTGTATATTAATTATATTTAACATATGGGTGACAACAAAATCTTCACTCCAAAATACACATAGTTTATTACCTTGTCTTTCAATAGTCTTATTTTTCTCAAATTGGTTTAAAAAATCTGCTGTTTTATCATGGACATCTTGAAAAAAACTTTGTGTAAAAATAAGTATTACAAAATGGTTAAACTTGTCAAGATTATTTTTAATTAAATCATAAATTGTAATGCTAGCTAAATTACAAAATGTTATTATACAATATAATAAACAAGCATTATATCTACAATTTACAGGATTTATTCCAAGACTAATAGCTCTTTCACCAATATTATCTTCCCAATATTCTTTATCATACAATGAACGAATATTTGTGTAAAATAATGTATTATTTTCTATAATAACATCAATTATAGTTTTTATTTCACTCATACTATTAAAAAATATTATAAAAAAATCATGTAGTTTTGTAGTTTAACTTTGGAATTGGAGAGAAAATATGAATACAAATTTGGCCTATATATTGGTTGCCCTGTCGCATCCTTCCTCGATTGCCCTGTTTAACGTCCATTTTGGCTTCCCTTAACGTTTTCCATGCTTGTCGGCTAAATTGCGGCATATAGGCTTCTATGTGTGTCCCCAGAGCAGCAGGCAGCAGGGCTACGTAGTGTATATTGCAGCCATTTGCCGTCTATTATTCTCTCTATTTGTTGTCGAATAGAGAGAAAAGATGGAAATATTATTTGTTGTTTAATGTGATGACTAAATGTGCGTAGGAGCAGCAGGCAGCAGGAAAAAATGTGTTTATATATAATATACATAGTCTCCTATCTAATCTCTTACCTAATCTCTTACCTAATCTCTTACTTCGTACTTATCTTCGTAGCAAGCATCGCATATCATATAATCCCCTACATACCCCTTATCTCGCTTGTGAGAGAGGTCGGTGAGACCCTTACCGCATTCAGGGCAGTCATCGCAGTCCTCTTCGCAGTCCTCTTCGCAGTCATATTCGTCGTCGTCTTCGTCTATCATATTGCCGTGTTCGTCGACTGACACTATGTTTACACTCTCAGGCACCGGGTATTCGTAGTTTAAGAGTCCTTCAGCGGCTATCTCTTCATTTCTCCCGTCGGTGTAGGTTATATACAGGATATTCCATTGAGCATTCCAGTTCTTTACCTGCGAGGTGTCATTCAGGTCAACCCCGATGGGTATCTTGAACACTTCATCGAGGCTATAGGTAACGTGGAGCATTTCTCTCTTGATAGTAGTTGTATTCATCTTAAAATGTTGGTTGCTTTGGTAATGGTATCTTTCATATTTTATTTAAAAATCATTTCATTTTTTAAAGAAATTTATACGACCATCCTCTATTTTATTTTTTAACTAAAAAATTATAAAATATAATTTGAATTCAAGACTAGAGAGAATATAGATCTCTATAGTATACTATATGGCTACCAAAGTGAAAGCGCACTTTACACCTTTTTACATTTCAAACGCCGATTTTTCTTGTTCGCTATCTCCCATTTTATTACTGGTGACCCTAATTCTAAACACACTTTTGCGTATTCAAACCCTTTTTTCGCTTCTTCTAACATCTGCCCTGAACTATCTTCTTTTCGGATACTTTCATATAATCGTTCATCATTCCGTTTTCCAAATCCTCTTAGTTGATTTTCCCAATACGCAATCATACCCATAATATCAATTTGCTGGTCTTCATTATATTTTTTTTCCAAATCATATTCCCATTGACAAGATTTTTGTATAGCTTCCTCATATCTATTTTTCGCCGAATCGTATTCTTCTTGAGAATTTATTGTTATCATAATATTATAATAATATTATAATAATATAATTTTTAATCAATTTTATGCAGGCATTTGAAATGTAAAAAGGTGTAATACTACTTCGCTGGCAAATTGTGCGATCTTTTTTACACCTTTTAACATTTCAAATGTTATTAGGTAACAGCAGGAAAAAAGGTGTTTATATATAATATAAATCCTATCTATCTATCTAACTACTATTACAGATCCAATCTCTCGATGCTGTCTCCAGCTAAAGTCTTGAATTCAGCCCAAGCATTACAAGTATCTCTTCCTATACTGTGCGTCATCTTGAGGCCTATCTGATTAAGACTTGTGTTTACGAATATTTCACCCCAGGAATAAATTCCTGTAAAAGTATCCATCTCTTTGTTATAGGTTGCTGTAACCCATGTGTTTGATTTTTTGTGGTTCCATAGGAGAGCTTGCCTATCACTTAAGTAAGTGTTAGCATAGTTCATTGGACGTCTGTATCTGGTTGGTTGTGGTGCTTTCATCTTAAAATGTTGATTTGCTTTGGTAATTGTATCTTTCATATTTTATTTAAAAATCATTTCATTTTTAAAGAAATTTATAATACCATCCTGTAATTTTATTTTAAACTAAAAATTTATAAAAATATATTTCAGATCTCTCTATATGGGCGCTTGAACACTACTTGTTGTGCGGACCAGCCAGGAAAAAAGGGTTGCCCCTTATTTTATTTATTTTTTGATTTTTATGATTTTTGTTTACCAAGCGGAGGTTTCCTCGTCGGAATCATCGTCTGAATCATAGTCGGCCCATGACTTGGATGGTACTTTTTTCTTCTCGTATGTGGCTCCCTTCTGTAGGACTACGAATCCAGCTGGTAACACGGCAACTTGTGTGGCAACTTGTGCTGCAACTTGTGCTGCAACTTGTGCTGCAACTTGTGCTTGCCTTGCTGCGGTAGCGTAGCTGTTTGTTACGCCTTGACCGAGTGCTGGGTACTCTTCGACCTTGACCACCTCCTCCTCATCGTCTGATAGGAGGACATTGAATCTGCCACCTCGGAGGTCAACTTTTGGCTTCTGAACTGGCTGCTTGGCAGTGCGTATCTGTTCGCGGTGATGTCTGTCTTCGGCCTTTTCTCTCTTGGCAAGAGCGGGGCAGAACTTGGCGGTATGTCCGAGCTCGTAGCAATAACGACATTCTGTCTTTAAAAGAGTAGGGCAAGTTACTTTAGTATTACCTTGTTTGTCAGGTAGAGACCTAACATGGTGACCAGTGTAGTCACTCTCTGGCTTTCCTGCATCG
>Ga0209768_10000921_pt1 | contig 19020 bp, 14 predicted proteins | sample LauGreSBDMM110SD_3_FD_187564 | JGI IMG/M metagenome (GOLD analysis project Ga0209768, IMG submission 187564) | Freshwater lake microbial communities from Lake Michigan, USA - Sp13.BD.MM110.SD (SPAdes) (version 2) | ecosystem: Environmental > Aquatic > Freshwater > Lake | place: Lake Michigan... | reverse complement strand
GGTGGAAAGTTCTTGGACGAACAAGTCGAACAGCGGTTTGGCGACTTCTGGCTTGGCGGCACCATTGAACGACGGACGGTTTCCTTTGGAGAAATCGGCCAGCAAAGTAAACTGGCTCACGGCTAAGGCCTGCCCGCCGGCATCACGAAGATTGACGCCCATCTTACCTTGATCGTCGGGCATCAGTCGCGCCTTAGAGACATCCGCAGCCAACCTGCGGACGGTGGCTTCGTCATCGCCGGCGGCCAAGCCGACAAGCAGGAGGTAGCCAGGGCCGATTTTGCCAGTGGTGCTTCCCTCCACGGACACGGAAGCCGAGAGCACGCGTTGGAGGACGACCTTCATCCTCAGAACAACGCTTCCAGAATCGTGCGTAGCTTCATCTCGGTTTCCGTCGACTCAGCATCAGGATCCGAGCCGGCCACGATACCGGCGCCGGCAAAGGCGCGGGCTTCGGAACCTTTGAGCCGGGCACAGCGAAGGGCGACGAAGAGCTTGCCTGAGGCACCATCTGAACGAACCCAGCCGACGGCACCGGTGTAGAGACCACGCTGGTGGGGTTCGAATCCGGGGATGAACGGAAGGGCCATCGCACGCGGTTTGCCGCCGACGGCTGGGGTCGGGTGAAGTTCGCCGGCGACCTCAAGGAAACGACGGTCGATCGGCATGGTGCCTTCGATCGGCGTGCGCAGGTGCATCACGTTGCCCAGACGCAAGAGCTCGGCGTTACGCGAGGTCGCGGCGAGCACGCCGACCATGCGCAGGCGCCGCAGGATCGAGGCGGTAACGGCGCTATGTTCGCGCAGATCTTTTTCACTGGTCAGAAGGGCTTCAGCTAGGCTGGCGTCTTCAGAGGCTGATTCGCCGCGACGGGTCGTGCCGGCCACAGATTCCGAACGAACGGAACCGTCGAACAGGGAAAGGAGCGTCTCGGGCGTGGCGCCGACGAACGCACCGTCGTCCTCGTCGACGAGGAAGGTGTGGCACTGCGGATTGCCGCGACGAAGGCGGTGCAAGGTTGCGTAGACACTGAAAGGCTCGGCTCGGCGCCAATCGAAGGCGCGCGATAAGACGATTTTTTCGAACGATCCCTCGTTGATCAGCTCGGTCGCGCGGACGACCGCGGACGGGAACCATGATCCGCCGACTTCCGAAAGGACGGTCGGTACCGGTGCGCGCGGCGGCGGGGGATTAGAGCGGTAGCTGAACTTGCGGAAGCTTTCCGCCCGGATGGCTAGGCGGGCGGCGCAGCCCGGGGTAGCCAGTTCGCAGAGGGTGACAGTCGTCAGGCCGTCTTCGCTGACGACCTGCCAGCTAGGCAGGAAGAGTTTGGCCTGCGCGCCCTCGGTGTCGCTGCCGGGGTAGAAGGGGAACGTCGCGATGACGCGTGGGCGCGGGCCGACGCAGGTCAGGCTGGCATCGAGTGCGCGAAGCCATCTGTCGGCTTCGACGAAGCGCTGGTCACCACGTCCAGCCCATTGGCGAAGCGGCGCGCCGGCCGCATGGGAACGCTTGCGCGAAGGATTTTCGAAGTACCCACGCGGAGCCGGTTCGTTCAACGTCTCTAACACCGCAAGCGGATCGAGTTCGGGTGCCGGAAAGGTGTAGCTGACAAACCCTTCACCGGCGGCGCGTTTTTCCGCGTCAGCCAGCAAGGTAACTTCGTCGATGGTCTTGACGGAATCCACAGCAGTGAAGGTAAGGTCTCCGCGGGAATTGTCCAATCAGGCCGAAGGAGTTTCGTTCGGAGCCTCGATCGGCGGGAAAAGGATGCACTTTTCGGCGACCTTTGAGCCCGTGCAGGCAGCGGACCACGTCAGCTGGCCTTCGAAATGGGTGGCGACGGGGCGACCAATGTTGACCAACAGCTTGTCGCAGGTGGCCGGCATCACCGGAGTGAGGATTGTGCCGACCAAGCGAAGGCCTTCGGCAACATGCGCGAGGCAGGAATCGAGGCGTGCGCGATCGGCGGCGTCAGCGGACTTGGCGAGTTTCCAAGGCGCCCGGGCCTCGATGTAGGCGTTCATGGCGCTGATGAAGACCCAAAGGGCTTCGAGGGCGTGGCTGACCTGGTATTCGGCAAACGATTCTTCGTACTTCTTGATTGAATCGCTCCAGAGCTGCCGGAGGTTCTTTTCGAGATCTTCGTCGGCCGCGGCGGCCGGGATCGCACCCGCATAGCTACGGCCGATCATGTTGAGGAGACGGTTGACGAGGTTACCGAGATTATTGCCGAGGTCCGCCTTGTAGCGGTTTTCGAAAGTGGTCGTCGAGAAGTCTGCATCCTGTCCGACGACCATCTCGCGGCACAGGTAGAAGCGGAAAGCGTCGGCGCCGTGGGAGGCGGCGAAGCCGAGGGTGTTGGTGGCGTTGCCGGAACTCTTGGAGGCTTTCTGGTTATTGACGGTCCACCAGCCGTGGACGAGCAACTGGCGCGGCGGCTCGATACCGAGGGCCTTGAGCATGCAGGGCCAGTAGACGGCGTGGGGCGGCGACAGGATATCTTTACCGATGACGTGTACGTCGGCGGGCCAGAGACCCTTGTCGACGACGGCAGAGTAGTAGTTGGTCAGCGCATCGAACCAGACGTAGGTAACGAAGGCGGTGTCGAAAGGGAGCTCGATACCCCAGGTCAGGCGGGACTTGGGGCGCGAGATGCAGAGGTCGTTCATCGGCTCCTTCAGGAACTCGAGGACCTGGTTCTGGCGGAAGCGCGGCGTGATGAAGTCGGGGTGCGACTTGATGTGTTCGACGAGCCAGGGCTGAAACTGTGAAAGCTTGAAGTAGTAGTTCTCCTCGGTCGTCTGCGTGACCTCACCGTAGATCTCGGGCCAGGATCCGTCTGGGTCGCGATCCTTATCGGTGAGGAACTGTTCCTGGCGGGTGGAGTACCAGTCGGTCTTCTGCCCCTTGTAAATCAGACCTTGGTCGAAGAGTTTCTGCAGGAACTGCTGCACGATTTTCTGGTGACGCGATTCGGTCGTGCGGATATAATCGTCGTGCGAGATATTCAGGTCGGCGAGCATGCCCTTAAAGACCGCGGCAATCTCATCGACGAGGACCTGGGGTTCAACGCCACGCTTAAGGGCGGTCTGCTGGACCTTCTGGCCGTGCTCGTCCAGACCGGTGAGAAAGTGCACCTTACGGCCGCTCATGCGCATATGGCGCGAGATCACGTCGGTGAGGACTTTCTCATAGGCATGGCCGAGGTGCGGCGAACCGTTGGCATAGTCGATGGCCGTGGTGATGTAGAACGGACTGGGCATGAAAAGATACCCTAGGAATAGGGCACGGTAACGGCCTAGGACAACCCCGAAGGCTGGACGGACGGGTAAACGGACCTCAGGCCGCGTCCCCAGCCCGCACGATGTGGGGCTGGTAGGCGATTTCGAAGGCGTAGGTCATGCCGGCGCGTAAGGGCATCGACTTGTCACGCTGTAGGGTCTGGTAGAAGTGGACTTTGCCCCAGCAGGTTCGGTGCTTGGGGCTGTCGCTCACGACTTTGGTCTCGGCCCAGGTAGAGTGGAAGTCGTCCTTGATCACTTCGCAGCGATGGGACTCGGCGCCGAGCACCAGGAAGTTGCCTGGAGTCATGCGTGAATGCGTGGAGGCAATGGGGAGTACGAGACGGAAATCCTCGAGCATGACAGCGGACTTAGCAGTCAGGGTATAGCGGGCGACGATGCGTCCTCCATTGAATTCCCAGTCCACTTTCAAGGAGGCGATGTTGGTGGAGATCTTCTCATCGCGGTCGATCAGGTCAGGCTGGTCGTAACGGAAGTGGTACGTGCCAGCCTTGATGCCCATGGCGACCTGAGCGTTTTTTCCGTAGAAGGAGGGCGTGTAGACCTTACCTGCGATGGTAAATTCCGGGATGAACGGGCTGGTCTGCTGGTTGGAGGGCCAGTCGAAGACGCCAGGCATGTGCGGGAAGGCCAGTGAATCCGAGAAGCGGTGCGAACCGGAAGACACCAACGGCAGGATGATGTGCAGGCCAGAAGCAGGATCCTGATAGGAGAGCAGGCCCTGTTCCTTGCGTGGGGACTTGTCGAAAGAGAAGAAGCGACAAACTGCCAGACGGTTGACTGGCTTAACGACTTCAAGGTCGCCGCCAATGGTCTTGGCGAGACGCGACCACTGGGAGAGATAACGAGCGGCGTCGAAGTTGGCCATGCGGGTCGTATGGCCCGGGATAGTGTCGCGCTCGGCATCGCGGACGATGATCAGGCCGTGTTCGGTGTCGAAGAAGGTCGTGAAGAAATTAGCGTAAAGACGACGGACGAGGTCACGTGCCAGCGCTTCCTTGTCGATCGGCACCCAGCGGTCCCGAAGGGCCTGCAGGAGTAAGGTGATGCAGTGCATCTGGCCGTAGGCGCCGATTCCACGGCCATAAGACCAGCCCAGGCCGTCCTCGCGGACGGTGTCCATGATGACCCGAATGTATTTTTCGGCCAGCGAGCGCAGTTTCGGTAGCTTGGAGTCGCGGAGCTGGATGTTGGCGTGCAGCTGGAGCGACTGACGGATGAAGATCAGGGAGACGACGCCATACAGATCGAAGGCGCCACCAAAGTTATCGGCGTTTGCGCCCTTGGATGCTTCGTCTTGGAATCCGCCCGTAGAAGCGGCGGCGATGCGATCCATGAAACGATCGACCAGCGGGCCAGTCTCGTCCTTCTTGGTCAGGCCAAAGGAGAAGCGGCAGACAGCCTTGGCAATGTCGAAGGCTTGGACGTGGTCATGATGGTCGTTCTCGATGGCGAGACGTTCGTCGATGAGGGCGCGGGTGGCTTCGTCGAGGATTTCCCAGACCGGGTTGCGTTCGCGGGTCGGGCCGAACGCGAGGAGGCCGAGGCAGGCGAAGGCCATGCCATTGTCGGAGCCTTTGCTGATGCGGACCTGGGCGGTGATCGTCCGGGCGACAATCTCGGCGATATTCTGACGGTCGAGGTGGAGTTCGCCGGTGGCGCGGAAGTATTCCCCAAAGGCGAGGGCGGCGTGACCGGGCTCATCGGCCCGAGAAACCTCCCCTTCGACAGGCACGACCGTACCATCGTCTGAAAGGGAGTTGAAGTTGAGTTTGAGGAGGGCCTTGGTCTGGTCCAGGCACTGACTCGCGAAATTCTGCATGCGAAAGGTTGGGCTTGGGGCTCTACTCCCCCTCAGTCAATGCCTCATCGTAAAAAATTCGTTATTAACCAATCCTAACGGACCTTATTAGCGCTAGGTGGCTCATCCACCGAGCTACCCAGACGACTGGGCAGAGATATGCCAGAAGCCTAGATAAAAGGCTCCCTTTGGCCTACCGGGGTTCAGGCGGTCAAGGCGAGCGACGGTGGACCGCCGCGAGCAGACCGGGTCTCCTTTAGAGGGGGCGAGGCTTGCCGAGGGCGGACTCGAAGAATCGGGCACGTTTCTCGCGCATCTCGTTGGACTCGCCAGCCCCATGATTGGCCCCCGGGACGACGTGGAACTCGAACTGGTCTTTCTTGCCTGCGGCGAGCAAGGCGTCTCGGAAATCATAGCTGCATTTCACGTCGACGTTGGTGTCGGCTTCACCGACGGAAAGGAACAGACGGCCCTTCAGGTTGGCCGCGTAACGGGCGCAGGAGTTCTCTTCGTACCAGGGCCCGACCGGGTAGCCTAGCCACTGCTCGTTCCACCAGAGCTTATCGATGCGATTATCGTAACAGCCGCAGTCGGCCGCGCCGGCCTTGTAGAAGTCGCCGTGCAGCAGCAAGGCGTGGGCGGTGTTCTGGCCACCGGCGGAACCGCCGTAGATTCCGACGCGGGAGAGGTCCATGTTGGGTTCGACCTTGGCGAGGGCCTTGATCCAGGCGATACGGTCTGGGAAACCGCCGTCCTTGAGGTTGCGCCAGCTGACCTGGTGGAACTCCTTGCCGCGGTTGCTAGTGCCACGGCCGTCCATTTGGACGACGTAGAAGCCGAGCATGGAAAGCTCCCGGTGGTTTCGATTCCACCAGTTGAAGGAGCGCGGAGCGAAGGAACCATGCGGGCCAGCGTAGATATTCTCGATGACGGGATACTTCTTCTTTGGGTCGAAAGGATGCGGACGCGTGACCACGCCCCAAATATCCGTCTTACCGTCGCGATCCTTGGCGACGAAGGGCATGGCGGGCGTCCAGCCAGCCTTCTTCAGGGGGTTGAGGTCCCCTGAGGTGAGGGTGGCGATGGCACGCCCGTCGACGCCGCTACGAAGGGTATAGGTGGGCGCTTGGTCGACGCGGGAAGATATGTCGATGAGGGTGCGTCGATCGGGTGAGAAGATTACTTCATGGTGGCCGTCAGAAGGGGTTAAATCGACTAAGCCTCGTCCATCTAGGCCGACCTTGCAGAAATGTTGGTGGTAGGGATTCTCCCCAGGAATGCGGCCAAGGGCGATGAAGGTTATCACGCCTTCCTTTTCGTCGACCTTGATGACTTCTTTCATCACCCAAGGGCCTGAAGTGACGGCGGCCAGCGTCTTCCCGGATTTCAGGTCAACCAAGTACAGCTGCAGCCAACCGCTGCGTTCCGAAAGCCAGAGCGTGCGGCCCTCATTCAGGTCGTAACGGTAGCGCGTCGCGTAGGAGTGGACGAATTTAGGGTCTTCTTCGGTGAGGAGCCGGCGCCAGCTCCGGCGGACCACGTCGTATTCGATAACACCATGTCCGGTGAAGCCGCGCTTGATGAACTCGGAATGCAGGCGCTGGGAGTCGGCAGACCAGTCTAGTCGCTCGGTAGAATGCGAGAAGGGTAGGACACCTGCCAACGGGCGACTGGAGGATTTTCCGTCGACCGAGAAGACCCAGGGGGTGCGTTCCGTGCGATCGTCACCGGGCTTGTCGTAAGATATCGGCTTCTTGGTCTGCTTGACCGAGTCCGTCACGAGGTATTGGCGAACCGGAACAGTCCGCTCGCGCCATAAAGCGAAATGACGGCCATCGGGAGACCAGTTGATTGGACCGACCCAGCCGTCCTTACCTTCGATACCGTCTTGGGTGAGTTGGGTTTCGATGTTGGCTTTCTTCAGGTCGACGAGGATGACGTTACCGCCGCGGAGTTCTACCTTGTGTTCGCCGGTCGGAGATTCGGCACGAACCTTCGACGAGGACATCCGCTTGGTTTCGCCCGGACCTTTGCTGGTTTTCTCGGTCGTCGCCGGGTCGGATTTCTTTCCCGGTTGCGAAGGGGTGAGGCGTTGATCGGCTTCGACAATCCAGGCGGCGGTATCCGATTCGAGACGAACGCGGCCATCGTCCAAGGCAATGACTCGGTTGAACGGCCATTTCTTTGCTGTCACTTTGTTCTTAGTGAGTTCGGTCAAGGCTGTCGCCATTTTCTCGTGATCGAACGCCGGACGTATCTGGCCCGTCACGCAATCGACCAGTTTCCAGGTTAGACTCCCATTCTCTTTCCACGAGTAGACCATCAGGCGACCCGAATCAGACCAGCGTACGTTCTCCGGCCGGGACATCTGGGCAGGCCAATACCAGGTATCGTATTGCTTCTGCCAATCAGCGACGAGGGAAGATTCGGCGAAAGCCAGCAGCGGGGTAAGCAGCAGGAGGCGAAGCAGCATGCCGCTTTATCACATCAACCCGTGACAGACTCAACCCCTCAGAGCCTATTTCTTCGTCTTGGTGGCCTTGGCTGTCTTCGGCTTCAGTCCAGCAAGGTAGGCGACCACGTCGCGAATCTCTTCGGGCGTAAGGATGCCCAGCATGGGCGGCATCACGGAGATTAGAGGGGCACGTGAGGCGATCGCAGCAAGGGATGAAGAGGGAGACGCGAACGGGATCAGCGTAGAAACGCTTCGTGGAGGCCGCCGTCGACGGTGATGACCTGTCCGGTCGTCTTGCTGAGGCGGTTTGTCACGAGGAGGAAGTAGGCTTCGGCCTGGTCGGCGGGGGTGATGGGGTTCTTAGTCAAGGTGCGATCAGCGTAGAACTGCGAGAGCTTCGTGGTCAGCGAATCCGTCGCCTCATCAGGGGTGAAGGGAATGTTATACTTCGCAAGCGAGGCGATCACTCGATCGCGCGGGAACATGGCCGAACCCTGCACGACGGTGGCCGGGGCTACGCCGTTGACGCGGATGAGGGGAGAAAGCTCCATGGCCATCTCGCGGACGAGGTGGTTGGCGGCGGCCTTCGAGGTGTCGTAGGCGACGGATCCCTTCTTGGCCACGGCTGCGTTGGCGCTGGTGGTCAGGACGAGGTTACCGCGGAGACCCTGTTCCTTCCAGGTCTTGTAGGCTTCGTCGGCGACAAGGTAGCTGCCGGTGACGTTGAGGGCGAAGGTGAGGGCCCACTTGTCGTCTGGAATGTGGCCGGTGGTGTCGGGCGAGACGAAGATGCCGGCGGTGACGCAGATGGAGTCGAAGCCACCGTAGGCGAGCGCGACCTGGTCGAGCATCTTGCGGATCGAGGAGCGATCCATGATGTCTCCCGAGAGGCCGATGGCCGGGCCGCAGTTGGAGAGGCCGGTGCCGGCGACGCCGATACCCGTGCCGAGCTTGTCGGTGATTTCCTTGGCGGTGGCCTGGGCAGCCTCGACGTTCTTGTCGACGCAGACGACATGGGCGCCTTCCTTGACGAGGCGATGGGCGGTTTCCTTGCCGATGCCAGAGCCGGCGCCGACGACGATGATGATCTGGCGGGCGAGTTCCTTCTCGGACGGCATGCGCTTCAACTTCGCTTCTTCGAGCAGCCAGTACTCGATGTCGAAGGCTTCCTGCTGGGGCAGGGCAATGTACTGGTCAATGGCTTCGGCGCCACGCATGACTTCGACGGCGCAGTTATAGAACTCGGCCGTGACGCGGGACTCGGACTTATCCTTGCCCCAGGCGATCATGCCGAGACCAGGGATGAGGACGACGGTCGGATTCGGGTCGCGCATCGCCGGAGAGTTCGGGCGCTTGCAGGCATTGTAATAGGCGGCGTAGTCCTTGCGGTACTGCTCGAGGGCGGCGGCGAGCTTAGTCTTCAGGGCGGCGGCGTCTTCGGACTGGGGATTCCAGTTCACGTAGAGCGGCTTGATCTTCGTGCGGAGGAAATGGTCAGGGCAGGAGGTGCCGAGCTCGGCGAGGCGCGGGGCGTCCTTCGAATTCACGAAGCGGAGGATCTTCTCGTCGTCCTGGATGGTGCCGATGAAGCGCTTCTCCTTGGAGACCTGGCCGCGGAGCCAAGGTAGGATGGCGGCGAAGGCGGCGTGACGCTTCTCGGTGTCGAGGGTCTGGTAGAGGGCGCCGCCGAAGACCTTGGCGTCGCCGCCCTTGGCCTGATACTTGGCGTCGATGAAGGCCGCGGCCTGCTCAATCATGGCGAGGGTCAGTTCGTAGCAGGCCTTGTCGTCGTCGGCCCAGGAGATGAAGCCGTGCTGGCCCATCATGATGGCCTTCATGGCGGGCTGCTGGCGGGAGATATCCTGCATGGCGAGACCGAGCTCGAAGCCCGGGCGCATCCACTTCACGTAAGCCATCTTGCCGGCGAAGATTTCCTTCGTGAGGGCTTCGCAGTTCTTGGACGCGGCGATCGAGATGATAGCGTTCGGGTGCATGTGGTCGACGTGCTTACCCGGCAGGAAGCTGTGCAGAGGGGTGTCAATCGACGAAGCACGCGGATTCAGGTTGAAGGTAGCGTGATTGTACATTCCGACCATGTCGTCTTCGGCCTGGGACTTTAGTCCCTTGTCTGCGCGGGCGGCGTAGGACTGCTGGAGGCCGACGAGCTTGTCTTGGTAGAGCGAGGAGAAGTTCTCCCGGTTGCTGGTGCGGAGGTCGCCGCCCGAGCCCTTGACCCAGAGGACCTGGGTGTCAGCACCAGTTAGGGGATCCTTCTCGACGATCTTGGAGGAGGTATTGCCGCCACCGGTGTTCGTGATGCGCTGGTCGGCCCCGAGCTTGTTGGAGCGATAGACCAGACGGCCGACCGGATCGAGCTTCGCGGCTTCGGCATCGTTCCAGAGGTGAGAGACGTACTTGTAGTTGGACATGTTTGTTACGTGGAAAGTGAGAGTGCTGAGTAAGGGGTATTATGACTTCTTTAAACCATTAAACTTGGTTTGGGCGGCCGCCCAGGCGGACGTCGGATTAGGTTTGTAAGTCACTACCTCAAAAGAGTTTCGGACGACCTTGCGCAGGGCGTCGAGGTCCGTGAGCTCCTTCATGGCGATCGCCTGGACGAGGATGTTGCCGGCAGCGGTCGCTTCGACGGGTCCGGCGATGACGGTGCGTCCCGTGGCGTCGGCCGTGGCTTGGTTAAGCAAGGCGTTACGGCAGCCGCCGCCGACGATGTGCAGACGCTTTAATTTGCGACCAGTGAGCTTCTCCATGCCGTCCATCTCGACGCGGTAAAGTAATGCGAGGGATTCAAGCACGCAGCGGGCAATCTCGCCATGGGTCTTTGGCACAGGCTGCTTGGTCTCGCGGCAGAAAGCTTGGACCTTGGCGACCATGTCGCCGCGCTTGGCGAAGCGGACGTCGTCCGGACGGATGAACGAACGGAGCGACGGCGCCTTGAGCGCCAGCTTCACGATTTCACCGTAGTCGGAGACTTCGCCTTTCTCCATCCACTCGCGACGGCATTCCTGGAGGACCCAGAGGCCGACGAGATTCTTGAGGAAACGTGATGTGCCGCCGAAGCCGACCTCGTTCGTGTACTTGGCCTTGCGGACGGTCTCGTTGACAAGCGGTTGGTCGAGTTCGACGCCGAGAAGCGACCAAGTGCCAGAGGAAAGGTAAGCCCAGTCATCGCCCTTGGTGGCGGGCACGGCAGCAACGGCGGCGGCGGTGTCGTGCGCGCAGGTCGTGACGACCTCGGCTTTGGCCAAACCAGTTTCCTTGGCTAGATACGGCAGCATCTTGCCGAGTTTAACGCCGGGCGCGACGGGCTTCGGGAAAATATGCTTCGGAATGCCGAGTTTCTTCAGCACAGGCCAAGCCCAATCGCGCTTGCGGGTATCCCAGCACTGACTGCCGGAGATTAGAGTCTCTTCAGCGCGGGCCTTACCGGTCAGGAGCCAGGTGATGTAGTCGCCGATGAGCAGGAACTTGTCGGCGAACTGGAGCATCTCCGGGCGGTTCTCGGCGTCGTCAAACAGCTGGTAGAGCGTGTTAATGGAGATGGAGGCGATACCGGTGCCTTCGAAGATCTCCTTCTGGGAGAAACGGCGCATGGCCAGTTCGTAGGACTTGAAGCTGCGCTCGTCGCGATAGGTGAAAGGTAGCGAGAGCAGCGGACCGTCTCCCTTGAGCAGCACGTAGTCGACGCCCCACGAATCGCAGGCCACGGACTTGATCGGACCGAGTTTGGCTCCCTTGGCGAGGCCGATGCGAATCTCGCGGAAGATACGGATGATGTCCCAGCGGAGGGTCCCGTTGGCGGTGATAGCGCCGTTGGAGAAACGGTGGACCTCCTTCATGGTGAACTTGCCGGCCTTAAGCTGGCCGAAGATGACGCGCCCAGATTCGGCTCCGAGGTCGATGGCGAGGTAATTAGACATGGTCAAAGGGGGCAGGGGAGGGGTGGACAGGTCACATTCCGAGCATCTTTTGGCGATAATGTTCATCCGGCCGGCCCGCAATGCGTTCACACTGCGCAGGGGTCAGGAAGACCGGACCGCCGAGGGCGGCGGCTCCGACGAAGATCTCAGCGGCTTTTTCAGCCATGAGCAGGGTGCCCCGGACCGCCTTGGGAGAGGATCCCACCGCGATGATGCCGTGGTTCTGAAGTAGGATGACCTTCGGGTCGCGGCCCGTGCGTTTGACGAACGAGACGACTTCGCGACGGATGGCCTGAGAGATTCCCAGACCCGGTTCGGCATACGGCACGAAGACGGATTCGACTCCGCACATTACGATCTCATCTGGACACGTGCGTTTCTCGGCGAAGTCGCGGGCACGCGGCGAGCACAGAATCTGGTTCACCGCGATTGCATGCACATGACCGACGCAGTTGACGTGGGGAAGGGTGAGCAGGTAGGCGTGGAAGAGGGCTTCGATCGAAGGTTTCTTATCAGCCGAATCGAGGCGCGCGGCCAGCAAGGCTTGGTCGATCTCAATGTCGGTTGCAGCGGGTGCGTCCAGCAGCGGGAGCAATCGGTCGAAGGCGCAGCGGGTGATGTCGGATTCCTGGAGCGAAGCTAGGTTAGAGCCGGAGGCCTTGACTGCGAACGAATGGTCATCCAAGCGGACGGAAGTATTGCCTTCGCCCAAAATCGCCATGCGTAGATGTTCACCGCCCAACTGATGGGACAGCTCAAGCAACGACTGGATGACGTCGGCGGACATTCCTCGAAAGAAAGCGAGCTCGATTAGAGTGCGGTCAAGACGCGCTCAGGCTGTAGCTTGACTTTGGCTTTCTGGACCGCGGAGACATCCGCATCGGTGACCAGGAACAGGGAACTCACATCGCGGGTTACGGCACAAGGTCCGCCGCGGCCAAGTTTGACCTTGTTCATGCAGATCAAGACTTCGTCGCTCCGACGAATGACTTCGCGCTGCTGGTGGGAAATATCGCGCTGGGAATTCCAGAGGCCGTTTTCGTCGATACCCTCGGCGCCAAGCAGGGCCACATCGAAGTTCCAGCGGGCCACTTCTTCAAGCGTGCGGTCACCGGCGACCATCGCGTGACGGGTCAAGAAGAGACCGCCAGGGATGTAGACCTCGACGCCAGGCAAGCAAGAGATGAGCTGAGCGGTCGGCAAACAGGTCGTCACGATCTGCAGGTCAGGCACACCGGCGGAAGCAATGGCTTCAGCGGCGAAGAAAATGGTCGAACCCGAGTCGAGGTAGACCGTCATGCCTGCTTTAATGCGCGTGGCGGCTAGATTGCCGATCTTACGCTTGGCTTCGGCGTCCTCGATCTTGCGATCGTCAAGCGGGGGGAAGTTGCGGTTGAAATCCGAGAGCGCCCCGCCATGAGTACGGGTGATGCGACGCTGGTTCTCGAGTTCGGTCAAATCGCGGCGAGCGGTCGCCTCGGAGACGTTGAACTGTTTACAGATCTCCAGGACAGGCACGTACCCGACCTTGGAGAGAAGTTTAGCAATCGCCTCGCGGCGTGCTTCGATGATGTGGCGGGCTACTTTCATAAAGTCGTAACTAGATGGGTTAGGGGAAGTTCGGTTATGAGCGTATCCAATCGACCAATCAATAACTCAATTCCATTCGATTGCCGCCCGTTCCTTTATTTCGCACAATATACATTATGTCTAGTTATATGTAACACAATGATAACAGCCATAGAATGTGTAATATTGGTTTTGTCTTGGGTTAAATCACCCCTTTCATATCTTTTGGCCCATAAACCTATGAACGCCCCCATTCGCTCATATTGCCGTTTCGGACTGGCTTTGGTCATGATTTCTGTCGGTTTCGTCGGCTGCACCACGACGACTCAGCCAGAAACTCAACCTATCGAAGTGGAGCCAAAGTTCACGGGTCTGGTCATTGAACAAGGGCCGGGGTCACTGGGCGCCGAGCCGCGTAAGGAACCAGTGAGCTGCCTGATCCTCCACCATACCGCTGGCTCCCTACCCTCCTCCCTGGAGATCCTCCAAGGCAAGGACCCCAAGCATAAGGTCGGGGTTCACTATGTGGTCACCGACGAGCCTAAGCCCAGGGTCATCCGGATGGTGCCCGAGAATATGTCAGCTTATCATGCCGGCAAAAGTGCCTGGGGTAAGCTGATTAATCTTAATCAGAATTCAATCGGCATCGAAATCATCAATTACGACGGCAACGTCTACCCTTACTCGGATGCCCAAGCGGACATCATCTTCGCGCTCTGCGAGGAAATCATCCGGCGTCATCACATCAAACCGTGGAACGTACTCGCGCATTCCGATATCGCCGTAGGCCGCAAGGTAGATCCCGGTTCGAAGTTTCCTTGGGCCAAGCTGGCGTCATTGGGTATCGGCGCCTGGCCGCTACCCAATGAGGTCGCCGACAATCTTAAGAAGAAAGGTGATCTCTCGCCCGGTCACGTGCGCAGTCTGCTGACGGCCTACGGCTACACTCTGGAGCCGGGCGATGTCGGCCTGAAGCTAGGCGTTGAAGCCTTTCAGCGTCACTTTCGTTCAACCAAGGTCGATGGTCTCATCGATAACGAGTCGGTCGCAATCCTTGAAGCCCTGCTCCGCCGCTATCAGTCGAAGGCCTACCGCGAAGCCGAGTTCAAGCCTTGAGCTGGACGCCGAAGAACCGCAGCACCTTGTTGGCGTAGCCGCGCAAGAGGTCGCGTTCCGGGTAACCTAGCTTGTCCAAGTAGATGGCGTAGAAGACCATGCCAGCCAGTCCGGCGATGCCCACAGAGATAATGAGATTGAGCTTCTCGTGCAGATGGCCGGTGAGGATGTTGTGCAGGAAGGTGTACCCTTGGAATGAGATGATGGCTAACACGAGCGAACCGCCGATGACCTGGATGGCTGGCTTAAATAGGCTCTCGGTCAGGAACTCGGGCGCATGCTTCTTGAGGTAATGGCGAAGCACGAGGTACTGCCAGATTGTCGAGATGGCGTTGGCCAAGGCGAGGCCTTCGACGCCCTTGCCCATCCAGACGGCAATCAGCGAGCCCCCGGCGTTCACGACTAGTGCATGGATGGCGGCGATGAACGTGACCTTGGTCTGGCCGGCGACATTGAGCGCCCTTGTGACGATCGAGATCATCGCGTAAAACGGCATGGCAATCGCAAAGAGGACGAGTAGCGTGCTCGTGGCTTCGCAGTTGTTCTTATTGAAGTTTCCGTATTGGAAAAGGAGCTGCACGATTGGTACGGCCAAGGCAGCCAGTCCGAACGCGGCGCCCACGTTGATTGCCAGGACCAGACGCATCCCGCGACCGTAGTTGCGGGCGAGCGCCGGGACGTCGCGACTGGCGAAGGCGGTGGCGAGCGCCGGAAAAATGACGACGGCGATCGAGGCCGAGAACAACCCGATGGGGAGTTCGACAATGCGGTTGGCGACGTAGTAATACATCAGGCCGGCATCGCTGACGTTGTAAGCCAGGGCGCGCGAGATGAGCACGTTGAACTGTTGAACCCCGGCTCCGAGCGCGGCCGGTAAAAATGCGATGCTGAGGATCTTCCACGCGGCCTCATCCGCGTTCGCCAGCCGGGGATGCCAGCCTTCCTGACGGAGGCCCCACAACGGAATCAGCAACTGGAAGGTGCCGCCGACCAGCGCACCGACGCAAAGCCAGACGGCCTTACCCATGTCGGTGGTGGCCAGGTTCTCACCAAAGACGCCTAGTCCGACAATCATGCAGAGGTTGAGGACGCCCGAGGCGATCTCGGCCAAGCCAAAACGACCGCTCAGGTTGACCGCCGAAGTGAACAGAGCTGCCAGACAGATCAGCGGCATGTACGGCATGCAGATTGCGGTCAGGACGGCCGCAGAGCTGTCGACCGGACGAATCAGCGCCCAGAGCAAAGCTGAGCCGATGCCAAGCATCGTCAGGCCGATCATCCACGGGAAGACCTTCCGGAGGACGAAGTTCAAGAAGCCGAATGCAGCCGGCTGGCCGTCTTTGACTGACTTATCCGCGAGCACCGGGACGATGGCCGCGGTCAGCGCGCCCTCACCCAAGAGACGGCGAAAGAGGTTCGGAATTTGGAATGCAAAGATGAATGCCGCGCCGATGGCCGTGGCGCCGAAGACCGCCGCGGTCAGTTGATCGCGGAATAGGCCAAGGACACGCGAGACCATCGTCCAGGAGGCGGTCTTCGCCATGGCCTGGTACTGGCGCGTCTGCTCGGTCATGACCTCAGGGCTGGATGGCGCGCATGCCTTCTTCGAGTACGGCACGGAGAGCTGGGATTAGGTCGGTCCGCGGCACCTCGGCTTCGGAACGGTCGGCCATGCTGCGCACCTTGGCGACGCCCTTCGCTACCTCGCTACCGCCATAGACGAGCGCATACTTTGCGCCGGCAACCTCGGCCGACTGGATGAGCTTGGGGAACTTGCCGTCCTTAAGATTGTATTCAACGCGGAAACCGGCGCGACGCAGGTTCGCAATGTCTTCGAGTGCGGCGTTACGGGCATCGTCGCCGAGGATCATGACGTAGAAGTCAGGGCCATCGGCATAAGCTGGGATGAGCTTCTTGAGTTCTAGCAGGTCGCGCAAGGTGACGTCGCCCATGCCGAAACCGACGGCGGGCAGGTCCGGACCTCCGAGCTTCTTGACCAAGGCGTCATAACGACCGCCGCCAGCCAGCGCGCGGGCTTCGCCCCCGGTCTCGAAGGCCTCGAAGACGAAGCCGGTATAATAGGCCAGGCCACGCACGATAGTGAGGTCGATGGCGACGCATTCGCCAAAACCCATGGTGGTCAACGTGCTGAGGAGATGCTTCCACTCGGCGAGACGTTCGGTCATCGAGGCGTCGCCGGTGGCGAGCTTCTCGAGGTCGGCTAGGGACTTCGTGTTGGCGAACGCACGAGCGGCGTCGAGGGTCTTGACTGGATCCACCGTGGTGCCGGCGAGCGCAGCCGTCATGGCGTCGAGCAGGTCCTTGGGTGCGCCGCGTTCGAGTTTGTCGACCACGCCGAGCACGGCACCAGCCTGGGCTTCAGGCACGCCAAGGCTACCAAGGTAACGGAACCAGAGCGTGCGGTCCGAGACACGGATACGGAAATCCTGCTGCGTCAGACCGAAGCCCAGCAGGCAGTCGGCACAGAGCGCGATGATTTCGGCATCGGCCGCGGGGCCGGCTTCGCCGAGCAAATCGGCGTTGAGTTGAGTGAAAGCACGGAGTCGGCCCTTCTGGGGCTTCTCATAGCGGTAGTTCTCGCCAATCGCGAACCACCGGATGGGCTTGGGCATCCCATTGGCCTTGGCACCGACCATCCGGGCTAGCGACGGGGTCATCTCGGGCCGGAGGCTGACCTTACGGCCGCCCTTGTCTTCGAAGTTGAAGAGTTGACGGACGATTTCTTCGCCGGACTTCTCGGTGAAGAGTTCAAGCGGCTCGAGGACCGGCGACTCCCATTCACGAAAACCATAGCGACGGCAGGCGAGGCGCCAGACCTCCATAATGTGCCCGAGGACGGCACGGTCTTCAGGATAGAACTCCCGGAAACCGGGGAGCGTTCGAATATCGGACATCGCGAAGCGGAATTACTGAGCGGGCTTCTCGACGTCGTACGACTTAAGCTTGGCTTTCAGTTCCTTGCCGGCCTTGAACTTGATCACCGCGCGCTTCGGGATGACGACATCCGTCTCTGGGCGATTCGGGTTACGTCCGATACGGCTCTTACGAACCTGCACTTGGAACACGCCGAAGTTGCGGAGCTCGACGTCACGTCCGGCCAGCAGTGCTTCGCTGATGGCATCGAGGGTCATCTGGACCGAGTCGCGGATGTGCTTCTGCGGGTAGCCCTTGTCCGTGAAAATCTTGAGGACGATGTCGCGCTTGGTAAGGTTGTTAGACATGACGTTTCGTAAGTGTTGATAGACAAAGGCATGGGAAAGCGGTCGTGGCAATACCACACCCGAAAAACCTTACTCCAGGTTCTGGACCTGCTCCCGGATGCGTTCGATCTCGGTTTTCGCCTCCAAAACCAGCTTGGTCGTGGCAATTTCCGAGGCCTTGCTGCCAATGGTGTTAACTTCGCGCAGTAGTTCCTGAATGAGGAAATCGAGCTTTCGTCCACAATTAGGCTGTCCGAGCTCTGCAGAAAATTGAGCGATATGGCTTTTAAGGCGGACGACCTCTTCGGTGATGTCCGAGCGGTCGGCGAAGAGCGCGAGTTCCTTCAGCACCCTCTCATCGGCGACGTCTAGGCTTAGTCCGGCATCCTTGAGTCGCTTAAGCATCGCATCACGATGGCGAACAGGCGCTGACTTCTCGGCCTCTTCCATGCCTGCGACCATTGCGGCCATCTTGACGAGACGCGTGTGGAGGTCCTTGGCCAAGGCAGCGCCTTCGGTCTGGCGCATAGCGACGAGATTCCCGAGGGCTTCCTCAAAGGCGGACCGGACGATGGCTTCGACATCGGCCAGATCGGGCAAAACGACGGACGGGCGGCGACTACTCTCGGCGAGGCGCAGCAACAGCTCGCCGTCGGCGTTCAGCTTCAGGCCGCAGTGCTGGGCGATTTTCCCGAGCTCATCGAGACTTTTGGCGACAGCTTCCTGGTCCCACTGACGCTGGGTCGCCGAGGCGGCGGCCTGGGTCACGCGGGCGGTCACTTTGCCACGCTGCAGGCGGGCGCGAATCCAGCCGGAGGCGGAGGATTCGAGGGCCGGCCAAGCGTCGGGTCCGAAGATTGAGACCTGGAGGTTCTTCTGGTTGACCGTGGCGACCTCGACCGAAAGGCGGACGCCGGGGAGATTGATCTCCGCCCGGCCGAAGCCCGTCATCGAGGAAGCGGCCATGTTCAGAGCTTAATCTCGGTACCCATGGCGCGCGCGGCGCTCCAAACATCCTTATCGCCCCGACCGGAAAGATTGATGATCACGACCTGCTCCTTGGGCAAGGATGCGGCGAGCTTCACGCCATGCGCGACGGCGTGGCTGGTCTCGAGCGCCGGGATAATACCCTCGGTGCGGGAAAGAAGCTGGAAGGCCTCGAGGCATTCGCTGTCGGTCGCGTGAGCGTAGTCCACGCGACCCTTTTCACGGTAATAAGAATGCTCGGGACCGACGGCGGCGTAATCGAGCCCGGCGGAGACGGAGTGTGTTCCCTCGATCTGCCCTTCTGCGTCCATCAAGATGTTCGTCATGCAGCCTTGCAGCACGCCAAGACGTCCGCCCGCGAAACGCGCAGCGTGTTCGCCTTTGTTGATGCTGCGACCACCGGCTTCGACGCCGATGAGACGGACGCCAGGTTCGTCAAGAAACTCGAAGAAAGCGCCGATGGCATTGGAGCCGCCGCCGACACAGGCGACGATGTAGTCCGGCAGACGTCCTTCAGCTCGCAGGATTTGCTGTTTGGATTCGATGGAGATGATGCGATGGAAATCGCGGACCATCATAGGATAAGGGTGCGAGCCGTAGGCCGTCCCTAAAATGTAATGCGTCTCGC
>Ga0209768_10000920_pt1 | contig 19029 bp, 14 predicted proteins | sample LauGreSBDMM110SD_3_FD_187564 | JGI IMG/M metagenome (GOLD analysis project Ga0209768, IMG submission 187564) | Freshwater lake microbial communities from Lake Michigan, USA - Sp13.BD.MM110.SD (SPAdes) (version 2) | ecosystem: Environmental > Aquatic > Freshwater > Lake | place: Lake Michigan... | reverse complement strand
GGAAATTTTTACCGCATCAGTTTTTAAGACCTTGGAATAAAGTGTATGATGAATTGTGCGCACCAGCCACACTGGTAATGGGCGACAGCTTGTTTGTAATTGGAAGTACGTATGAAAAAAACTTTACGCTTTGGTATAGTACTAATCCCACAAAAAATGAATGGAAAATTGCAGTGGATAGTTTTAAAGTGGGCGCCTGGGATCCAGGATTATTTTTAGATGATGACAATCGTTTGTACATATATCATGGCTCTAGTAATTTTTATCCAATCTATGGTCAAGAATTAAATAGAAAAACATTTGAACCCCTCACAGAAAAAAAACCAATGATTCATTTGGTGGATAGCATTCATGGTTGGGAACGTTTTGGAGAACATCAGGACAACACATTCTTAAAACCATTTATGGAAGGTGCTTGGATGAACAAACACAATGGAAAATATTATTTACAATATGGTGCGCCAGGTACCGAATTTAGTGGTTATGGGGACGGTGTGTATACCAGTGATAAACCGTTGGGGCCTTTCACATATCAAAAGCACAATCCGTTTTCGTATAAGCCAGGCGGCTTTGCGCGCGGATCAGGACATGGCGCTACTTATCAGGATGTATTTAAAAATTGGTGGCATATTTCAACCATTGCGATTAGTGTAAAAAATAATTTTGAAAGAAGATTAGGTATTTGGCCAGCACAAATTGATCAAGAAGGTGTGATGTATACCAACACTTCTTATGGAGATTATCCACATTATTTGCCAACACAAAATGCAAATCACGATCAATCGCAATTTACTGGATGGATGTTATTAAATTACAACAAGCCAGTACAAGTATCTAGTACCTTAAGTGCATTTACTGCAAACAATGCAGTGGATGAAAATTTAAAAACATATTGGTCTGCAACCTCCGGTAATAAAGGAGAGTGGATACAAACAGATTTAGGAAATATAAGTACCATAGAAGCGGTACAAATAAATTATGCCGATGAGGGTTCGGACTTAATGGGTAAGTACACGGACATTTACCATCAATATGAAGTGTATGCTTCTAATGATGCAAAAATATGGACCTTAATTATAGATAAATCAAAAAACAAAACGGATGTACCGCATGATTATGTGGTCTTACCTAAAGCAATTGAAGCACGCTATATTAAAATGGTTAACATGCACATGCCTAGCGCAAAATTTGCCATTAGCGGGATACGTGTTTTTGGAAAAGGAAAAGGAGAGCACCCTGGTGCAGTACAAAACTTTGTACCACTAAGGGGAGACAGTGAAAGAAGAAACGCTTGGTTGAAGTGGGCTGTGAATTCCAATGCAACAGGCTATCATATATACTTTGGAAGCGACCCAAATAAATTATACAATAGTGTATTGGTGTATGGTGTAAGTGAATATTATGTCACTGCTTTGGAAAAAGACCAGTCGTATTATTTTCAGATAGAAGCCTTTAATGAAAATGGGATAGGACCGAGAACAGAGATTCGAAAAGCGGATTAGTGGCTAGGAATAAGTTATATAAAATAATAAGGGCGACTCATTGAGTCGCCCTTATTATTTATGATTATTTCTTGATAATTAATTTCTCGTTAACTCGTCTTACTTTTTTAGCATTCACTAAATAATCATTCGCTGCGTCTCTGTAACCCAATGTCATCGCAACTGCAGCGTGCAAGCCTAATGCTTTTAATCCTAAAACTTCATCTACTGCATCTGGCATAAAACCTTCCATTGGCGTCGCATCAACTTCTTCGGCAGCAGCTGCAACTAAACCAAAACCTAAAGCAAGGTATGCTTGTTTAGCAGCCCATATTGATGCTTGTTCTGGGGTTAAATTTTTAAGTGAGCCATTAATATAACCAGCAAAATCATTTAAAGTTTCAACTGCAACACCTCTTTGTTCTGCAATGTCTGCCATGTATTCGCCCACTTCTTTTTCAGTTACACTTGTCCATGTAGCAAAAACAATTACTGCACTACCATCCACCACCTGTGATTGATTGTAAAAAGCAGGTTGTAATTTTTTTCTTGTTTCTTCGTCTTCTACTACAATGATAGAGTAGGGAGTTAATCCAAATGCACTTGGCGCCAAACGCGTTGCTTCCAAAATGTTGTCTAATTTTTCTGCTGGAATTTTAGTTCCGTTCATTTTTTTAACAGCATAACGCCATTTTAATGCATCTAATAATTTCATGTTTATTGTTTGTTTTATTAATTAATGTTTGAACATCAAAAATACAATCTTAAGGCTGAATGGCCAAATCATATTGTATCACTTGCTCTAGTTAATAACCAAATAAGTCATAAAAGGTTCAAAATCATTGAATTATATTCCTTGATAAATACAATTTGAAAACTGAAATACGATGGCGCCCACTTTCCACCAAGGAGAAGCATTTTTTAATATATCCAATCCTAATCTGATAATGGCGCTATTACTTGCCCCACTTCTAACCATTCCGGTTATTTCCGCTAAGGCTTCCCCATAAAAACCAAGCGCATTAATGGCAGCATCTAAAAAACAATTTATTATTTCATCGTTGGTTAATTTTAAACTGACTGGACTTCCATTTATATTATTTGATTGAATAAGACTTCGGTTGCTAATTATGCTGATATTATTGATATTTGTCTGAATGGCTGGATTGTTTAACAAATAAGTTTTTGATTTAGTAGAGTCAATGATAAATTTCAAAACTTTATTTCTTTTCAATTGATTCATTTTACTATAATCTTTTTGATTGATCACAAAGTTTATTAAACTTGCAGCAATGCGTTCATTGGAGATTCGAATTAAACTAGTATCATTTTTATTTTCATTTAATATGATGGACTCATTCATAAAATCCAGAATGAGATTGGTAAATAAACTGTCTTCTAAAATAGATTCTGCTACTTTTTGAACAGTTCCAATAACTTGCGATTCGTTAGATACAGAAGTGCTTTTTCTACAAGCCAAAAATCCAGTTGAAATGCACGCCATTAAGACAATTGCAATAAATGCTGTAAGAAATTTGTTTTTCATAATTATATATTTAGACGGTCAATCTAAGTTCAATTATGAAACCATAAATTTCGGTTTATACTACTTTATAATTTCTACATACAAATTCTTTTTTCCTAAATATAATATTCATAAAAAATGAGGCCTAGGCATTAAAAAGCAAATTTGTATTACAATACTTTATATTTCAGGTATATTGGGATAAATCCCTAAAATGAAAAAAATATTTAACCTGATTCTGTTCGTACATATAATGATTTCTTTCTTGTTTTTTAAAAAAATCATACAAACCGATCTCGGTTTAATTAGCTATTCTATTGTTACTATGGTATTACTTTACATATTATACGTCCTTACCAAGAAAAATAAAAAGGTAGAATAGAATAGATTAATTAAAAGAGCAATGAAATCTATCATCCCATAATAAGCTATTGAAAATCATATATTAGTAGTACTTTTTAAAGCAATTTTTAGTTAACTTTGGTGTATACAGATGCTACAACATAAAACCATAAGACAAATTATTGCGCTAGCCATGCTAGTGGTTTTTGCTTTTAGTATTACGCCACAGAAAAATATACATGATTTTGTTGCAAAGCACGTTGATCCTACTGCTTGTAGTGTGCATGTGAATTTGCCAATTGAACAGGTAGAGCATGCGACAGTAAATTGTTCCTATGATCAGTTAGTTGCTACTTCTCCGTTTATTCAATATTGTTTTGAATTATACTTAATTACGCCAACTACGCAAAGTGTAAAAAACGAAGCCACTGTTTCATTTATTGCTAGTAGTTCGATCTCTCAATTTGATTCTCGCGGACCGCCCATTATATAATTGAATTTTGAAATGCGCCTTGAGTGCATTTTTTCATTTTATCAATTTCAATTTATATAATTATGTTAAAGCATATTTCTATTTTAGTACTTGTACTTTTTTGTATAAGTAAAACAGTTACCGCACAAAGTAAAAAAATCAATTTTATCTTATCGGGTAATGTAACCGACGAAGCTACAGGACAGCCACTGCAAGGAGCAAGCATCTATTTTCCTGAATTTAAAAAAGGAGTTATTACCAATCAAAATGGAGTCTATGAAATTAGTTTGCCAAAAGGCGAACATATTATAGAAGTGAGTTTTATAGGATTTTCTATTTATACTAAAACGGTTTTTATAAAATCCAATCAACAAGAAAATTTTAAGCTTGGACATAGTGCTGTTGAAAGTTCTAATGTAACAGTAACTAGTTTTTTACGTGCAACGAGTTCGCGTAAAACACCAACGCCTATTAATATTATTAAGAAGGAAGATTTATTTAGATCGGCCAGCACCAATTTTATTGACGCCCTTTCAAAAACACCGGGTGTTTCACAATTAAGTACGGGTCCAGCTGTTTCAAAACCTATTATTCGTGGACTAGGATATAATAGAGTAATGGTTTTAAATGATGGGGTAAGACAAGAGGGCCAACAATGGGGCGACGAACATGGTATTGAAATTGACGAGTATAATGTAACGCGTACCGAAGTTTTAAAAGTACCTGCTTCTATTATTTACGGTAGCGAGGCTTTAAGTGGTGTGATTAATGTGGTATCCAATGTACCGGTCGCAGAAGGCGCCATAAGAGGAAATGTATTTAGTAATTACCAATCCAATAATAAATTACAGGGATACCATTTTGATTTAGCAGGAAATAAAAAAGGTTTTGTGTGGGGCATTAATGGTTCTTCAAAACGCGCGTCGGATTATCAAAATAAATATGATGGCTATGTATACAACTCCAAGTTCAATGAATTAAATGGAGGAGGTTATGTAGGTATTGAAAAGGATTGGGGCTACACTCATTTTTTTGTAAGCAAGTTTAATCAAAAGTTAGGCATGATAGAAGGGGAAAGGGACGATGAAGGTCGTTTTACAAAACCAACTTTTTCTAATTTTGCCTCTCCAGCAATTAAATATTCGAGTTTTATTTATATCAATCCAATTGCCACCAGTGCGGATTTTAATGCAAGTACTCCATCTATTCCATATCAACATGTTATTCATACCAAGTATACTTTGGATAATAATATTAAATGGGGAGAAGGTAGATTAAAGGCCAATATCGCGTATCAGCGCAATCAAAGACAAGAGTTTGGAAACATAGATGATCCTGCTGAGAAGAGTTTGTATTTTGATTTAGGCACTTTAAATTATTCCTTCCAATATTTATTGCCTGAAAAAAATAATTGGAAGCATACCATTGGTGTTAACGGGATGCAACAACAAAACAAGAATAAGGGGGTTGAAGTATTAATTCCTGAATATAAATCTACCGAGTTGGGCTTATTTTTTTATACACAGAAAAGAGCGGGTAAGTTAACCATGAGCGGAGGTGCACGTATCGACAAAAAAGGGATAGAATTTAATGACCTAGTTAATAACGAATCTATTAAAAAGGACTACGGCGCTATGGCGGGTTCTTTTGGAATGACTTATGAAGCGGGAGATGATTTAATTTTTAAATTAAATATTGCACGTGGCTATCGCGCACCCAATTTATCTGAATTAGGAAGCAATGGGGCACATGAAGGCACTAACCGTTATGAATATGGTAATACGAATTTAAAATCTGAAAAAAGTTTACAATTGGATTTAGGTGCCGAGTGGAGTGATGAGCATGTATCTTTTGCAGGTAGCTTGTTTTACAATCAGATAACAGATTATATTTTTTATCAAAAACTATTAGGTGGTAATGGATCGGATTCCATTATCGTAAACGAAGAGGGTGAGGAGTTTTTTGCATTTGCTTACCAACAGCAAAATGCGAACCTAATGGGGGCTGAATTTAATTTAGACATTCATCCGCATCCTATTGATGGCTTGCATATAGAAAATACTTTTTCTTATGTAAAAGGGAGATTTGTCGAAGCCATTGATGGCAGCAAGTATTTACCAAATATCCCATCCCTAAGATGGATTTCTGAATTGAGATATGAATTTAAAAACAGTAAAAGTTCATTACAAAATTCTTATCTATCCTTACAATTGGATAATGTAGCCACCCAAAACGATCCATTTACTGGGTATAATACAGAAACCAAAACACCTGGGTATCATTTATTAAATGTTGGTTTGGGAACACAGTATACCAAAAAGGGAAAGCAGTTATTTAGTATTGCCTTCACTGCACAAAACCTTACGGATGTTGCCTATCAAAATCATTTAAGCAGGTTAAAGTACACTTCGGAAAATTTGGCCACTGGCCGCATGGGTGTATTTAATATGGGCCGCAATTTTAGCTTAAAAGTAAATGTGCCATTGGTGTTTGATTAATTAGATTTTCTTACATTTATCCTATGAAAAAAATCATCTTATTTGCTTTTGCAATAATAATAGTAATGTCATTGCATGCACAAAAAAACAGTAAGCAATCCCCAAACAAGGAAGCTGAAACCACTTTAAACAAAGAGGAGCAAAAGTTATTGTCTTATATAGACGCGAACCTGCCAAGGGCCATTGAGCTGTTAAAGGAGTCGGTAAATATTAATAGCGGCACTTTAAATATCGAGGGTGTGAAAAAAGTGGGTGCCTTGTATGCAAAGGAATTTGAAGCGGCGGGATTGCAAACGCATTGGGTAAGTATGCCAGACAGCATAAAACGTGCAGGACATTTAGTAGCCATGACGACGATGGCAAAAAACGCGCAAGGAAATAAAAAACCAAAAGGCAAAAAATTATTTTTAATAGGACATTTGGACACGGTGTTTGAACCGGATATGCCGAAGAATCCATTTACGATGTTAAACGATAGCACAGCAACAGGACAGGGTGCGAATGATATGAAGGGTGGAGATGTAGTAATCATTATGGCATTGCAAGCATTAAATGCACAAGGATTATTAAAGGACGCAGCCATCACTGCTTATTTAACGGGAGACGAAGAACATGCAGGCTATCCGCGTGAGGTAAGCAGAGCGGATTTTATTGAAACGGCAAAGCAATCAGAAATTGCCTTGGCCTTTGAAGGAGCGAATGGATTAAATAAAGTAGCCACTGCAAGAAGAGGGGCAAGTGGATGGCAATTAAATGTAACTGCAAAAACAGGACATAGTAGTGGCGTGTTTACAGAAAATGCAGGCTATGGCGCGATCTATGAAGCAGCAAGAATTGTAAATACATTTAGAGAAACATTAAGCACAGAAAAATATTTAACTTTTAACCCGGGTGTGTTTATTGGTGGATCTGATATGGAATATGATGCTGCAAAATCAACGGGAACCGCTTTAGGTAAAACAAATATTATTTCACCGAATGCAGTGGTAACAGGTGACCTACGTTTTTTAACGGAGCAACAAAAAATAGACGCGCGCGCCACTATGCAAAAAATTGTGGACCAAAATTTAAATGGTACTAAAGCAACCATTCGTTTTGTAGACGGCATACCAAGTATGGCACCTACGGAAGGCAATGAAAAAGTAATGGAAGTAATAAGTGGCGTAACTACTAGTATGGGAATGGGTGCCACCACTGCGGGTGATCCAGGTTCCAGAGGTGCGGGTGATATTTCCTATGTGGCTAGGTATATGGATTGTATTGACGGACTGGGTGCATCGGGCAGAGGAGCACATGCGCCAGGGGAGACCATTAACTTAAAAGAATTTCCGGTTTTAATCAAGCGCGCAGCCTTGACGATATATAGGTTGACGAGGTAAGTTTAGATCTTTATAATACAAAATGCTTAAAATATAATAAATAGATTTAATATATCTATTTAAACGCAAAAACCGTATTTTTACAAAGCAGAAAGGATACAATAAGTTTATAACCTATTGATATTCAATAATTTAATGTATTAGACCTGATATGCCTGAAAAAATTCAATTTGTGGATGTTATAGATACCTTCAAAAGGGCAGTCAATAATGTATTGGCACAATATAGAATGATGCTAAAGGTGACTTTGGTGACTACCTTAATTGCGTTGGGGTATGCTTTATTACAACCTCCTAGTTATAAGGCAGTAGCCACCTTTATATTAGAAGATAAGTCTGGAAACAAAGGTGGATTGGGTGCATTGGCTTCACAAATAGGATTTGATATTGGAAGTTTATCTGGTGGAAATGCAGGCATGTTTGAAGGAGATAATATCTTAGACATCATGCAATCAAGATTGATCGTAGAAAAAGTATTGTTAACGAAAGTTGATAGTAGTTCTAAAACCAGCAATGCAACATTGGCCGATTTATATGTGCAAGCTTATAAGATTAATAAAAAATGGAGTAGTGAACCCCATTTAGCCAACTTCAAATTTGATGCAAATTTGTCAAGTCCATTACAAGATTCAATTGTATTTACATTGCTTCAAAAAATTGTGAAAGAAAATTTAGTAGTAAGCCGCCAAAACAAAAAAGGATCTATCATTGCTATTCAAGTTATTTCTAAAGATCAAAAATTTTCTAAATTATTTTCTGAAAGATTACTAAAGCAAACCAGCGATCTATATATAGATATTAAGACAAGTAATCTTACCAATAATATCTCAAAACTGCAAAACAAAGCCGATTCTTTACAAGCCATTTTAGGAGGTTTATATGGAAAAACTTTTGCGGTAGCACAGCAACAATTAATTAACACCAATACGGCAGTTAAAATTAATTCAGTACCCGAAGAAACTACCCAAAGAGATAAAACAGTAACGTATACATTGTATGGAGAGGTAGTTAAAAACTTAGAAGCCTTAAAGCTTTCTCAAATAAATCAAACGCCGGTTATACAAGTATTGGATATGCCTAAATTACCTTTGGTAAACCAGTCCACTCCCATTTATTTAATTGTATTCATGGGACTTGCGGTGGGTCTTGTATTGTCTATTTTAATTGCAGTATATCTGTATACAGACAAAATAAATTAAACATACATGCGTCGCCTTTTTTTACTAAGAGCATATGGCGATTTTGTAATTGCAATTAGGGCCATTTTAAATAGCCCTCAACCTAGCGACACAAAGATTATTGCATCCAATCATTTCATTCCTTTGTTCGAAGCCATAAACGAGGTATTCGATCTAAGCCCTTTGGATATTGAGTTCCAGGACTTTGGGATCAATCAATTTCAGCTTAATTTTTTCACGAATAGGTATTTGTTTAACACCAGTACGGCAGGTCAACTTAAACAAATTAAAAAATATTTAGACGACCATAGTATTGAATATATTTTTAGTGATTGTGAAAATTTTGTAGAGCAATCTAGCAGATTAAAAGCCTTTGAGTTTTTCACAAAACATAAGTTTACACCTATAGTAAAAAAGTCAAAAGTATACAATGAGTATACACAATTTTTCAACCCCAGCTTTAAAGAGATAATTGCAAAAATTCCTGCCGAAGGAAAAGTTTTAATATTACCTGATGCACGTATCCAGAAAAGAAATCTTCCACAGGAATTGGTACAAGATATTATTAGTTTGTCCAATCAAAAAAACTATCCGGTGCAGGTAGCTTATTTTAAACGTGTGAGTCAGGTAAACAAAAATGGTAAGGCAGAGACAGTTCAATTTAAAACAGATTTAATTTTTGCGCAAAAAGTGTATAATAATTTTAGCGAGTTAATACAATTAATACAAGCATCGGATTTTGTGATAGGCGCCGATAGTTTACCCATTCATTTAAGCAACTTGTTAGGCAAACCCCATTTTATTTTATATCCCAATATAGTGTCCAAAGCATTCTTTACACCCTTTGCGATCCAAAATAAATATTATGCAGAATTTGATAAATTTGAACAAGACTCAATTCCTTTTCTGTCTTAGTTAAACTATATTATGACTAGTACTGTTATTCCTATTTATATATTATACTCCAGGCATGAACCTGCAAGGGCAGAACAGGTGGCTTTGATTCAAGAGAATTTTCCCAATGCAGAAATTGCAGCACCTATTTTTCCTAAATATGAAAAAGTTCCTTTTCTTGAAGCATTAATAAATAAGTCCTTGGAGCGAACAGGTAGTGCATTATTACCTAGTGAAATTGGAGTATTGATGTCACATAGACGCATTTGGCAAAAAATAGTGATGAACGCAAAGAATAGCTTACCCAGTAAACATTACCTCATTTTCGAGTCTGATAGTAAGTTAAATGATATGGAAAGCTTAACCCAGCTGTATCCTGCTATTGAAAAGGAGTATGATTTGTTTTTTTGGGGTGCTTGGAACAATCATGTAAGTATTAAAAAATCTACTAGCCGCAAATACGGTAATTATATAATAGGAGAACCCATGATCAGGTCCGTATATGGAGCATATGGATACTCCTTAAATGCAATTGCTGCTCAAAAGATGTTGGATTCAACACGAAATATTAAATACCCGGTAGATTTATATAAGCATTATGCCCATTTGGGTACACTTAAGATAGGGGCTATTCAAAAGGAGATTATCTCCACTTGGCAAACCACCGATAGTAGCATAAGGCAGGAATCACAATTTGATAAACTGAGAAGAAAATTAAAAATTCGCCTATTTAGTTTTCGTAATCAAATTCAGGCTTATTTTTGTTAAATATGAGTAATCAAAAATCAATTGTTGTTGTAAGCTGGGATGGCAAAAGTAAACCCTTATCTCATATTCTTTTTGATACCCCTCCTCAATTTGATTTTTTGGTAGTGGATTATAGTGGTGAAGATCATTTTAATGAATTGTCGAAAATTACACCAGCATATTATGTTGCTCAAAAATCGGAGTGCAAAGGCGATTTAATTAATAATGTATATACTTATTTGCAAGAAAATAAAATTACGAACTACGATTACATAGGATTGGTTGATGATGATATTTATTTTTCTATTTCGGGTTTGAATAAATTATTATTCATTGCAGCCTTAGAAAAGTTAGATGTGTTTCAGGCAAGCTTAGCACATGATAGTTATTATCATCACCGACAATTTATTCATAAAGCAGGGTATAACATTCAAGACGCTTTGTGGGTGGAAATTATGTCCCCCTTCTATTCCTATGAAGTGTTTAATGCAGCAGGCCCTTATTTAAATAAAAGTATTTCTGGAACCGGAACCGATGTGTATTTAATACCTACCATTCAGCAAATGATTGGTAAAACAAAAACAGCGGTGGTGCATGCGGTGCAAATGAAACATTGTCGTCCTATAAGAACCGATAACAGGGTGTTTAGCAATCAAAAAACCAATTTGATTGAAATTGCAGACATGCAAGCATTTTGTAAAAATATGTTTACGGAATTTTGCAATGGTGCTTTTGATGCAAACCAAACTATATTTGTACAAAATGTACTCAATAGAAAATATGTTTACGGCATCCCATTAAAGTATAAGTTAAAAAGAATCCCCACGATGTTTAAAAACTTATACAAACTATTGGTGGACGCTAGTTATAGATAAACAACATTATGGAAACACAGAAAAATGTATTTTATAATGTTATGCTGGCTGTGTCACAGGTGTTGTTTCCCTTAATAACATTTCCATATTTAGCTAGAATCCTGGGGCCGGATCAAATTGGCTTATTGAATTTTGCAGAAAGCATTTCAAGATATTTTATTTTAGTTGCTGCACTAGGTATTCCTATTTACGGAGTAAGAGAAATTGCGAAGCAACAAGAAAACAAATTAAATAGGTCCCAGGTATTTGTTGAAATTGCAATCATAAACTTAATCACCACTATTTTATTAACTATAGTATTCGTGGCTATTATATTATGGGTGCCTATGCTACACGATGAACTACCCTTGTTTGGTTGGGCCATTGCTTATTTCATACTACAGATGTTTTATTTTGAATGGTTCTTCACGGGTATGAATCAATTTAAGTTCATTGCTTTAAGATCATTCGTCATCCGATTCTTATTTATAGTATTTGTATTTGTGTTAATTCAGTCAAAATCGGATTATTTAAAGTATATGCAAATGCAAGTATTGTTAAGCTTGTTAATTGCGCTTATTAATTTTAAGTACTTGTATTCCTTACTCGATCTTAAAAATATACGGTTATCCAATTTAAATCTTAAGCAACATTTAAAACCTTTGTTCCTATTATTCCTCACTATTTTTTCTATTAGTATTTATTTTTCGTTGGATACTATTTTACTGGGGTTTTTAGCGAACAATGAAAGTGTTGGATATTATTCTTCTGCTTTAAAACTCACCAAATTAATCATAGCTGTATTAGGTTCCATTTCGGTAGCCATGTTTCCTCAAATGATTAACTTATATCATAATGGAGGGGAGGAACAATTTGAGCGTATGGTAAAGCAATGCTATACACTCATATTAAGCTTATCTATTCCTTTGGTCATCTTAATAATGGGATCGGCAAATGATATTATTACTTTATTTCTTGGGGATCATTTTACAAGAGCCATATTGCCTTTACAAATTACTGCCCCACTCATTACCATTGTTAGTTTGTCTGGTATATTTGGTTTTCAGGTATTAAGTGCCTTGTCAAAAGACAAAGCCATTTTACTATCTGCAATCATTGGAATGATTTTTAGTATTATACTTTCTATTTTACTAGTACCGCATTATAAAGAAAATGGAGAAGCTATTACTATACTTATTACTGAGCTGTCCGTAAGTTTATCTTTCATTTATTTTTCTAATAAATATTTTAGCTTAAAGGGATATGGCAATATATTTTTAAACCAACTTTTTGAAGCTATTCCTTATATAGTGATTATATTTTTAGTTAAATATTTAATTGGATATTTTATTTATCGTTTAATCATTACAGGTCTGCTATCACTTATTTGGTTTTGCCTAATGCATTTTTACTTACAGCCGGATAATTTGTTTAGGAATCAGTTAATGCGTTTATTGAATAAAAATAGAACCAATTAATATGATTTCTATTGTAATCTGCGCGCGCGCAAATGATATTAATGAAGCATTAAAGGAAAATATCCAAAATACGATTGGTGTTCCCTACGAACTTATTGTGATTGACAATGGCAAAAACGAGTACAGTATTTTTTCGGCATATAATAAAGGAGTGACTTTAAGTAATTATGATAACGTTTGCTTTATGCATGATGATATTAGTTTTGAGACCTTAGGTTGGGGAAATATTGTAACTACCCAATTACAAAAATCCAATGTAGGTGCGATTGGTGTTGCAGGGGCACCCTATTTTGCAACGCTTCCTGGTGCATGGTGGAGTGGAGGTTTGATTTGTAAGCATGTAAGTTGTGAAACCGAACATGCATATGCACCCATTCAGGATCATGCCTTGCCAGTAGTGGTAGTGGATGGCTTATGGTTTTGTATCAAAAAGGAGTTATTTTCTCAAATTTCATTTGATGAAGACCGTTTTACTGGTTTTCATTTTTATGATGTAGATATTTCTCTGCAAATCAAAGCCTTAGGTTTAGATATTTTAAGCCTATACAATATTACTATTTCCCATTCATCTGGTAAATTAGATACAATTTGGCTTCAAAATGCGCTCATAACGCAGAAAAAATGGGAAAATCTGCTCCCTTTTAGTGTAATTGACCTTAATTATGCTCAAAAAGTGAAAATTGAATACCGCGTTTTGGCAGAATATATGACAGCAATGCGTGCCAATGGATTGGGTGCACTTAAAACGATACAATTTGCTGTAAATCAAATAATAAAACACAGAATAAAGCGTTTTAATATTGTGTTTCCTTTCGTTTTTATTGGATTAGCCTTAAGGCATTTTTTTAAAAAGTTAGGCCTTCGTTAATTATTACGTAATTTTGTAATATGAATTTAAGGATTTCTCTATTTTGCATTATGCTCCTTTTGCTAGGATATTCCCATGTCCATGCTCAGGATACCATACGTTATAGAGGTCCCAATCTTTCTAAGATAAGTGCTAAAACCAAAAGTATTGTAGCAAGTATTGGCAAACCCTTTACTTTTTTTAAAAGAGATACACTTAAGCAACAAACTAAAAAACTTAAGCCAGCTAAGAAAGTAACGGTAAAAACACCTAAGCCAGTTAAACCTGAAAAGATAATTACGACAGGGGCTTATAATCCGATAAAAATTAATTTACCAAAACTTGATAAGATTCCATTTTCAAAAATAGCATTTTGGAAAAGAACGGACACGGTCGTTAAAATTTCAAAACCTAAATTAAATCAATTAAGAAAATCTAAAATTGATAAATTAAAGGATAAGGTAGAGGATTTAAATACGTTAGTATATAATTTAGAAAAAACGAAGGAAAATTATTTGCTCAAAAAATTAGATATTGAAATTGAAATAAGTAGTCTTTCAAAAAAAGATTCTTTACCATCTAAGTTGAAAGCAGAAATAGAAGAATTTTTAATGCCAACTACAGCATCGGTTTCAGTGCCCGTAGGATTTATGGATATAGACGAGCAGGTAAGAAACTTACAATTATTAGAAAAAATTCCTTCTAACCATTCACTTACTATAAGGCCCTATAATGCAAATGCAAGTTTAAGTTATACTAAACTTTTAAATTTAATTGATACCAATATAAAATATAATGGAGTATTGTATCAAGACAAACACAGTTTTATTGGATTACTACCTATAAATTTATTACAGAAGTTTAATTCTGATCATCCTTATGGTTGGAATGACGGCGCCATGAGTTATTCAAAAGGGTATCAGTTTCAGGTAAGTGGAGGTGTGTATGCAAGTTGGAATAAATTCAAACTACAGTTGAGACCAGAATATGTAAATACGGCTAATGGAACTTATTCAACGAGTAGTAGTTGGGGTCAAGTAACGCAAAGCATTAAAAAGATATTACCAGGGCAGTCCTCGCTAAGATTTGATTTAGGCGGGGTTAGTTTAAGTGCTTCCACGCAAAATTTATGGTGGGGACCAGGTATTTATAATTCTATGTTAATGAGTAATAATGCACCAGGATTTTTTCATTACTCTATTGGAACCAATCGCCCACTTAAAAGTTTTATGGGTAATTTTCAATTTCAAATTGTTTCTGGTACACTCAAGTCCGACACCTCACAAGGGTATGAAAATGGGTATTTAAAGAAGAGGACTTACTTAAATAATGAACGTTATTTTAGTGGTTTGACTCTTTCTTATCAGCCGGCATTTATGAAAAATGTAAGTTTTGGCATTACACGTGCATTCCAAAACTATGCTAATAATAATATCACCAAATTTGTTCCTAAATACTTGCCAGTAGTAAGTTCCTTTTTTGGCAGTGCTTATAATGATACCATTAATAGAGACCAATTATTAGCCTTTAATACCCGTTGGGTATTCCCAAAAAATCATGCCGAAGTGTACTTTGAATTTGGATACAATGATGCCAAGGATAATTTTAGAGACTTAATGGTGGACATGTCTCACTCTTCTGGCTATATATTTGGTTTCAAAAAATTATCCTACCTAAACACCATTGACTATTTAGATTTTGGAACGGAGATTACAAGGATGGCACAAACTCCTAGTTATTTAATGCGCAATGCGGGTAACTTTTATGAACATGGACGGGTTACAGAGGGCTATACCAATCAAAATCAAACCATGGGTGCGGGAAGTGGCTTTGGAAATAATATGCAAACTGTAAACTTAAGCTGGAACAGAGCTTGGAATAAATTTGGGTTTATATTTAACCATATAGTGCAAAATCCAACACAAATTATATCTACTAATGTTGCCAATTTAGGATTAAGAACTACCAAATGGGAGGATTATAGTTTTGGCCTACAAACCAGGTATCGGTATCGAAATATATTATTTAGTGCCAATATAGAATATGTGAACACCAAAAATTATTTATGGCAGGATAAGAATAATGTCACCAATATTTATGCATTTTTAAACACCATTTTCTTATGGTAAAAAAAATATTCTATATATTTTTTATTTTAATTTCTATTAAAGCAAATTCACAAAATGCATTGTTGGATGAAATTAAATTAATGGACAATCAGCGCAATATCCAATTATTGGGAAATGTACCAGATTCAAATATCATAAAAGGATTTTCATTTATGACAAGATCTACGAGTGCTTTTCAATTTTTAGAAGGGGCTAATTATACAAATTCAAAGAAACTGAAAATTAAAAGTTTTCAATTATCTGACATAAGGCAAAATAACGATCATCTACCCATTGGGTTTAATGATGGAAGCATGTATCCTGCTGTTGGTCAACAGGAACGAGTGAGTGTTGGTATGAATGTGAGATGGAGGTCACTAGATATTAATATACAACCTGAATGGGTAAGTGCTCAAAATTTGCAACAGTTCGTAGACAAAGGTAATCAGACTGATGGTAACTGGTGGCCTAGGTATTATTTAATTACAGCAAACAATATTGATAATTTTAGAAGATTTGGCAAAGAGACAATTAACGAATATTCATTGGGGCAATCAAGAATAGGGTTGTCCTATCCAGGATTTGCATTTGGGGCTTCTAATGAAAATTTATGGTGGGGTCCTGCAAGACAGAATAGCTTATTATTCACTAATACCGCACCAGGTTTTAAACATGCTTATTTTCAAACTCAGAAACCTTTAAAGACTGCTATAGGAAGTTTTGAAATGAAAGTTATTATGGGTTTATTGGATTCTACCAAATATGAAAATCCGGATGATAGTATTATGCGTACTATATGGAGAGGGGGAATTTATCCTAAAAGCAATTCTGCTAGAAATATTAATGCTTTCATCATTAACTGGCAACCGAAGTGGATTCAAAATTTGTATATAGGGTATGCTTATTCAAAAATAATGTATTCTGATAGCAATAAAATATCTAATGGTTCTGAAAAAATGGGTGTGGGTGTATTAATGGCTAGATTTGTAATGCCTAAAGACCATGCTGAATTTTATGCAGAACTAGGAACCCCTAATCAGTTGCCTTGGCCCACTAGCTTTTTTACCGATTCGGCAAGAACCGGTTTTACGGTTGGAGCAAGAAAAATATTCCCCAATTTAAAACGTAATTCTTTTTTAGAATTTTCGGTAGAACTTACTCAATTACAATTGATGGATCCAAGGCAGGTATTTACACCTAATGCACCTTTCGATGGACCTCAATATAATAGTTGGTATACGAGTACTCAAATTAAACAAGGCTATACTAGTAATGCTCAAATGCTAGGTGCTTCTATTGGCCCTGGCTCCAATACACAATCAATGAGTTTGAGTTGGAATAAGGGCTATAATAAAGTAGGCCTTCATGTTCAAAGATTAGTTCATAATAATGACTTTTATAACTATGCTTATTTAAGTTATGTTGGTTCTGGTAAATCCAATGCTTATTGGGTGGATTTAATGGCAGGCTTGGAAGTACAAATTAATCCACAAAAAAATGTAATTATTGCTGCTTCTATTTTAAATACCCAATCCATGAACTGGCGCTGGGTAAGGATAGAGGATGACAAAGCAAGATGGTCTGAACCTACTTCGAAGACGCCCGACAAATTTAATTTGCAATTAAATGTTTCTATAAAAGTTTTATTTAATGGCGCTCGTTAAAAACTTATACATAAGGCTCTATTTTATTGTAATGATGCTTTATGTTTTTTTAAACAAAGGTGTTGCCTATAGTTTTTTGGCGGAATTGATGTGGGCTACTGGTATTGTTTTATTACTTTTAAATAGAAAGACATTAGAAATTCCCAATACCCGTTCAGTAAAATTTTTATTCTTTTTTTTAGTCGTTTCGTTTATTTATATCCTTAAAGGGATTGTCTCCCATTCCTTATTTGATGTGATAAGAGATTCTTTTATATTTCAATATGGATGGTTTGTTTTTATTCTTTTCTTATTTCAGAACGAGCAAAAATTTATTTGGGATAGTTTGTTTAAAATATATACCTGGTTCCCAATTGTAGGCTTCTGTGTGTTTATTGCACAATTTTTTGTGCCCGCAATTTCTGAATTTAAATTGTTTGGGACCATTCCTTTGGTACTTTACAAGTACGGGGATATGGGGGTTCATCTTCTTATTTCAAGTCTTATGCTTTTAATGTATAGCGACAGAATTACTTCTAAAAAATTATGGATACTGATTTTTTTTATTGCACTTGACTTTTTAATTATAGCTGCTTATAGTAGGGCAGGTGCAGTTACCTATATCATTGGTTTGTTATGCTTTATTTATTTTAATAAAGACGTAGTGTTAAAAACAAGAACTCGGTTAGTGCTTAAATGGTTACCGCTAGTCCTTTTAATTGTCATTCCATTTTATATAAGTTTACAAGTAAGTGAAAACTTTCAAGGAAGAACTATTGGGTTAGAACAAATTAAAGATAATTTTGGATCTATTTTGGGAGCGGGCGTAAATGTGAATTCAGAAAATAATGTTACCTGGCGTTTAATATGGTGGGCAAAAATTATTGATTATAGTTTTACGCCTACTGGAATTTTTATTGGAAAAGGATTGGGAATGAGTTTGGCAGATTCGGATGGCATTCTTTCTTTGGATGACGAATTGCGCTCCCCCCATAATTTTCATTTAAATATTATGGCTAGGTTTGGGGTGCTCCTCTTTTGTGTTTGGATGTATTGGATATACCTGATGATGAAGCCCATATTTAAAAAACAATTAGGGACTTTGTCTTTGGCCATTTCCTGTATTCTTATGGCGTTTTTACTCAATGCAAGCTTTGATGTATTCTTAGAAGGCCCCATGGGTGCCTTTCCTTTCTGGACTTGGGTTGGACTATTATTTATTACCGACGCGCAAACCTAGTTACTTAATAAATACTAAGGAAGTCCGTAACTAAATCCTAATTGAAAAACAGTTTCGTCTTTAATTTTTTTATCAAAACTAATATTGTGTATGAATTGAAAGCTTGAGAATACATATAAATTATTATAGTACTCGTAATTTGCTTTTAACAATACATCATATCTCTTTTTTTGCAACTCAAATAAAAACCTGGGCTGCGGTTCCGCTTCGTATTGTTGCTTTATGGTTCCGGCTCCTCCTTTCCTTATTCTTTGTATATGTGCGTATAAACTTAATCTTGGCTTGGGGTTGTATTTTCCATATAACACAAAACGGTCAAAATTATTTCCCATCCAGTCGCCTAA
>Ga0209768_10000919_pt1 | contig 19035 bp, 16 predicted proteins | sample LauGreSBDMM110SD_3_FD_187564 | JGI IMG/M metagenome (GOLD analysis project Ga0209768, IMG submission 187564) | Freshwater lake microbial communities from Lake Michigan, USA - Sp13.BD.MM110.SD (SPAdes) (version 2) | ecosystem: Environmental > Aquatic > Freshwater > Lake | place: Lake Michigan... | reverse complement strand
CAAGCTTTTGTCGGCCAGGTACTGCACCATGAAGTCGGACTCAAAACGGTCCGGGGCATTCACTTCTGATTCGGTGTAGGGGATGAAGTGGTTAACGATGGACCATTTTTTGTTGTTCCATTCAAGGCCGTTGGCACTGGCGGTCAGGTTGCTGCCGTTGAACAGCATCCAAATTAGGCAGTCATTTTTGAACTCATCAGTGAGTGGCTCCGTAGGTTGCAGGAATTGGTCGCGGTCGTTGAGCCAAGTAGGTCTTACGAGTCGACGCACACTAAATACCACAGCGGCTTGCCAAATATTTTCTTCTGTAACAAAAAAACCGCCTGCACTGCAATAACCAGATGAAAGCAGCGCGGTAAGTCCTGCGTGCTGGATGTCACCGCCTGGTGCAATCATTCCACCAATTGCACCGTCAGCAGACTTTCTACCTCTTACATCCTTTGTGCTGGTTGTTGGGGAAATGGCATTCTTGAGGGGTAATGCATCCACATCATTGGATCGAGGGCGAATAATCCAATTGCTCAATAGCTTCTCGTCAGGCAGGTTGTAAAAGCTTTTCTCGCCAATGGCGTTGCCATTTTTATCGATCACTTCCGTAATGACTTCAGAAATAGGTTGCGTTATAGATGTGTGTTGATTTGTTAACCAAATCAAAAAACCAATCGGGAAATTGCCCTTCAGACCATCAAATGCTTGGCTGTGAACCACAAAACCTGATAAATAATTTGCTTTCCAATCTTGCCGAAATTTATCGAAATTTGGCGCATTCACATACTTCAGCTTGCTGAAAATAGCGATGGTGGCTAAGGGCAGTTCTCTAGCAGCGCGCATCAGAAACTGAACAAACAATTCGCGTGCAGCGTAACCTTGTTGATCCATCATGGATGCAACACGAGTTTTTGAAACACCCTGCTTATTTTCTGCATTCTTGCCACCATTGCTTTTTACGTTATCTGCGTTTGCCGCCTCCGCATACGGCGGATTGATCAACACCAATATCTTCTTGCCCTCGGCAATCGCTTTTCGCAAACTCGCAGGCACCTTATTACTCAGGCTGTAATCAATCTGTCCATCATCCGTGATGTCGTCGTTCAAATAGTCATATTGAAAACGCTGTGCAGCCACACAGGTTTTGGTGGCTTTCATCACATCGACATCGGCTTGGTCCAGCGTACTCATGTAAATATTGCGCGGGTTGCTGTGCTTGACCTCTAGGTTGCCCACACCGCAGCACATGTCCCAGACGATGTATTCCTTTTGCCAGTTCTTGCCCAGCGTTTCGGCCAGTTTGTCGTAGGCCTTGTCCACCACATGCAATGGCGTGTAGTAAGCGCCTTTGAAACTGCGCTCGTCCAAGGGGATGAGGCTGTCGCGCCGCTCCAGCAGGTAGTCCCGGTATTCGGATTTCGGCGGGCGGTGGTAGATCGTCCAAAACTGTCGATAGCCTTCAATGTTGCCGAGTTCAAAGTTCTGGCCATTCAAAGCAAACACAGGCTTGCTGTTTTTATGCAGCAACTCAGCAGGCAAGTGGGTGTGGGTGGACACCGTGCCGTCGTTCATGATGTCGGCAAAAAACAGCAAGGCGTAGTCTTCTTCTTTCACACCGGTAATTTCGCGACCCACCATCTCCACCCATTTGTCAAACACCTGCTTCAAGTTGTCCGGCGTGATTTGGGTGCGGATGATGTCACCCGTTTTAATAGCTGCCTTGACCGTTTGTATGAACTCGTCTTCATGGGTGGCGATCTTGAAAGACACAAAGTGCGTGCCGATGTGAGCTGAAATTTCATCTAAGGCTTCGGGGGTGTACTGGCTTGCCGACTTGCCCCACTTGATGGTTTTTTTGGCTAAGAACGGAATCACGTCCGAGCTTTTCATCAGCGCGGCTTTTTCGGTGTCGATCACTGCCAAAAAAGGCGGCACCGATTCACCTTTGTTCAGCGCGTCCTGCACGTAATGCAGCAACTGGGTGAACATGGCGTAACTGGAGTTTTTGCCTGTGTCCTTGGCTTCAAACCATATTTCTTTGGCTTGAATGTCAATCAAGCCCTTGGTATAGCCCTTAAGACCTAGCGCCTTGATGTACGCGTCTTTGACGTCTTCTTCGCTTTTGGCGGCTTGCAGCTGGGTGTAGAGGCTCACAATGTGCAAATACAGTATTTAAAACTATATTTTGCAATTTATTAACCCAAAATGAAACTATAAATTTAAATAAATAAAAATATAGAGTGCTTATTGAATCAATGTTGTTTGCGTTTCTGCAGACATCACGCTAATTTGGACTCCGGTTTCCAAGGTACATCGCGCCCGCGAAGTTCGCTCAAAGCCTGATCGGGGGTCAGTCCGTCGTCGTAAGCTTTGCCTATCCAGCGGCTCAGGTCCAAAGCCACGGGCTTTTCAACCAATGGTTGGTGTTCCTGAGGTAAGTTTTCTTGCGTTTTCATGTAAATATTTTCCTAATGAAACGTCAATATGCTTCATTAGGAATAAAAAAACAACAATGAAAACCGTGACTAGGTTCCGCTTAAACCAACAAAGCATTCACCCGTTTCACATACGCCGCCGGGTCATCCGGTAAACCGCCTTCTGCCAGCAGCGCTTGGTCAAACAAAATATGCGCCAAGTCATGGAAATGGATTTGCCCGGCATCACTGTCGATTTTTTTCACCAGCGCGTGGTCGGCGTTGATCTCCAAAATCGGTTTGGCTTCCGGCGCATTTTGACCGGCTTGTTTCAACATGCGCGCCATTTGCAAAGACACGCCGTGGTCTTTCACCACCAGACAAGCGGGTGAATCCACCAAGCGGGTGGTGATGCGCACGTCCTCGGCTTTGTCTTTTAACGCTTCTTTCAGCTTGGCCAGCAAAGGCTTCATGCTGTCGGCAGCGGCCTCGGCGGCTTTTTTCTCTTCTTCGTCTTGCAGCTTGCCCAAGTCGAAAGCGCCTTTGGCCACGCTTTGCAGTGGCGTGCCGTCAAACTCGTTCAAAAAGCCCAAGGCCCATTCGTCGACCCGGTCAGACATCAGCAACACCTCAATGCCTTTTTTGCGGAAGACTTCCAGTTGCGGGCTGTTCTTGGCGGCAGCCAGGCTGTCAGCGGTGATGTAGTAAATGGATTCTTGGCCTTCTTTCATGCGCGCTTTGTAATCGGCAAAGCCCACGTTGGCGGTGTCGCTGGTGGTGCTGGCAAAGCGCAGCAGTTTGGCGATCTTGTCTTTGTTGGCAAAGTCTTCGCCCAAACCTTCTTTGAGCACCGCGCCGAACTCGGCGTAGAACTTGGAAAACTTGCCCGCGTCTTTTTTGTCGTCGTCGCTGGCATCAGCCGCGGGTGCATCGTGCTTGGCCAAGTCCTCCAGCATGGACAGCACGCGGCGTGTATTGCCTTCGCGGATGGCTTTGACATCGCGGCTTTCTTGCAGTAATTCGCGGCTCACGTTCAAAGGCAAATCGGCAGAGTCCACCACGCCTTTGACAAAGCGCAAATAGGTAGGCATCAAGGCTTCCGCATCGTCCATGATGAACACGCGTTTCACATACAGTTTGATACCGGCTTTTTTGTCGCGGTTCCACAAATCGAACGGCGCTTTGCCCGGCAGGTACAACAACTGTGTGTATTCGGTGCTGCCTTCCACGCGGTTGTGGCTCCAAGCCAGCGGCGCTTCGAAATCGTGGCTGATGGCTTTGTAAAACTCGGCGTGTTGTTCTTCGGTGATGTCTTTTTTCGGGCGGGTCCATAAAGCACTGGCTTTGTTGACGGTTTCCCATTCGTCGGTGACCACCATTTCACCCGGTTGGTCGTTTTCGCCGTCTTTCCATTCTTCTTTGCGCATGAGGATAGGCAAAGAAATATGGTCTGAATATTTACCGATGATGGACTTGAGCTTCCAACTGCTCAGGTACTCCTCGGCGTCATCCCGCATGTGCAAAATGATGTGGGTGCCGCGCTCTTTTTGGGTGATGGTTTCCACCTCGAAATCGCCGCTGCCGCCACTGGTCCAGCGCACACCTTCATTGGCATCCAAACCGGCACGGCGGGTTTCAACAACGATCTTGTCTGCGACGATGAAACCAGAATAAAAACCGACACCGAATTGACCGATCAAAGCGCCTTGGTCTTTGGCGTCCGATTGCTGGTCGCCGGAGAGTTTGCTCATGAAGTCGCGGGTTCCGCTTTTGGCGATGGTGCCCAAGTGGTCAATCGCATCTTGCTGGCTCATGCCAATGCCGTTGTCGCTGATGGTTAAGGTTTTGGCGGCTTTGTCAAAAGCCACTTTGATGTCCAGCGTCGGCGCGTCTTCATACAAGCCGGAGTTGTTCAGGGCTTCATAGCGGAGTTTGTCGCAAGCGTCGGACGCGTTGGAGACCAGTTCGCGCAAAAAGATTTCTTTGTTGGAATACAGCGAATGGGTGACCAGGTGCAGCAGTTGGGCAACTTCGGCTTGGAAGGAATGGGTATGTTTGCTCATGGGATAAAGAGAGTGAAATAGGAGTAGCTGGGTATATGAGGTCTGGGCGTGCCAAATCAAGTCAGCCGCCGGGTTTTGCAAGCAGCTTCGGTTTTGAATTTATTAAATTCACCAATAACAATAAAACCCCTTATTTTTTGCCTATTTTCGATAAATAAATCTCAAAAAATAAACACTTATAAATTACATTGTTACGCTGAAAGATTTGAAGTCCGACTCACACAAACCGTGTTTGCTTGATCGCATACTTTTGACACCAAGAGGAATTCCATGAACCCAATGCCAAGCCATCAAGCCACCCGATTGTTTAGCGTGCCTGTCCGCACTTTGTGGCGCAAACGGCAGCTGATGGTCTCGGGCATGTGTGCCAGCGTCTGGCTGAGCGGCTGCGGTGTGTTTGTCAGCAATGACGAGTTCGGCCTGTCCTGGTCGGGCGAGCCGTTGGCGCAATTAAAGCAGGCCTGGGGACAGCCAGCAGAGGAGAAAATCCAAGTCGACGGTAGTACCGAGCTCAGGTATGACATGAAAGAGGCGCGCTGCACCTACTGGTTCACGGCAGACAAGGCCGGCAAAATCGTCGCTTACCGCTACGAAGTCGGGCAATGGGGCAGTTGCAAGCCGGTCTGATTACTTTGTTGCGGGCTGATGTCAGGCGAAGGTCTCGTCACGCCCCAAATAGCGCCATTGACCGACAGGCAGTTGGCCTAATTTCACCCGGCCTATGCGTACCCGCTTCAAGCCGACCACGGTCAACCCGACTTGTTCGCACATGCGGCGTATTTGCCGCTTTTTGCCCTCAGTCAGCACGAAGCGCAGTTGCTCGGGGTTTTGCCAATCCACTTGCGCGGTTTTCAGCGCTTGCCCGTCCAGCGACAAACCGTGGCACAACAAAGCCAGTTGCTCGGCCGGAAACAGCGACTGCACATCGGTTTGCACTTCGCCGGCGGGCAAGCGCCCGTATTGCACCCGCACCAAATATTCTTTCTCCACGCCGGAGTTTTCGCCTATCAGTTGACGCGCGACCCGACCGTCTTGGGTCAATACCAGCAGGCCGACGGAATCGATATCCAAACGACCGGCCGGTGCCAAGCCCATACGCTGACGCGGCGCAAAGCGTATGGGTGAGCGGTCGTCGCGCCAGTGCGTGCGAGCTTCAATCAGGTTGATCGCCGGTTCATGGCCGTCTTCAGCTTGGCCGCTGACATAACCCATGGGTTTGTGTATAAGAATAGTGACTTGTTTGTCTTGTTGGCCGCGCGCCAACGGGTCAACCTCGATGCGGTCCAGGGGACTGACCGGCTTGCCCAGCACGGCGGTTTCACCATTGACCTTGACCCAGCCTTTGGCAATCCAATCGTCGGCTTCGCGGCGTGAGCAAATGCCGAGCTCGGCCATTCGTTTATTCAATCTGATGGTGGTGGTTTCATTCATGTGTGGCCCAGTGTATGGCTTCGCAGCGCAGGCAAATTCAATACGCGAATGCCGCCGTAGCTGACACGTATCCACTGCGCCTGTTCTAGCCGCTTCAATGCCACATTCACGCGTTGGCGCGACAGGCCGACCAGGTAACCCAACTCTTGTTGGGTGATATCCAGCACTTCGCCTACCCCCGGAAACAGCACCGGGTTGACGAGGGCCGCCAGGTTGCGCGCGACGCGCAAGTCCGGGTTGTTGATGCGGTCGATTTCGCGCGCGGCAATGAACTGGCCAAGGCGTTCGTTCAACTGGTTCATGATGAAACGGTTAAAGCCTATGGACTCGGCCAGCAGGGTGTGAAAACTGTCTATGGGCAAACCCGCCACCACGCTGGGACGCAGCGCGTTGACGTTGTAACGGTAGGGCTCGCGTTTGAGGGCAGTGCCTTCGCCGAACCAACCGCCGCGCGAGACACCGGTGAAAGTCAGGCTGTCGCCTTTGTCGGTGTCTATGTTCATTTTGAGCAAACCTTCGACCACGCCAAACCAGTAAGTCGGGTCGCGGCCTATGCGGCAAACCGCATCACCGGTTTGCGCATCGCCGACCACAATACGCGGCACGGTGTGCTCGCATTCTGTGTCGCTGAGCAGGCGCAACCAGGGGATACCGTCGAGTTCCTGAACGGTAGGTGAGCGGCGGCGTTGGTGCAGGGTCAGGTCTTGGGGCATGGTTGGCAAAAATGTAAGAAACAAAGCCTAGGTATCTTCCCTAGATTGTCGTCGGAAAGACAAAATAGCGTCAAACATCAGCCTAATATGCGCCCACTGTGAAATTCAGGCGTATTCCCGTCTGACGCTGTGATTGACTGGCTGATGAACACCACTTTCCCCCGCTTACTTCAGGAACATGCGCGCCAACGACCGGGTGAAGCGGCGCTGCGCGAAAAAGAATATGGCATCTGGCAGACCATGCATTGGGCCGGTCTGTACGCCATGGTTGGGCAAATTGCCCACGGCTTGGCGCGCGACGGATTGCAACGCGGCGAGCATGTGCTGGTGATTGGTGCCAACCGCCCCAGGCTGTCCGCCGGCATGCTGGCCGTGCAAACGCTGGGCGGCATACCGGTGCCGCTGTACCAGGACGCGGCGGCTACGGAATATGTCTTCCCCATCAACAACGCCGAAGTGCGCTTTGCCGTGGTGGAAAACCAGGAGCAGGTCGACAAGTTGCAAGAAATCCAGGGCGATTGCCCAACGCTTTCACGCATTTACTACGACAACCCGCGTGGTTTGCGCAATTACGCCGCACTTGGTTTGTGTAGTCTGGACACACTGTTGCAGGATGGCGTCGCGCTGGTTGCCAAAAACCCGCAGTTTGTCGAGCAGCAAATACAAGCGGGTCAGCCGGATGACGTGGCCGCCATGTTTTTTACCTCCGGCACCACCGGCAACGCCAAGGGCGTGGTTCACACACACCGCAGTTTGTTAGACCGCGCCAAAGCCGGCGCTGACTTTGACAAACTCACCAGCCATGAAGAAGTGCTGGCGTACTTGCCACCGGCTTGGATCGGGCAAAACATCTTCAGCTATGCGCAATGGCTGTGCTGCGGTTATGTGGTGAATTGTCCCGAGTCAACCGAAACCGTGACCATCGATTTGAAAGAGGTCGGACCTACCTATTATTTTGCGCCGCCGCGTGTGTTTGAAGGCTTGCTCACGCAAGTGATGATTCGCATGGAAGACGCCAGCGCCCCCAAGCGCAGTATGTTCAAGTACTTCATGGACTTGGCGCGCGAAGTCGGGCCGCGTCGCATCGACGGTGAACCCATCGGCGCATTGAACTCACTGATGTATGGACTCGGCAACCTGCTGGTGTACGGTCCGCTGCGTAACAACCTGGGTTTCTCCCGGGTGCGTGTGGCATACACGGCGGGTGAAGCCATCGGCCCGGACTTGTTTAGCTTTTACCGTTCGATCGGCATCAATCTCAAACAGTTGTACGGTTCGACCGAAACTGCGGTGTTCGTGTGTTTGCAACCGGACAACCAGGCATATGCCGACACGGTAGGCGTGCCTTGCGACGGTGTGGAAATCAAAGTGGCAGACAACGGTGAAATCCTGGTCAAGTCCGCCGGTTTGCTCAAAGGCTATTACAAAAATCCTGAAGCCACAGCAGAAGTGTTGAGCGCCGACGGCTGGTACAAAACCAATGACGCAGGCTTTATCGACAACCGCGGTCATTTGAAGATCATCGACCGGGTCAAAGATGTGGGTCGTATCCAAGGCGGCGCCAACGACGGTGCCATGTTCGCGCCCAAGTATGTGGAAAACAAACTGAAATTTTTCCCGTTCATCAAAGAGGCGGTAGCCTATGGCGACGGGCGCGACAAGGTCTGCGTCATGGTCAACATCGATTTCGATGCCGTGGGCAATTGGGCCGAGCGTCGCAATCTGCCGTACGCCGGCTATAACGATCTGGCGCAAAAGCCCGAGGTTTACCAGTTGATTCTAGAGTGCGTGGAAAAAGTCAACGCTGATTTGTCCATCGATACGTTGCTGGCCGGTTCGCAAATCAGTCGCTTTCTGGTGTTGCACAAAGAACTTGATGCCGACGACGGCGAACTCACGCGCACCAACAAAGTCCGCCGCGGCTACATCGCTGAGAAATACGACGTGCTGGTCAACGCTTTGTACGCGGGACTGCCTCAGCAATACATAGAAACCGCCGTCAAGTTTGAAGACGGGCGCAGCGGCAGTGTCAGCGCCACATTGACATTGTCAGACGCGAAAGTATTTGCACCAGTGGGTCGTGCCGCATGAGCCGACAAATCGGTGACGTCATATTGAATGTGCAAAACATCTCGCTGAGTTTTGGCGGAGTCAAGGCTTTGTCTGACATCAGCTTTGATGTGCGCGAGCACGAGATCCGCGCCATCATCGGCCCCAACGGCGCGGGCAAAAGCTCGATGCTCAATTGCATCAACGGCGTCTACACGCCGCAGCAAGGGAGCATCACTTTCCGTGGTCAAACCTTCAGCCACATGGACAGCCACCAGGTCGCGGTCATGGGTGTGGCGCGTACATTTCAAAACCTGGCTTTGTTCAAAGGCATGAGCGTGCTCGACAACATCATGACCGGGCGCAATCTGCGCATGAAATCGAATTTGTTGTTGCAGGCCATTCGGTTTGGCCCCGCAGAACGCGAAGAAATCGAACACCGCAGAAAAGTGGAAGAAATCATCGACTTTTTAGAAATCCAAGCCTACCGCAAAACACCGGTGGGGCAGTTGCCTTACGGTTTGCAAAAGCGCGTGGACTTGGGCCGTGCGCTGGCGCTGGAGCCGCAAGTGCTGCTGCTGGACGAACCCATGGCCGGTATGAACGTGGAAGAAAAGCAAGACATGTGCCGCTTCATTTTGGATGTGAACGATGAGTTCGGCACCACCGTGGTCTTGATCGAACACGATATGAGTGTGGTGATGGACATTTCCGACCGTGTGGTGGTGCTGGACTACGGTAAAAAAATCGGCGACGGCACGCCCGACGAAGTGCGCAACAACCCCGAGGTGATCAGCGCCTACCTCGGTACAGGACATTGACTGCCATGGGATTCTTTCTTGAAACACTGTTAGGCGGGCTGATGGCGGGTATGTTGTATTCGCTGGTCGCTTTAGGCTTTGTGCTGATCTTCAAAGCCTCCGGCGTGTTCAATTTCGCGCAAGGCGCGATGGTCTTGTTCGCGGCACTGGCCATGGCGCGTTTTTCCGAGTGGTTGAATGCTTCCGGTCTGGGCAATTTGTGGTTGGTCAACCTGATCGCTTTTGCCATGGCAGCCGTTGTCATGTTTTGCGTGGCCTGGGTGATTGAGCGATTGGTGTTGCGCCAACTCGTCAACCAGGAAGGCACTACCTTGCTGATGGCGACTCTTGGCATCACTTATTTTCTGGAAGGCCTGGGCCAATCGATTTTCGGCAGCGACATTTACAAGATAGACATTGGCATGCCCAAAGAACCAGTGATGGCTTTCGAGTCCACTTTCCCCGGCGGTATTTTGATCAACCAGGAAGATTTGATCGCAGCGCTGATCGCGGCATGTCTGGTGGCTTTGTTGTCGCTGTTTTTTCAAAAGACCAGTACCGGACGCGCTTTGCGTGCCGTGGCCGATGACCATCAGGCGGCGCAGTCTATCGGCATACCTTTGAACCGCATTTGGGTGATCGTGTGGTGCGTGGCCGGCGTGGTGGCTTTGGTGGCCGGCATGATCTGGGGCAGCAAACTCGGCGTGCAATTTTCCTTGGCCACAGTGGCTTTGCGTGCTTTGCCAGTGGTGATTTTGGGTGGCCTCACTTCCGTGCCCGGCGCCATCATCGGCGGCTTGATCATCGGTGTCGGCGAGAAATTGTCAGAGGTGTATTTGGGGCCGTATGTCGGCGGCGGCATCGAAATTTGGTTTGCTTATGTTTTGGCTTTGTTGTTCTTGTTGGTTCGTCCGCAAGGTTTGTTTGGCGAAAAGATCATCGACCGGGTTTAAGCATGTTCTACAGAGAAAACGGTCAATTCAAAACCAGCTACCAAGCGGATCAGCAGATATTCCCTATCGTGCAGGATCGCTGGTTCATGGCTGCATTGCTGCTGCTGGCATTTGCCGGCGTGCCGTTCATCGCCTCAGACTACATGTTCAGCGCCATTCTGATTCCCTTCGTCATCATGGCCATGGCGGCGTTGGGCGTGAATATTCTGGTCGGCTATTGCGGTCAAATTTCTTTGGGCTCGGGCGCTTTCATGGCGGTTGGTGCTTATGGCGCGTACAACTTTTTTGCGCGCATTCCCGGCATGCCTTTGATTCCAACATTGATTCTGGGCGGACTGTGCGCCACTGTGTTCGGCATCTTGTTTGGTTTGCCGAGTTTGCGGGTGCGTGGTTTGTATTTGGCGGTCGCGACATTGGCCGCGCAGTTCTTCGCCGACTGGATGTTTTTGCGTATCAAGTGGTTCACCTTGGACACGCCATCCGGTTCGGTGTCGGTGTCTAACTTGCAAGTGTTTGGGTTGCCGATTGAAAGCGATTTGAGCAAATACCTGTTTTGCCTGAGCCTGCTGTGCGTGGTGGCGTTGCTAGCGAAAAATCTGGTGCGCGGCGCCATCGGTCGCGAATGGATGGCGATACGCGATATGGATGTGGCTGCGGCCGTCATCGGCATACGCCCCATGTACGCCAAGCTCAGCGCGTTTGCGGTCAGCTCGTTCATCATCGGCATGGCCGGTGCTCTGTGGGCGTTTATTTACCTGGGCTCCTGGGAGCCAAGCGCGTTTTCAGTGGATCAATCTTTCCGTTTGTTGTTCATGGTCATCATCGGCGGCATGGGCTCCATCATGGGTGGATTTCTGGGCGCGGCATTCATTGTGGTGTTGCCGATTTTTCTCAATCAATTTCTGCCGGTGTTCGCAGGCTGGTTCGGTCTGGTGATATCCACCACTGTGGTCTCGCATGCCGAGTTGATGATTTTCGGCGCCTTGATTGTCTGGTTTTTGATTGTCGAGCCGCACGGCTTGGCGCGTTTGTGGGCCATCGGCAAACAGAAAATGCGCGTCTGGCCCTTCCCTTATTGAGTGTGTTTAAACCCCTTTTTGTGAGACCAAATTGAAGGAGAAGAAGATGAAAAAACCAGTCTTGTTGTTATCTGCTCTGCTGACCTCGGTGTTGATGTCGGCGGCCTCACAGGCCGTGGCGCAGGCCAAGGAACAGTTTGTCCCGGTACTGTCTTACCGCACCGGCCCTTATGCGCCCAACGGCACACCCTGGGCCAACGGCTTTGTCGATTACCTGAAACTGGTGAACGTCAAAGGGGGCATCAACGGCGTGAAAATCGCTTATGAAGAATGCGAAACCGGTTATGACACGGCGCGCAGCGTCGAATGCTATGAGCGGCTGAAAAGCAAAAAACCCAGTTTTGTGCAGACCTTATCAACCGGTGCTACTTTTGCAGTGACTGAAAAAGCACCCGGCGACAAAATTCCGGTGGTGACCGTTGGCTATGGCCGCAGCGAAAGCTCGGACGGCGCGGTGTTCAAGTGGAATTTCCCTATCGCCGGTACCTACTGGGTGGCGGCTGACACCATCGTACAAGCCATCGGTAAAAAAGAAGGCAGCTTGGACAAGCTCAAAGGCAAAAAAATCGCGCTGGTCTACCACGACAGCCCGTTTGGCAAAGAGCCGATTCCACTGTTGCAAGAACGTGCCCGCAACCACGGGTTCGAGTTGCAATTGCTGCCGGTCACGCCGCCCGGTGTTGAACAAAAAGCGACTTGGTTGCAAGTGCGTCAGTCCAAGCCTGATTACGTGGTGTTGTGGGGTTGGGGCGTGATGAATTCCACCGCCATCAAGGAAGCGCAAGCCACCGGTTATGCGCGCGAAAAAATGTACGGCGTGTGGTGGGCCGGTGCCGAGCCTGACGTCAAAGACGTGGCCGATGGTGCCAAGGGTTACAACGCGGTGACGATTCAACACGGTGCCGAACCGAATTCCGACATCGTCAAATTCATGCTGACTCAAATCCATGCCAAAGGTCTGGGCACAGGGCCGAAAGAAGAAGTCGGCCAAGTGCTGTATTTGCGCGGCGCAATGAGCGCCATGATAGGTATTGAAGGCATACGTTCAGCGCAAGAGCGTTTCGGCAAAGGCAAGGTCATGACCGGCGAGCAAGTGCGTTGGGGCCTGGAGAATTTGAACCTCACACAAGCCAAACTTGATGCCCTCGGCTTCAAAGGCGTGATGCGTCCCATCAGTACTTCGTGTATGGACCACATGGGCGCGGCTTGGACACGCATTCATACATGGAACGGCAAGGCCTGGGAATTCACCTCGGACTGGATGCAAGCCGACGAGCAGATTTTGAAGCCGCTGGTCAAAGCCACTGCTGATAAATATGCGGCCGAGAAAAAGCTGACGCGCCGCAACGGTGCGGACTGCCAGTCTTGAGCTGAGGCATGCAACCGGACACCGCCATGAGTACGCCCAAGATTGTTTTGAATGTCAACGGCATTGAGGTCATTTATAACCACGTGATCCTGGTGCTCAAAGGCGTCTCATTGCAGGTGCCCGAGCGCGGCATCGTTGCTTTGCTTGGCGGCAACGGGGCCGGTAAAACCACCACACTGCGCGCCATTTCCAATTTGCTCAAAGGCGAGCGCGGCGAAGTCACCAAGGGCAGCATTGAGTTGCGCGGTGAGCGGATTGAAAACCTCACGCCTGCCGATCTGGTGCAGCGCGGTGTGGTGCAAGTGATGGAAGGTCGGCATTGTTTTGCGCATTTAACGATCGAAGAAAACCTGCTCACCGGCAGTTACACGCGCACCGACAAAGGCGAGATCGCCGCCAACCTCGAGAAGGTTTACAACTACTTCCCACGCCTGAAAATACGGCGCACTTCACAAGCAGCCTACACCTCGGGTGGTGAACAGCAAATGTGCGCCATTGGCCGCGCTTTGATGGCCAACCCGAGACTGGTGTTGCTGGACGAGCCGTCCATGGGCTTGGCGCCGCAAATCGTTGAAGAAGTGTTCAACATCGTCAAAGACTTGAACCAAAAAGAGCAGGTCACTTTTTTGCTGGCCGAGCAAAACACCAACATGGCTTTGCGCTATGCCGACTTCGGTTACATCATGGAGTCGGGCCGTATTGTCATGGACGGTGTAGCCGCTGATCTGGCCAGCAACGAAGACGTGAAAGAGTTTTACTTAGGCATGGGTGGCGGTGAACGCAAAAGCTTCAAAGACGTGAAAAGTTACAAACGCCGTAAGCGCTGGCTTGCCTGAACAAATATGACTGACAGATACGACGCTCTGGAAACCCGCAACCCTGCCGAACGCGAAGCTGCACTGCTGCAAGCATTACCCAAGCAGATTGCGCATGCACAACAACACACGCCAGCCTTTGCTGGTATTTTGAAAGGCGCGAACGCTGCTGCCATCACTTCGCGTGAGGCGCTGGCTGCTTTGCCGGTGACGCGCAAATATGAGTTGCTCGAGCGGCAACAAGCACAGCGCGCCAATGATGTGTTCGGCGGTTTTTCTGCTTTGTCATTTGGCAAAGCCATGCCGCGCGTATTTGCTTCGCCTGGCACGATTTACGAGCCTGAAGGCACGCGCGCTGACTATTGGCGTATTGCGCGCGCCTTGTTTTCTGCCGGGTTTCGCACAGGCGAACTGGTGCATAACTGCTTCAGCTACCACTTCACGCCTGCCGGTTCGATGATGGAAAGCGGCGCGCACGCCTTAGGCTGCAGCGTGTTCCCTGGCGGTACCGGACAGACCGAGCAGCAGTTGCAAGCCATGGTTGAATTGCGCCCCGCAGGCTATTGCGGTACACCGAGTTTTTTGAAAATCATCATAGACAAAGCGGCTGAAACTGGTGTCTCCTTGCCGTCATTGAAAAAAGCGCTGGTCAGCGGCGAAGCGTTTCCGCCTTCGCTGCGCGACTGGCTGGCTGAGCGCGGGGTCACGGCTTACCAGTGCTATGCCACGGCAGACATCGGTTTGATTGCCTATGAAACCGCAGCGCGCGAAGGTCTGGTGTTAGACGAAGGCGTGATTGTTGAAATCGTGCGGCCCGGCACCGGTGACCCGGTGGCCGAAGGTGAAGTAGGTGAATTGGTGGTGACCACGCTCAACCCGGATTACCCGCTGATACGTTTCGGCACCGGTGACTTGACAGCCCTGCTACCCGGCATCTGCCCGACAGGTCGCACCAACCAGCGCATCAAAGGCTGGATGGGCCGCGCCGATCAAACCACCAAGGTGCGTGGCATGTTTGTGCATCCCGGTCAAGTTGATCAAATCGTCAAGCGTTTTGCGCAGATCAGTAAAGCGCGTTTGGTGGTCAGCGGTGAAATGGCGCAAGACCAAATGCATTTGCATATAGAAACGGTGGCGCAGAATGCCGAGTTGATTGCATCGGTGGAACAAGCGGTGCGAGACATCACCAAGTTGCGCGCCGAGATTGTTGTCGTAACGCCTGGCAGCTTGCCCAACGATGGAAAAGTGATTGAAGATGCGCGCAGTTATAAATAACAAGCCGGCACAGCTCTTGGGGCAGCATGGGTTGTTGCAGCAATCCGTCACCAAATATGCGCAAGCAGCAATGCTGAGTACGCTGGCGTTTTTCTATGGGTGCAACGCCTTTGCGCAAAGTTTTCCTGTCAAGGACAAGCCCATCACCATCGTCGTGCCGTTCACCGCCGGCGGGCCTACCGACAGGCTGGCGCGCGACATGGCCGAGGCTTTGCGCAAACCGCTGGGTGTGAACTCGGTGGTGGTGGAAAACGTTTTGGGTGCTGGTGGCGCGATTGCCACGCAAAAGGTGGCGCGTGCCGCGCCTGACGGCCACACGATTTTGATCCACCATATCGGCATGGCCACCATGCCCGCGCTCAACCGCAACCCCGGTTTTAAAGTGGACACTGATTTCACTTTTCTGGGCATGATCCATGAAGTGCCCATGACCATCGTGGCTAGACCCACCATGGAAGCTAACGATTACAAACAGTTGTCAGCCTGGATAGGCAAAAACAAGGACATTGCCAACTTGGGCAATGCCGGTATAGGCTCGGCCTCCCATTTGTGCGGTCTGCTGTGGCAAGCAGCCATGAAAACCGAACTCGCCACCATTCCCTACAAAGGCGTGTCCATGGCCATCAACGATTTGATGGGCGGGCAAATTGATTTGCTGTGTGATCAGACCAGCAACACCATGGCTTATATCGATGGTAAAAAAGTCAAGGCCTATGCGGTCACTGCACCTAAGCGACTGACGCAACCGACATTCAGCCATTTGCCAACCATGCAGGAACTCGGGATCAAAGGCTTTCAAATCAGCATTTGGCACGGCGCCTATGGCCCTAAAGGTATGAGCGCTGACACCAAGACCAAATGGAACACAGCCATACGCAAGGTGTTGAGTGACCCGGCCTTTGTCAAAAAACAGCAGGACATGGGCGCAGTCATGATCACCGACAAACGCACCGAGCCCCAAGAGCACAGAAAATTTGTTTTGTCCGAAATCAACAAATGGAGCCCCGTCATTAAAGCTGCCGGGGTGTATGCAGACTGATGATTCAACTGATATTTATTTACCCTGACGGCCAGGAACAAGAGGCTTACGCCCAAAACGGCCAAACTTTATTGAGCGCAGCCCAAGAGGCTGGTGTGCTTGGTTTTGTTGCAGAGTGTGGCGGTAACTGCACTTGCGCCACGTGCCATTGCTTTATACAAGCCGAGCACGCACAAGAGCTGTTTGAGCCCTCCGAAGACGAACAAGCCATGCTCGGCTTTACCGCTGAGCCGCGCGAGCAGCACAGCCGCTTAGCGTGTCAAATCATGGTCGAGTATTTCATGGACGGCATGCGTGTTTACATGCCGGAGCGGCAGATTTAAAGCTACTGTTTGAAGCGTTTGCGCGTCAAGTGCAGCGCTATCGTCCAAGCGGCTACTGCATAAGCGGTCAATATGCCTATATGCACCAACACATGCTCGGGCCACTGGTCCATGAACAGCGGACGCACCAGCGACACGGCCTGGGTCAGCGGCAACGCCGTGGCCATCCAGCGCACGCCTTCAGGCAAGTTGTCCAGCGGAAAAAACACGCCGCTTAAAAACATCATGGGCGTGAGAAACAGTGTGAAGTAGTAGGTGAAAAAGTCATAGCCTTTGGCCAGTGCATTGAAGATCAAAGCCAGGCAGCTGAAGGTGATGCCAACACCTAACAAAATAGGCCAGGCCAGCAATACCTTCCAGCTGTTGGCAATGCCCAAGGCCAGCATCACGAACAAAATAGCTGTCGCTGTGAAGATGGCTTTGAACGCGGCCCACAGCATTTCAGCCAGCAACACATCGTCCAAACGCACTGGCGCATTCATGATGCCGTCCCAGGTTTTTTGCACATGCATGCGCGAAAAAGCCGAATACAAAGCCTCGAAGGTCGCCGCGTTCATGGCGCTCATGCAAATGGAACCGCTGGCCAAAAACACGATGTAAGGTACTTTCTGCGCACCGAGTTGCACTTCGCCGACCAGCGCGCCCAGACCATAGCCGAAAGCCACCAGCCACATCAAGGGCTCGGCGATATTGGCGATCAGGCTGGGGATGATCATCTTTCGCCAGACCAGAAAATTACGCAAAAACACGGGCCAGAATCGCAAGCGCATCATGCCCCCTCGCGGATTTGCCGCCCGGTCAGTTTTAAAAATAAATCCTCCAGGTTCGCCGGGCGATGCAGGCTGCGAACGCCCGGGTAAGCCGCCAACGCTTGCAACAAGGCTTGCGCGGTTTGCGTGTAGAAAAACACGGTGTCACCGCTGACCTCGGTACGTTGCGCCAGCGCACGAAGCACCCCATGCGCTAAGGCCTGAGTGTCGCCGCCATAGACCTCGACCACATCTGGTTCCAGGTGCTGGGCGATCAGGTCACGCGGTCTGCCTTCGGCAATCATGCGTCCGTGGTCCAGCACCAGCAAGCGGTCGCACAGGCGTTCTGCCTCGTCCATGAAATGCGTGGTCAGCAAAATGGATTTACCTTGTTGCAGTAACTGCTGCAAACGCTCCCACATCAAATGCCGGGCCTGCGGATCAAGCCCGGTGGTCGGCTCATCCAGCAGCAGCAGCAAAGGGTCGTTGATCAGCGCGCGTGCCAGACTCAATCGGCGTTTCATGCCGCCGGAGAGCTCGCCGGGTTTGGCATCGGCTTTGTGGGTCAAGGAAGCAAATTCCAGCAACTTGGGAATGCGTGCATTTATGTTGGCGCGCTTCATGCCGAAATAGCGGCCATAGACCAGTAGGTTTTCGGCGCAGGAAAAATCCGGGTCTAGGCTATCGAACTGGCTAACCACGCCAAGCCGGGATTTGATGGACAAAGCCTGCGTGGGCATGTCTTCACCAAAGATGGTGACGCTGCCACTGTCGGGCGCGGTCAGGCCAAGGCAAATACGAAACGTGGTGGTCTTGCCCGCGCCATTCGGGCCGATCACGCCCAGGCATTCACCGGGGTAAAGCGCGAAAGACAAATCATCAACCACCAGGTTGTCGCCGAAACGTTTGCTCAGGTGTTCGCAGTGCAGTTGTGCAGGATTCATGGAGACTCGAGAATTGACTGCCTGTATTGTGCCTTGACGGTAAGTATTGCACTGGCTCAAACGAGCTATGGCACGGATAAAAGAGAGCTGAAAAAGTTCGATCCCGAGTAAAATTAATGCTGCTCATCGGTGTTATAGTCTCAACCCTTATGGCCCGGTAGCTCAGTTGGTAGAGCAGCGGATTGAAAATCCGCGTGTCAGTGGTTCGATTCCACTCCAGGCCACCATATTCATTGGGTTGGCAGCTGAAAACGTGCTATCAAACTCTGTAACACGGTTGTCGCACGGTTTGGCTGCTGCAAACAAAAGAAATCCTGTGGTTTTATGCCCTACAGCCCAAAGCGTGCGACCCTACAAAAGTTTTCTCGTTTTCTGTTTATATGAAATTTTGGAAAGAAAGAATTGATTTAAGGTGAGGTTATGAAATCTATCAGTTCTGATTATTTGAAAATAATTTTAGTATTGCTATTTATATATCTTGCACAATCAGCAATTGCGGCAGAAAAATGTGCGCTATCTCATCAATTAACTGACTCTTCAAAAAAAATTCACTGCCTAGATAAATTTGATTTCAGCAAAAGAAAATATGATAATCTTAATATACCGCTAGACAGGGCTGTTAGGGGATCAAATTGCTGGTCTCTTGCTATTCCGAATGAAACAAGTTGCAGCAATATCATTGGATTCAGTGCGAAATACCCTGATTGGTGTATGGACCGAGGAGTAAGGGCAGAAAATAAAAAGTCTGCTTTATCAATGTGTGAGGCAAAGGGTTGCAAATGTTCTTTGGTAATTGATGCAAATGATATTGTAGATTCCAAACTATTTTTTTCGTATGCCATGCGTGAAACTGAAGTAGTGGTTCACAACAATTCTGAAAAAGAAGCCAAGGAAAGTATCAATAATAAATCCGACCTTAATAACAACCAGTCAGAAAAGAATCAATCTGTTATTAATGCTGAAAAAGAAAAGCAAGCACAACAAGATTTAAAACTGGCGCAAGAAGCTAAAGCAATTGAAGATATAAAAGC
>Ga0209768_10000918_pt1 | contig 19066 bp, 15 predicted proteins | sample LauGreSBDMM110SD_3_FD_187564 | JGI IMG/M metagenome (GOLD analysis project Ga0209768, IMG submission 187564) | Freshwater lake microbial communities from Lake Michigan, USA - Sp13.BD.MM110.SD (SPAdes) (version 2) | ecosystem: Environmental > Aquatic > Freshwater > Lake | place: Lake Michigan... | reverse complement strand
AATTTGGAGACCAGATTTCTTAATCACCGGACCCCACTTGATAGTTTCTGCCTCAATCAGCGCTGAGAAGAGTTCGGGAGCACCCCCGACCAGCTCAAAGCCCATTTTCTGAAGTCGCGCGCGAATCTCGGGATCATTAATGGCCTTATTAAAGGCTGCGTTCAGTGTTTTGATGGCAGCAGCAGGGGTGTTGGCGGGGGCCAGTACACCGTTCCAAGAGGTGACGGCATAGCCGGGCACGCCCGCTTCGGCGATCGTGGGTAGCTCAGGCAAAGTGAGCGAGCGCTTTTCGCTGGTGACTGCGATTGCTCTGAATTTGCCACTGGCAATATTCGGTAAAAGAGTGGCCGGTTCACCAAAAATCATATCGATCTCGCCCGACAGCAAAGCAGTCGCTGCGGGAGCACCGCCTTTGTAGGGAACGTGCTGCAACTGCACGCCCGCCATGTCGGCAAACAGTTGACCCGTCAAGTGATTGATCGCACCGTTACCACTTGAGCCGTAGGTGAGTTTGCCAGGATTGGCTTTTGCTGCAGCAATCACGTCTTTGACTGTTTTGAAAGGTAAGTTGCTATTGACGACCAGCACTTGTGGCACTGAGGCTAAAAAGATGATTGGAGTGAAGTCTTTTTCTTCAAAGGTCATCTCTTTATAAAGATGCCGGTTGATAGAGTGCGTACCCGAATAGGCAAACGCGATGGTGTAGCCGTCTGCTGGCGCGCGCGCAACCGCGGTGGCACCGATGTTGCCTGCCGCCCCGGCGCGGTTTTCAATCACCACGGGTTTGCCCAAGGCGTCTGCAACAGGGTTTCCAAGCAAACGTGCCATCACATCACCGCCACCGCCGGGTGGCCAAGGCACAATCCAGCGAATCGCCCGATCAGGAAATGTCTGAGCGTAGCTAGCTTGTGTAATAGAAAATAATGCGACTGCAATAAAGACTACGCGCAGGAAGGCTTTGAGCATAGTGGTCTCCGAATGAAATTATTGAGCTCAGGCTATTGACGCCTGAGTCTGTGGTTTTGGGCTGTTTCTGCAAATTTAACCGATTACAGCTGTACTGACGTCATGCCAACGCCGTCAAAGCTTGCCACCACCAAGTCACCAGGCTGAGCCGCAGGTAGCCCACACCAACTGCCAGTCGTCACAACAGTACCTGCGGGGACTGAAGCGCCGCCAGCGGTGACCTGACGTAGCCAAAACGGCAAGAGCCAACGGGGGTCTTGCATTGAATGGGTACCAATAAACTCTTGGGCAGTCGCCTGACCAATCTTGACGGTACAACGCTGGCGCGCCCAGTCACGCTCAGCTTCTTGCGCGCTGTAAGGCATCCAGTTGCCCACCACCAGCGCGCCGTGGGTCTGCAGGTCGGCTAGTTTTAGCAAAGGTTGCAGTTGTTCGGTTTGTTGCCAGCGTGAGTCAACCACTTCGATGGTGACCGCCATCGCGCCAATTAAGGCATGTGCTTGTTCGTGCGTCAGCGATTCGGCCTCGGCGGGCGATACCAGTCGATTGGTTTTGAGGGCGATTTCGATTTCAATTAAACGCAAATTGAAAGGCCAGTCACTGGCTTGTGCGGCGCTAGCCCAGACACCCGAGTCTAAGAGAGCGCTCGACAATAAGCTGGCCTCTCGTGAAGATGCGCCTGATTTCCAGTGCCGGCCGACGGCGGCTTGCTCGGGGGCCAGTTCTTTGCGCACCAGTTCTTGAACCGCATAGGCCTCGTCGTTGGATTGCAGTTGATCGACGTGTTGGGCCGGATCGGCCGGTTGTCGGTCACGGCGAGCCGCTAAAAGGGTTTGGGCAATGGCGGCAATATGGGGATTTGTCATTAAAAAAGGCTCTCGGTCAGATAATCAAGGATAATCGACTTCCTGACTTCGCACAGTACACACGAGATTTATGGCCCTACGCGCAACCATTTATAAAGCTGAGCTCAATGTGGCAGACGCCGATCGCCACTATTACGGCAGTCACGCCCTGACGCTTGCTCGGCACCCCTCTGAAACCGAAGAGCGCTTGATGGTGCGTGTACTAGCGTTCGCACTGCACGCGCACGAGGATCTCGCCTTTACAAAGGGCTTGAGTGACGCAGATGAACCCGATATTTGGCTTAAAGACTTGACTGGTTCGATTGACCTTTGGATTGAAGTTGGGCAGCCTGACGAGCGGCGCATCTTGAAAGCTTGCGGCCGTGCCAAACAGGTCGTTGTGTATTGCTATAGCGGCCAGAACAGCAAGATTTGGTGGGATGGCATCCGCAACAAGCTCGAGCGGGCGCGTAACTTGACTGTGGTGTGTTTGCCTTCAGAGGATACTCGCGAATTAGCCGCACAGACACAGCGCAGCATGATCTTGCACGCCAACATTCAAGATGGTGAAATTTTTATTTCAAATGATCAAGGTCAAATCACCTTTGTGCCAGAGGTTTGGCGCGAGGCAAAAGACTAAGCCCTGTTGTGTCAAACGAAAGACAAAGCGCTGTTGTGTCAAATGAAAAACCAAGCCCTGTTGTGTCAAATGAAAGACTAGGCGCTGTTGTGTCAAACACGATCGTTGCGATTGAAAAAAAACCGTGGCTTCGCCCAGAGCGCGCGGCTTCGCTGTTGCGACTGGTCGTTGTTGTTGCCGTGCACGGCGCGGTGATCGCTGCCTTACTGAGCTGGTCGTGGCCGCCCGCTCCGATTGAAGTTTCGATATTGAGTCTCGAAGATCTTGGGGGTGATGTGCCGGCCTCGCCAGAGCTGCCGGCCGCAGAGCGTTTGATGCCTGAAGTAGAGGCGGCAGCCCCAGCGACCGAGATCTCGCCGACAGCCGTTGCGCCCGCGCTTGAACTTGCACAGCCTCAACAGATCGATATCGCACTTTCACAACTCGTGCCCCCCGCGCCCGAGTCGCAAGTCGCACCCGAGCTCTCACCCGAACAGTTGCCTGAGGCGCAAACGCAACCTACCGAGACTCCTGATATCGCACCGATCGCACCGACTACACCGACTACACCGACTACATCTACTACACCAACTACACCAACTACAACAACTACACCAACTACACCAACTACACCGACATCATCTGCTTCAACACCCGTACCACCTAAAGCACCAACGGCAGCGACCGTGCGGCCAACGCCCGATTCTGACGCCTCCGCGCCGCCTAGATCTGCTGCCAAGGTGACGGCACCTAATGCTGGAGCGACTGCAACGCCTAATTCAGCCTCAACAGGCAATACAGGTTTGACCGGTAATGCGAGTGGCAGCGCTCAACCAGGCGCAGGCACTGAGCCCGCTCTGACGGCGGCACGTTTTGACGCTGACTATTTGCACAACCCAGCACCCACTTACCCCGCGCAGTCGCGACGCCTGAAAGAAGAAGGCACCGTGCTGTTGCTCGTGCGAGTGAGCGCCGAGGGTACGCCGCTCAGTGTCGAGATCCGCAACTCAAGCGGGTTCGAGCGCTTGGATGAGGCTGGATTACAAGCGGTGCGTCAGTGGCGCTTCGTGCCCGCTAAGCGTGGCAGCGAAAATGTTGCCGCTTCAGTGCTGGTGCCAATTCAATTTAAGCGGCAGTAAGTGAGTCTTTGATGAATACTGAGCAATTTCCAGAAGATCTGATCGGTGTGGCGCTCGTTGTGCTCATGCTTGGCATACGCCACGGCTTTGATCCTGACCACTTAGCAGCGATCGATGGCTTGACGCGCTACAACAGCAGCGAGCGGCCAGTGCTCGCCAAAATGGCTGGGCTGCTTTTTTCGTTAGGGCATGGTTTGGTGATCGTACCGCTTTCAATCTATGCGGCAAGCTTGGCGCAAACATTCGATTTTCCAGTTTGGCTCGATACCTTTGGCACGTGGGTGTCAATCACTATTTTGCTTGGGTTGGCGGTCTTAAATCTGTTGGGTGTGCTGCGTACGCCCGCACACGAAGCGGTGCAACTCAAAGGCTGGCGCCACAGTTTTTTTGCACGCATGTTGAACGTGCACCATGCGGGTGCCATGCTTGCTGTGGGTGCCGTGTTTGCGCTGTCTTTTGACACGCTGAGTCAAGCGTCTTTGTTTGCAGTTCTGGCCAGTAAATACCAGGCTTGGCACATTGCGGTGATTTTCGCGCTGCTCTTTGTGGTTGGGATGCTGATCACCGATGGCATCAATGGCCTATTCATCGCAAAGTTGATCAAACGGTCTGATCGTGCGGCGCGCGTTGCCTCGAGAGTGATGGCGCTTGCGATCTCGGGCGTGAGTATCTTGTTCGCCGCCTTGAGTATTTTGAGTGAAATGAGCCCAAATTTTGATGAGTGGCGTTCGGGCAAAGAGATCTGGTTCGGGGGGCTTATTGTTGCCATCACGGTCGCCAGTTACTTTGTGGGGCAGCGATTGAGCAAGCCCTATTTGGCTAAGTAAAATTAAGCTTAGATCGTTTGCACGTCATTTTTGAGGCGATATTAAAATTTTCGCTTCACTGCTGAAGCGATATTATTATATTAGCGCTTCATATTTGATGCGTTATTATTTAATTTACGCTTCAATATTGAAGCGATTAAATATATAATACGCTTCATGTACCTCTGGCAAGCGCCCAAGTGGCCCAATTTTCAATATGACTTGACTGCCTTGCAGCCTAGTTTGGCGAGTGCGCGCGTGGCGCAGGGGCGCGTGCTGGGTCTGGCCGGCACGCTGCAGTTGGTCGACCTGGCTCAACTAGAGCTTGAGGGCTGGGCAGCTGAGGCTGTAGCCACCGCCGAAATCGAAGGCGAGGTGCTGCAAGTTCACTCGGTGCGTGCCTCGGTCGCCCGTAGGCTTGGCTTGCCCGGTGCACCGAATGTACTTCGCGATGCCCGTACCGAGGCCACGCTTGATGTGTTGCAAGCCGCGGTTAAACGGTGGCAACATCCCTTAAGCGACGAAGACCTGTTTACGTGGCAGGCGGCGTTGTTTCCTGAAGGACGCAGTGCGGGCGTCAAGATACAAATCGGTGCATATCGACAGCACGCGCAGGCCATGCAGATTGTCACAGTCAAGTACGGTGCACCAGATATTGTTCATTATCAGGCGCCAGCGTCAGTTGATGTGCCCGCGCAGATGAGGCAATTGATTGCTTGGTTTAATGACAGCGCAAACAGTTGTGATGGTTTGGTGCGGGCAGCGCTTGCGCATCTATGGTTTGAAGCGATTCATCCTTTCGAAGATGGTAATGGTCGGGTAGGGCGTGCGCTCAGTGAATTGGCGCTTGCGCAAGACATGCAAAGTTCGCAGCGTATCTGGAGCCTATCCCAACAAATCATGAATGATCGCTCGGGCTACTACGAGCAACTACAAGCCGCAACATCGAGTGACAGACTTGATGTCACGCCTTGGGTCAAGTGGTTTGTGGCTTGTATTGAACGCGCGGCGCAGGCGGCGCTTAAGCAGATGCAAGCCGCGATTGAAAAGACTCGCTACTTTTCTACGCTCAGAGACTCGCACCCATCTCTTACAGCGTCGCAACTAAAGATTCTTGGCAAACTATTTGAGGCGCAACCCGAGGGTTTTCTAGGCGGAATGAGTACGTCTAAATATGTGAAGATCACGGGTCAGTCACGCGCTACCGCATATCGCGAACTCACAGACATGACGCAGTTGGGATTACTTGAGCAATATGGGCAGGGGCGAGGTGCGCGTTACCGAATCGTGCCCATTCGTTGAACAGCGTCAAAACTAAGCGCAATGACGCTGCTCGAATAAAGCTAAACACCCATTTGCGTCGCCAGATCCCGAATATCTTTCGCCTCCACATCCCACGCCTCGGTTGCAACCAAATTGTCTGTTTGGTTAGGGCCGTACTCAGTTGGCCTTGGCCAAAACGCAGTTTTCAGACCACAGTTTTTAGCGGCTAGCAGGTCGTTATTGTGTGCTGCGCACATCATCACTTCAGAGGGCTCTAAGCGAAGCGCATGACAGACGCCAAGGTACGACTCGGGCTGAGGCTTGTAGCAACGAAACACTTCAGTAGATAAATTTAAATCCCAGGGCAGCCCCGTGTATTTGGCGATATCAGTCAGCAGTGAAATGTTGCCGTTTGAAAGCGGGGCGATGATGTATTTGCTTTTTAGACGCGCCAAGCCACCGACCGAATCTGGCCAGCCATCTAAGCGGTGCCACACTTTATTGACGTGCTCGCGTTGGGCCTCGGTCATTCTGCTTAGACCATACTGATCAATCAGTACGTCAAGCGATTCGCGGTGCAACACATCCAGCACAGTGAATTCGCGCTTGCCACTGCGGCAGGCTTCCATCGAAGGCTGATACATGCTGCGCCACTGTTCGGCAAATACAGTCCAATCAGCCTGAAAACCATTTTCGTTACCCCAGCGGGTAAGGTCACGCACGATACTGCCGCGCCAGTCAACGACCGACCCAAACGTATCGAACACCATGGCTTTAACGGTAGAGTGAAGAGATGACATGCTTTGTGCTCCGAATATTGATTGTTAGGGATGCTTGTTGAATTAGTCCCGATAACTTAACTGTGTAGTCTGGTTCGGGACACTTAGGTTGTCATTTTTGTCCGCGATAAGACTAAGATCATTGACCCCACTTCACCACAAGATGTTCAGTAAACCAATCACACGCGGCACCGGCGGTTTCTGCCAAGCGGATCCCGTAGGGCTCGTAATGGCCGCCCTTTAAGAGATGTAATTTTTTAGGCTCGTGCGCAGTTGAGTAGGCCTCTGCTGTCATGGCGTCGCTTAATCCACGCGTGCGCCAGAGTCTTTCACGATTTTTTCCCAAGTCGCAAGGTCATCCTTGAGCAGAGCGGCGAATTGTTGGGGCGTATTTTGTAAGGCTTCGCAGCCTTGCTTGATCAGCTTGTCTTGAACATCTTTATCTGCCAAGGCGGTTTTGATCGCGGCATTGAGTTTGTCAACGATGGCGGCTGGTGTGCCAGCTGGAGCCAAAATGCCATACCACGGTGTTGCACCAAAGCCGGGGATGGTTTCGCTAATAGAGGGCGTATTGGGTAATGCCGCGATGCGCTTTTCGTTCGTGACTGCTAAGGCTCTGATCTTGCCCGAAGCAAGCAAGGAAAGCGAAGACGGCGCGCTTTGCACAGAGACAGGAACGGTGCCACCTGCAACATCGGTTGCCGCCGCAGACGCACCTTTGTAGGGTACGTGCTGCATATCAATCCCTACTTTTTGCTTGAACATCTCTACGATTAGATGATTGAGCGTGCCATTACCTGCTGACGCGTAGTTAATTTTGCCGGGATTTGCTTTCGCTTGCGCGATGAGTTCATTCACATTGTTGGCCGGGAAGGCCGAGTTAACCACAAGCACATAGCCGGCACTAGCAACGAGACCGACCGGGGTGAAATCCTTGAGTGGATCAAAACCAGTGGTCGTGTAGAGCCAAGGGTTGATCGCTTGTGTGCTGTTTGTGGTGAGCAAAAGGGTGTAACCGTCTGGCTTGGCTTTTGCCGCGGCTACGGTACCGATGTTGCCTCCTGCGCCGGAGCGGTTTTCTACAACAAACTGTTGGCCGAGCACCTCGCTTAGTTTGGCAGCAACGATGCGCGCAATCGTGTCATTCGCGCCGCCGGTGGCCTGCGGAACAATTACAGATACGGGGCGATTCGGGTAATCGGCTTGTGCAGAAGCCGTGCTCATGAGAGTCGTTGCTAAGGCGGCTCCAGCGAGGATGGCGCGGGCGGTGTTAGAAAAAAAACGCATGAGTTTCTCCGGGATTTTTGTTGTGTGGTGATACCTTGCGCTTTGAAAGCGCTAAGCCACCCCCGCAAAAAGGCGGGCAAATCGTCAAGCTGTGTATTCGGGTGTCAATACTATTTAAGGTGAAGTCGCGATGAACTCGACTTTAAGTTAAGTTCACCGCGTGAGCAAGCCTCAAAAGAACATTACATCACTGCTGACGTACCGCCATCCAGATTCACACTACTGCCCGTGACATAACTTGAGGCTTCAGACGAAAAGAAAGCCACCACATTGGCCACTTCTTCAGCGCGGCCAACACGACCTAAGGGCACTTCTTTGCCTTGCGCTTCGTACAACTGTTCAACCGGGATACCAGCCTTGGCGGCCTTGCGCTCGTGTTGACCGGCGCGAATCAAACCGATACAAACACTATTAACCAAAATATTGTCAGCCGCAAATTCTTTTGACAAAGCCTTTGTCATGGCCAGGCCCGCCGCACGGGTCACCGTGGTTGGCATCGATTTGGCTTTTGGTTGTTTCGCACCAATGTTGGTGACGTTAATAATGCGGCCCCATTTGTTTTTGCGCATCTCTGGGATCGCTAAGCGTGACAAACGAATCGCGGCAAATAGTTTCAAATCAAAGTCAGACTGCCACGCCTGATCGGTGACCGACTCAAACTCACCGGTTGCCGAAGTGCCGGCATTGTTGATCAGGATATCAATGCGGCCGTAGGCCTTCAGGGTTTCTTGAATCAGGCGGGCGCAATCGGCCTCTTTGCTGACATCGGCCGAAATAGCCATGATTTTGCCGCCAGCGGCACGGATTTCGCCGGCGACTTGATCTAATAATTCTTGTCCACGGGCAGCGATCACCACGGTGGCGCCTTCTTGAGCCAGCTTAGCTGCGCAAGCCTTGCCGATACCTTGTGAGCCGCCGGTCACGATGGCCACGCGATTTGTCAGTTGTAAGTCCATTTTTATGTCTCCAGTACAGGGTCTAAAAGCTCGTTTGTAGGGATATTCTAAAGGGCTAGCTTGACGCGAGCTTAATTCAGCTAGAATCATTGCACAATACACACGGGCGCGACTTCAGTCTACAGAGATTCGACCACGCAGCCTGTACGGTCAATGCGCAGATAGTCTCATAGCGCTTTTATCCTATTTACCTCCAAATCCCGAGCAACTCATGACGACCTCAACGACACTTGCAAACACCATCGAGCTGATCAAAACTCTGGTTGCCTTTGACACCACCAGTCGCGAATCAAACTTAGGCCTCATTGAGTTTGTACGGGATCATTTAAAGGGTTTAGGTCTTGCCACACGCCTGTCTTACGATGCCGAAAAGCGTAAGGCCAATTTGTTTGCCACCTTAGGTGATCAAAAAACGCGCGGCATTGTGCTGTGTGGCCACACTGATGTGGTGCCGGTTGATGGGCAAGCCTGGGATACCGATCCGTTTAAAGCGCATATCGCCGATGGCCGCATTTACGGCCGCGGTGCGGTCGACATGAAAGGCTTTATCGCGGCATCGTTAGCAATGTTGCCAGCCTATATGCATAGCGAACTCAAGCAGCCTTTGCATATCGGCTTGACCTATGACGAAGAGGTAGGATGCATTGGTGTGCAAACCTTGATTCGTGATTTGGCCGCTGCCAATATTCATCCGGCGGGTTGCTTTGTCGGTGAGCCAACCCGTATGCAAGTCATGACAGGCCATAAAGGCATGCGTGTGACCCGTTGCCGCGTGCGTGGTTTAGAGGCGCACTCTTCAATGGTGCCTGAGGCGGTCAATGCGATTGAATACGCAGGGCGGTTGATTGAAAAAATTCGGTCGATGTCGGTGCAGTTGCAAACGAATGGTCCGTTTGATCCCTTGTTTCAAACGCCGCACACCACCATGCAAACAGGCGTGATCAAGGGTGGCACTGCGCCAAATATTGTGGCAAAAGATTGTGAATTTATTTTTGATTGCCGCACCTTGCCACAAGGCAACGCCGACGAGCTGATCAAACAAGTTCATGAGTACGCTGAAGTGTTGAAAACAGAGATGCGTAAAATTTCTGCCCAGGCAGATATTCAGTTTGAAACGCTTTCGAATTCAGCACCTTTGTCGACCGACCACGAAGCCCCCATCTCGTATTTGGGTAAAGCGTTGGCGCGCAATAACCTGTTAGGTCGCGTATCGTTCGCCACCGATGCAGGTTGGTTAAACCATGCAGGGATCCCGTGCGTGGTGATCGGCCCCGGCGACATTGCCGTGGCGCACAAGCCCAACGAATTTATCGAAATCAGTCAGCTAGAAGAGTGCCTGGGGTTTATGGATCGCCTACGCGAACGCATGACCCAAGAGGTGTTGCTAGCGTAAGACCCAGACACCGTTCGCCTTGATCTCGTTGTACATGGCGTCTGGAGCGAGACTCAGTACGTGCCAGCCTGCTAAGCGGTCTGCGCGGCGACCTGGCGTAAGGCCTGTTCAAAGGCTTCAGCAGGTTGTGCGCCTTGCAGAAGGTATTGATCATTGATGATCACCGAGGGCACTGAACTGATCCCTAAGCCGGTGTATTTTTGCTGGCGGGCACGCACTTCGACGTTGAATAAGTTTTGACTTAATACTTCGTGCGCACGCGCGGTATCTAAGCCTGCGCGTTTGACGGCATCGATCAGATTATTGTGATCATCCAGGCTCACGGCTAAGGTGAAATAGGTGCCTAGTAATTCGCGCTTGAGGCGATATTGGGCTTGCAAGTCAAGTTCAACCTCGGCCCAATGTAACAAACGGTGCGCATTAAACGTGTTGTAGACGTGCTTGCGACCCTCGGGGTGAAAGTCAAAACCCACTGCAGCGGCACGATCGCGAATGTTTTTTTGATTGACCCGAATTTGTGCTTCAGGCATGCCGTATTTTTCAGTCAAATGTTCGATGACATCCTGGCCGCCTTCAGGCATATGTGGATTAAGCTCAAACGGTTGAAAATGAATCTCGACGTCGAACTCGCCGTTAATATTTTTAAGTGCCTGCTCAATTGCGCCCAAGCCGACTGCACACCAGGGGCAGGCAATATCTGACACATAATCAATCTTGACAGTTTTTTTCATGGCGAAACAACCCTCGGCAGAAGCTCAAACGCTATTGAGCTTCGATATTACTGGATGGTGCGAAAGCCTCGGCCTTTGAGACGAAACTGATGTCAAGATCACCAAGAGCTGTCAGATTTAGGCGTGGCTGACACGTGATGGATACTCAGGTCAGCGCCGGCGTGTTCGTCTTCTGGATCCATGCGCAGGCCAATCGTGATTTTGATTAAGCCGTACACAATAAAGCCCCCGATCAGGGCAACCCCAACACCTAGGCCAGTACCAATCAGCTGCGCTGACAAACTGACGCCACCCAGACCACCCAAGGCTTTTTGCCCAAAGATACCGGCGGCGATACCGCCCCAAACCCCGCACAAACCGTGTAACGGCCACACGCCCAAGACATCGTCGATTTTCCAGCGGTTTTGTTCAAGCGTAAAGACCAACACAAACAGCGCGCCAGCCACCAAGCCTACTACCAGCGCCCCTAAGGGGTGCATCAAATCAGAACCGGCACACACAGCCACCAAGCCTGCCAAGGGGCCGTTATAACTAAAGCCCGCATCGTTTTTGCCGAAGAACCAACCGGCTAAGGTGCCGCCCGCCATGGCCATTAGCGAATTCATCGCGACCAGGCCGCTAATTTTGTCGATGGTTTGTGCGCTCATAACGTTAAAACCAAACCAGCCCACCGTCAGGATCCAGGCGCCCAAGGCCAGAAAGGGCACGTTAGAAGGCGGGTGCGCGGCCATACGGCCGTCTTTACGATAGCGGCCTTGGCGTGCGCCTAGCAGCAAAATCGCCGGCAAGGCGATCCAACCCCCAACGGCGTGCACAACCACTGAGCCTGCAAAATCGTGAAACTCTTCGCCACTAAAACTCTTCACCCAAGCTTGGAAGCCAAAGGGATGTTCGGGGTTCCAGACCATGCCCTCAAAAAATGGATAGATAAAGCCCACTAGCAAAAAGGTGGCTAAGAGTTGCGGGTTGAACTTTGCGCGCTCGGCAATGCCACCCGACACAATCGCGGGGATCGCTGCCGCAAAGGTGAGTAAAAAGAAAAACTTGACGAGTTCAAAACCGCTTTTTGCGGCGAGCTCTTCGGCGCCCATAAAAAAGTTAGTGCCATAGGCGATCGAATAGCCGATGAAAAAGTAGGCGATCGTTGACACTGAAAAATCGACCAAAATTTTCACCAAGGCGTTGACCTGATTTTTTTCACGCACCGTGCCCAGCTCTAAAAATGCAAAGCCGGCGTGCATCGCCAAAATCATGATTGCGCCTAATAAAATAAATAGCGCATCGACACCTGTTTTGATACTGTCCATTTTGGCTCCGAGTCAAAAAATCGCCTGTCTTAGGCGTTCAATTTTCAAGCGATACTGTTAAGGTATCGGTTCTGGTTGATTCAAAGATGACCGTGCAGCAAAACCGCGAAAATTGACCGCGTATCTTAACTCGACTTAGGGTGAGGTTGGTGCAGGTTTAAAGTGATTGTTTAAAACCGACGCTTGTAAAACAATAATTGAACCATTTTGGTGCATAACGGCGGATTTCAGGAGAACACATGGCAACGTACGACATTGCAACAATCGAGGGTGATGGCATTGGCCCCGAGGTTTGCGCAGCAACGGTCACCGTCTTAAAAGAGGCGCTTGGCGCAAATCAGCTATCTTTTAATCAGTTTCCGGGTGGGGCTTCGCATTACGTCAAAACCGGTCAGGTTTTGCCACAAGAAACCTTTGATGCCTGCAATACGTCGCACGCGATGTTGCATGGGGCCGCGGGCTTGCCAAGCGTGACCTATCCCGACGGCACTGAAGTTGGCAACGACTTGCACCTGCAATTGCGTTTCAAACTTGATCTGTTCGCCAACGTGCGGCCGATTCGTTTATATCAGGGTGATTTTTCACCGCTTAAAAATCGCCTGTCGGGTGATATCGATTACATCATCGTGCGCGAAAACACTGAAGGCTTATACGCCAGTCGAGGGGCCGGTGTACTGTTGCGCGGTGAGGTCGCCACGGATACTCTGGTTCTGACGCGCAAGGGCGTCTCGCGGATCGCCAAGTTTGCGTTTGAGTTATCGCGCAAGCGTAACGGGGCGCCGTCTGACGGCATACGTCGCATGACGGTGTGCGATAAGGCCAATATTTTGCGCAGTTATGCTTTTTTCAGATCTGTCTGTGACGAGGTGGCCCAAGACTACCCCGATGTGGCGATTGATTACGCCTATGTCGATGCGATTACCGTGCACTTGGTCAAACGCCCTGAGTTCTATGACGTGATCGTGGCCGAAAATATGTTTGGTGACATTATTTCGGATTTAGGCGCAGCGACTGTGGGTGGCATGGGGATCGCCCCCTCGGGTGAACTGGGCGACAACCATGGCCTGTTTCAGGGCGCGCACGGATCGGCGCCAGATATTGCGGGCCAAAATATCGCGAGCCCCCTCGCAACGATCTTGTCAGGTTCGTTTATGTTGCGTTGGCTAGGCGATCGTCACAACGACGCAAGCCTGATCACCGCCGCAGAGCGTATTGAACGCGCGGTCGAGGCGACTTTGGCCGGGGGCAAGGCGATCCCACGCGACTTGGGCGGTTTGGCTTCGTGTTCTGACGTGACCGCCGAAATCTGTCGCCAACTTAAATAGTTCAAAAATTACCCACCCTCGGTCAGGCAATTCCTTGCCTCGGCTCGGGATGCCGAGCCGAGGCTAAGGATCGCTCTCTTTCATTCAGAGAGTATTCTTTCAAATGGGGATGGTTGCACGCATCCATGGGTTAACCCGTATAGAATGGCAGGCTATACAAGTTTAGGAAAGTGCCATGAGTCAGGCGGTCTGCACGAAGAATAATCTGCGCGGGGTCAAATTAGTGAACGATCATCCCTCGCGCGGCTGGCCCTCGTTGCTTGGCATCGTGTTCGCGACTCGGGCGCACGTACGCCAACTCAGTGGTGCATTCGGGCTCGCGGCGGGGTCTGTATTGCTGAGCGCCACCGCTTTCGCGCAGGGGGGCGCCGGCGCCCCTCCTGCGTTGCCTGTATCGGTCATCGAGGCCACACCCACCACACTACCCAACATTCTCGAAATCACAGCTCAAGCCGAAGGCGCCAAAGAGACCGAAGTGCGTTCGCGCGTCGGTGGTATTTTGGTCAAACACCTGTACGAAGAGGGCAGCCCAGTCACCGCGGGTCAGCCCTTGTTTCAGCTTGATCCTGAGTCCTTTAAGAACGCGCTTGAAGAGTCTCAAGCGCGCGCTAAACAAACAGCGCGCGAAGCTGCGCGACTCAAAGGCTTGTTTAGCCAGCAGGCCGTGAGCCGCAAAGAGTTTGACGATGCCACCTCGGCAAACGAAGTCGCGCAAGCCAACCTTAAAACAATTCAGCTGAACTTATCATGGGCCACAGTAACGGCGCCGGTTTCTGGCATCTCGGGTCGTGCACTGCGCTCAGAGGGCAGCCTGATTACGACGGCAATTGACGGCAGCTTGCTCACTTCAATTTATCAAATTAATCCGATCTGGGTACGCTTTGGGCTGTCGGCCAGTGACACGTCTCAATTGCCAGGCGGGCGTCTGGATCCCCAACAACAAGTCGGCGTCGAGCTCATCTTGCCCAATGGCAATGTCTACGACCAGCCGGGCAGACTCAATTTCTTGTCGATGTTTATTGATCCTAAATTGGGCACGCAGCAAATGCGTGCTGAGTTTCTGAACCCAAGTAATCAGATTTTGCCCGGTCAGTTTTTGAAGATTCGCTTAACCACAGGCAAGCAAGAAAACGTTTACTTGGTGCCTCAGGCTGCGGTCATTCAAAATGAACGTGGGTTTATGGTTTGGACAGTCGGTGCCGATAACAAGGTTGTGCCAACGCCCTTAACAATGGGGACTTGGCTTGGAAAAAATTGGATTGTGCGCTCGGGTTTAAAACCGGGTGATCGCGTGGTGGTCAATCAGATCATCAAGATTCGGCCAGGCGCAGTCGTCGCACCGACTGTGATCCCGCTTGATACGACAATGAATACGGCCAATGCCAGAGCGGGCAAATGAGCTTATCTAGTTTTTTTATTCATCGCCCGATTTTTTCATGGGTGATTTCGATCACGATTGTGATTGCTGGGTTAATGGCGGCGCGTGGCTTACCCATTGCTCAATATCCAGCGATCGCGCCACCCACGGTCATCATCACGGCAAACTACCCCGGTGCTTCGACTGAAACCTTGACGCGTACGGTCGCGGGGCCGATTGAAGAACAGCTGTCTAGCGTTGAGAATTTGTTGTATTTCAATTCGACCGCGCAATCAAATGGCACGCTGACAATCACCGTGACTTTTGAAGTGGGTACCAACGTTGATATTGCAACGGTGAATGTCAACAATCGCGTCAAGATCGCTGAACCGCGCCTGCCTGACATCGTGCGTCAATTTGGTGTTACAGCGCAAAAGCGTTCAAACGATATTTTATTGGTCACCGCGCTCACGACTCCCACCAATGAGTTCTCGTCGCTGTATCTCTCGAACTACGCGCTGATTAATGTACTTGACGAACTCAAGCGTGTGCCCGGGGTGGGTGATGCTCAAATTTTAGGCGCTAAAGACTATTCGATGCGGATCTGGCTACAGCCCGATCGCATGGCGCAACTTGGCGTGACCACGACTGATATCGCCAGCGCAGTGTCGTCTCAAAACAAACAAAACGTGGCGGGCAAAGTTGGACAAGAGCCCGCACCGCAAGGGCAACAATTGGTGTACACGGTCACGGCAAAAGGACGCTTGGTGACCCCCGAGCAGTTTGGCGATATTGTGATTCGCTCAAGTGGACCAAGCGGCGTGTTGCGTTTAAAGGATGTCGCTCGCATTGAGCTTGATGCCGCGAATTACGACGCGTTCACGACCTTGGTGGGTAAGCCCACGGCACTTGTGGCGATCTTCTTGCAGTCGGGTGCGAATGCGTTGGATGTTGCTGCGCGTGTGCGTACTTCAATGGAAGAGATCAAAAAGAAGTTTCCGCCTGGCGTTGACTATGTTATCCCTTTTGATACGACAAAATTTGTAGATGCCTCAATTAAAGAAGTTGTGATTACGCTCATTGAGGCGATGTTGCTGGTGGCTTTAGTGGTGTATTTGTTTTTACAGAACTGGCGCGCAACGGTGATTCCCTTGATTGCTGTACCGGTGTCTTTGATTGGTACTTTTGCTGGTTTGTGGGTCTTTGGTTTTTCGGTCAATACCTTGACGCTGTTTGCCATGGTGTTGTCGATTGGTATAGTGGTCGATGATGCCATTGTTGTACTTGAAAACGTTGAGCGTTTGATGGCCGAGCGCAATTTGGCGCCAAAAGAGGCCGCACTTGAGGCGATGCGCGAGGTGTCTGGAGCCGTTGTGGCCATTGTGCTGGTGCTGTCTGCCGTGTTTATCCCCGTGGCATTTTTGGGGGGGATTGCGGGCAAGTTGTATCAGCAGTTTGCTGTTACCGTGGCGCTCTCAGTGGTGCTGTCAGGCGTGGTCGCCCTAACGCTGACACCGGCTTTGTGCGGTGTGCTGCTCAAACCGACGCACACTGAGCCTAAAGCCTTCAGGTGGTTTAACCGGGCGTTTGGTGCGCTGACCGAGGGATATGCCAAGTTAGTGGACAAAACTCTGCATCATCGGATTTTGGGTGCGTCGGTGTTTGCCACTGTCATTGTGGCCTCGGTTGTATTGTTCAGATTAGTGCCCGGCGGCTTTGTGCCGGCCGAAGATCAAGGCTATTTGATCAGCGCGCTAGTATTGCCAGACGGCGCAAGCCTGCAGCGTACCCAAAAAGCGGGCGAGTCCTTTCAAGAAAAAGTGGTGCAAGATCCAAGCGTTGCCCGTGTTTTTGTGATCGCCGGTAATGACATTATTGGTGGCGGTCTCAAGACAAATGCCGGCACTATTTTTATCCCGCTTAAAGACTGGGATCAGCGTACAGAAAGCGCTGAACAACTCGCCAAAAAATTTACGGGGCTAGGCATGGGCATGCCTGACGGTATGGCGCTGGTCTTTAATCCGCCACCAATCCGAGGCTTAGGCTCAGCGGGTGGTTTCGAGTTTTACGTGCAGTCTAAAGTTCAGCCCTCGCCGCAACAGCTGGCCGAGGTGATTACGAACTTTACCGAGGCTTTAAGAAAGCAACCCAAGCTAACGGGCATTAATACCTTTTTCAGGCCGACTGCACCGCAGTTGTATGTAGAGGTCGATGAGGCTAAGGCGTTGTCGCTAGGGATCCCAGTTTCTGACGTGTACCTAAGCCTGCAAGCAACGATGGGTGCCTTGTATGTCAATGATTTCAACTTGAGTGGTCGAACCTATCGGGTGCAGCTACAGGCTGATGCTCAATATCGCGCCCAACCAACCGATTTAGGGCAGATCTATGTGCGCGCTGATAACGGCAGTATGGTGCCTGTGTCGGCGTTGATTCAAGTGACGCAAATTGTTGGGCCCGAGCAGCTCGAGCGCTTTAACGGATTTTTGGCCGCCAAAGTGCTTGGTAATGCCATACCTGGCGTGAGTTCGGGTGAGGCGATTCAGCTGGTGCAAGACGTCGCGAATGCGTCATTACCGCCTGGCTACGAGTTGGCGTGGGCGGGTCAGGCGTATCAGCAACTTCGTACCGGTAACACGTCAGCCCTAGCCTTTGTGTTTGGGATCTTGATGGTGTTTTTGATTTTGGCTGCGCAGTATGAGCGCTGGTCGTTGCCGCTGGCGGTGCTGCTCGCTGTGCCCTTTGCTTTCTTCGGCGCCTTGCTGGCGGTGTGGGTGCGTGGCATGCCGAATGATATTTATTTTCAGATTGGGTTGGTGGTGCTGGTTGGGTTGTCGGCAAAAAATGCCATTTTGATTGTCGAGTTTGCCTCGCAAAAGCGAGAGCAGGGCATGAGTAACATCGATGCAGCATTGACTGCAGCGCGGCAAAGATTTCGACCGATTGTGATGACGTCGCTCGCATTTATTTTGGGCGTGTTTCCGCTCGTGATTTCATCGGGCGCTGGGGCTGCTGCTCGCCGCTCGATGGGGACTGGGGTGTTTGGTGGCATGCTGGCTTCAACTTTCATTGCCACAATTTTTGTCCCAATGTTTTTTACCTGGATGTCTCGTAGGCAAGCTAAACAGGGGTCGGCGTCTGACACTGCGCAAGCGAGCGCTGACGCGCCTGCCTCAACGGCAGGTGAAAAATCTTGAAGCCTGTTTTGAAAATCAAACGCGTGTTGCTTTTGGGCGCAATGTCGCTACCGCTCTCGGGGTGCTTGCTTGGCCCCGACTATCAACGCCCAGACCTTGCGTTGCCCGCTCGGTATAACGCGCCTACAGGCACTGCTGTGCAAGCGTCTGTCAATGCGCAGTGGTGGACTCTTTTTGCTGATGCGACGCTTAACCAGCTGGTGCAGGCAGCAAGGCAGGATAATGCCGATATTCAGGTCGCGCTTGCTCGTATTCGCATGACTGAGTCGCTCGCTGTCCAAGCGGGTGCTGCTCGGTACCCCATTTTGAATTTGACGGCGAGTGGCACGCGCGCCACGTCGGGCCCATCAGTTTCGGTATCGGGTGTTGGCGTGCAGGCCAATACCTCGCAGGTCGGTTTGCTCACATCCTATGAGTTAGACGTCTGGGGGCGGGTGCGTCGTAATATCGAATCAGCGACGGCCGTGGCAACTGCCAGTCAGTATGAAAAAGATAGTGTCAGCCTAACGATTTCGGCGCTGGTGTCGAATCTTTATTTGCGTTTACGTTCGCTCGATGCTCAGATGGCGGTGCTGAAAGATTCGGTGCGTACGCGTACAGAATCGGTCAAAGTGGCTGAGGCAAAACTGCAGGGCGGTTTGGTCTCACCAATTGATGTTAACCAAGGCAAAGCTGCCTTGGCGGCGTCGCAGGCTAGTTTGTCTGAGGTCTCGCGCCAGCGCGCCATTGCGCAAAATCAACTCGGCGTGTTGACGGGTAAGCTTGATTTAACGCTTGCTGCAGGTGATGTGCGTCAATTGCCTGCGCCGCCTTTGCCGCCTGAGGGGCTGCCCTCGACGATTGTAGAAAGTCGACCAGATGTGAATCGTGCCGAACAAGATGTGATGGCGGCCAATGCACGTGTTGGGGTCGCGACAGCGGGGTTGTTTCCAACCTTTTCTCTTGTGGGGTTGTTTGGTGCACAAAGTGTGGCGTTTGGTTCATTCTTGACGGATCAAAGTTCGGTTTGGTCAGCAGGGATTGGTTTGTTGCAACCCATTTTTTCAGGTGGCTTGTTGCAGGGGCGTTTGGAGTATGCAAAGGCGCAACAACAAGAGGC